>Ga0180007_10006667_pt1 | contig 11208 bp, 11 predicted proteins | sample MM_PC_MetaG_FD_121122 | JGI IMG/M metagenome (GOLD analysis project Ga0180007, IMG submission 121122) | Groundwater microbial communities from the Aspo Hard Rock Laboratory (HRL) deep subsurface site, Sweden - MM_PC_MetaG | ecosystem: Environmental > Aquatic > Deep subsurface > Groundwater...
AGAATAATAAAAAACATGAAAAACCGAGCTAAACAATTTGGCCTGAAACTGGTGGAAGCAGCTGATGTGGCTGGGACTGATATTGCTGTGCCATCAACAATTTAATTTAAAGTTTATTGGGAGTAAAAAAAACAAAATGAGATATCGGATTATTTATTCCAGAAACTACAAAACAACTTAACTTGTACAATGAGCATTATAAAAAACTTTTGCTAACAGTTTATCTTATTTTAATCAACAAATTTTTTAGATAGCAGTGTTTGTTTTTTTCATGCTGGGTTGTTCTCCCTTATATTTATAAAGAGCCTTAATTTCGGGTTATACAATAGAGCCGGTTTCAAAACGCCCCATTTTGGCCGATCTTAAGCGTTGGGCTCAAATTTCGCACGAAGTGACACGTAGTGAACATAAGCGCTATCCTCTAAATACTTAATGTATTCCTGTGGTTGAAATTTTTTTCCGCTTTGAGCTTGACAAAACTGAAACGTTTCGAAAGTGGCTCTTAAGGCTGTTTTTATATAATATTTGCGGAAAGGAAATCTTCGAAATACTTTTGGTCTTTATCATGGATTTTGACAATACATATTCCGATTCCTACCGTTTTATTATCATCATCTATTGCACAAAGATCAGACCAGATAATTTTACCGGAAATTTGTACAACCTCATAATCAGGGGGCGTTATTTCTATTGTATATGTTTCGCCCAAATGGAGAGCTTCATCACAGTTTATTGACATGCCCCGGAAACTTATATTATTGATTTCACCCTCAACAACTTTGTTGTTTATTGTAATAGTGGCAGGCCAGTTTACCTCAATCCTCTGATAATGCCTTCTGTCAACCGGGATACTCAATAGTATATCTCCTTTATTAAAGTGCCAAATTGAATAGTCAATGCATATGTTTGTTTCTATATCAGATTCTTATTTTCTTTCAAGACAATTTGAGTACCCTGTCTGAATTTGGATTTTAAATGAACCCAACAATCATAAGTTAATCAAATTAATTTTCAAAAAAAAGATATGCGATCGCCCTGTTTTCGGTCTTGCTATTTATTGCTATTTATATGAAGTTATGCAATTAGAGAAGACCATCCAAATGGTTTGATATGTATCTATTAAGGAGTTTTAATCAGTAATGGAAGAAAAATATCTCCCGGAAATTATAGAAAAAAAGTGGCAGACTAAATGGGATGAATCCGGCCTGTTTAAAGTCTGCGAAGACAAAGATAAAGATAAATATTATCTTCTTGAAATGTTCCCATACCCTTCAGGGAAAATCCATATGGGGCATGTGAGAAATTATACTATAGGCGATGTGGTCGCAAGATATAAAAGGATGAAGGGGTTTAATGTTTTGCACCCCATGGGATGGGATGCCTTTGGAATGCCCGCTGAAAATGCAGCCATAGCAAACAAAACACATCCTGCGGCATGGACTTATCAAAATATCGATTACATGCGTATGCAGTTAAAACGCATGGGCTTTTCGTATGACTGGGACCGGGAAATTGCTACCTGCAACCCCGACTATTACAGATGGGAACAATGGCTTTTCATAAAAATGTTTGAAAGAGGGGATGCCTACAGAAAAGAGTCTTTTGTGAACTGGTGTGATCCCTGCCAGACTGTTCTTGCAAATGAGCAGGTTGAAGCTGGCATGTGCTGGAGATGCGGCAAGCAGGTACGTCAGAAAAAGCTTTGGCAATGGTTTTTTAAAATTACAAAATATGCCGAAGATCTTCTTGTTCATTGTGATATGCTTGCCGGGTGGCCCGAAAAAGTCACTTTGATGCAAAAAAACTGGATAGGAAAAAGTATCGGAGCGCAAATAAGGTTTCCGGTTGAAAATATGGATGAAGTTATTCCGGTTTTTACCACCAGACAGGATACGGTTTTTGGTGCTACATTTATGTGTCTTGCCCCTGAACACCCTCTTGTGACAAAGCTTTCGAAAGGCACGGCAGAAGAAAAGAAAGTATCTGAATTCGTCGAAAGAATTTCTTTGCAGGACAGGTCGGTAAAGGCGATTGAAGGTTATGAAAAAGAAGGTGTTTTTACAGGAGCCTGGTGCATTAACCCCTTAACAGGCAGGAGAATGCCCATATATACTGCAAATTTTGCCCTTATGGAATACGGTACAGGTGCTGTAATGTCTGTTCCGGCACATGATCAGAGGGACTTTGATTTTGCAAAAAAATATGGTCTGGATATTGTGGTTGTTGTTAAACCATGTGACAGTGACCTTGATCCGGCGTTTATGACCGAAGCCTATGTTGATGAAGGAATAATGGTAAACTCCGGGCAATTTAACGGTTTGAATAATAAAAAAGCTCTTGATGAAATTGCTTCTTTTCTTGAACAAAAAGGTATTGGTGAAAAAACAGTCAGTTTCAGACTCAGAGACTGGGGCATTTCAAGACAGCGGTACTGGGGAACTCCTATACCTATGGTTCACTGTAAAACCTGCGGCATTGTACCTGCTGATGAAAAAGATCTTCCAATATTACTTCCTGAAGATGCCGGTCTGCTTGAAGGCGGGCAGTCTCCTCTACCTTTTCTTGATTATTTTAAAAAAACAAAATGCCCAAAATGCGGCAATAAAGATGCAGCAAGGGAAACCGATACTATGGACACCTTTGTTGAATCTTCATGGTATTTTGCGCGCTATTGCAGTCCTAAATTTGAAGACGGCCTTTTTGATAAAACAGCGGTTGATTATTGGATGCCTGTAGATCAGTATATAGGCGGAGTTGAACATGCTATTTTGCATCTTTTGTATTCAAGATATTTTACCCGTGTTTTAAAAGATATAGGTCTTGTGGAATTCAAGGAACCTTTTACGAGACTGTTAACTCAGGGAATGGTGTGCAAAGAGTCTGTAACCTGTCCGGAACATGGCTATTTGTTTCCTGAAGAGGTGATTGGAGAAGCCGATAAACTCATATGTTCAAAATGTGGGAATGAAGTTGCAATAGGGCGGGTTGAGAAAATGTCCAAGTCAAAGAAAAATGTTATCGATCCAAACTTGCTGCTTGAAAGATACGGAGCCGATACAACCAGACTTTTTTGCCTTTTTGCTGCTCCTCCCGAACGCGATCTTGAATGGAGCGAACAGGGAGTTGACGGCGGATACCGGTTTTTGACGCGTGTATGGCGGCTTGTAAATACCTGGGTTGATATAATTAAGCATATAGAACCATTTAACGCAGACCCCGGACTTCTCGAAGGAGATTTAAAGGAACTATACCAGAAGACACATCAGACAATTTCAAAAGTTACAAACGATATTGAAAACAGGTTTCATTTTAACACGGCAATCAGCGGAGTAATGGAACTTGTTAATATGATGTATTCCATGGGAACCATCAAAGTCTCTTCCGAAAAAGCAGGTGTAATCAGGTTCGCTATAGAATCGACTGTTTTATTATTATCACCCATTATTCCTCATTTTTCAGAAGAGCTTTGGGAAGCTCTTGGTTATAAGACAAGCGTATTTCTTGCAAAATGGCCGGTTTACAGAGAAGATGCGCTTTTAAAAGATGAAGTTTTAATTGTTGTTCAGGTTAACGGAAAGCTTAGAGGAAAATTTTCCATAAGTTCCGATGCAAATGATGATGCGATCAAGGAAAAAGCCTTGTCCGATGAAAATGCCATAAAATTTATCGGTAATAAAAAGATAAAAAAAATAATAGTTGTTAAGCAAAAACTTGTTAATATCGTTATATAAATTTAAAGGAGAAACTTTGATAAAAACACGCCTATTGATATTAATTACAGCTATTGCAGGTTTATTTTTTTATAGTTGCGGGTACAAATTTGCCGGAAGCGGTGAATTGCCGGCATCTGTTCAAAAGGTGACAGTTTTAGTTCTTGAGAATAAAACCGCAGAAAGCGGAATTGAAAACATAATTACAAACGATATTATCTACGAGTTCACAAGACATGGTAAAACTGTTGCAAAGAAAGATGAAGCGGACGCATTCTTATACGGAACTGTAGAAACTGCAAGCGATGTGGCGATTTCACGCAGCAGTACCATAACTTCTCTTGAAAGACGGGTTGTAGTTGTTATCAGTTTAAAACTAAAAAGCAAAGACGGCAATATTATCTGGACAGGCTCAAATATTTCAGATGACCAGGCATTTACCGTGTTATCTGACAAGCTTGCTACTGAAAATGAAATGCGTAAGGCAATTGAGATTCTTTCAAAAAGACTTGCAGAAAAAGTATACAATAAGCTAACGGATAATTTTTAGATTATATGAATTTTAAGCAGGTTATGCATGCCAACAAAATATTTAAATATAAAGAGCCGGTTTCAAAACGTTTCAGTTTGGTCAAGCTCAAGGCGGGCGAAAATTTTAACTGCAGGAATACATAGCGTATTTCGAGGCTTAAAATTTGAGCCCAACGCAGAGATCGGCCAAAATGGGGCGTTTTGTAATTGGCTCTAAAGCCATTGTCTTAAGGCCGAAGGCAAATAAGTCACAGCCTGGGAAAAAATAGTATTGTTTGGTTTTATTTGAAACGGCGGGAGAGACAAGACTTTTTCCCGCCGAACATTTTTTTTACGAAGGGATAAGTTTTGACAGGCGGGATATTTTACGGGCGGCGGTTCTTTTATGTATCACACCTTTTTTTGCCGCTTTATCGATAATAGACTTTGCGGTGTTCAGTTCTTTTGATAAAGATTCTTTGTTTTCATTATTGCTTGCAGTTGCTCTGATATCTTTTACGACATTTTTTATTCTTGTTTTTGTAGATTTATTGCGCAAGCGTCTGATTTCATCTTGCCGTACACGTTTTAAAGCAGATTTATGATTGGCCAAATTTATGACTCCTTTTGTTAGTTTTTTTTAGAGCGCATTTTATACAAAATGAGCTATTATCTGTCAAGTAATATTAACTTAAATATAGATGATTTTGCAATATGTTTATACATTTTAATCAAGATAATCCAAAATATATTATATTTATTGCAATAACACCTTATTTAAAAATCAAATTTAATTTTATAACTTTGATAAGTTAGATGAGGATATTTATGCCTGGGGCGGAAAAAATCCGGGTAACAAAAGCAGCCGTGCTTGTGGGTGGAGCAACACTGCTTAGTCGTATACTTGGTTTCGTACGAGATATTGTAATTGCATGGTTTTTTGGTGCGGGGCTATATTCAGATGCATTTCTTGTTGCTTTCAGAATACCAAACCTATTTCGGCGGCTTTTTGCCGAAGGTTCTTTGAGCATTGCTTTCATACCTGTTTTTGCAGACTATCTTGTTAAAGAAGGAAAAGAGGAAGCCAACAATCTTGCCGGATCGGCAGTGCGTCTTTTATCTGCTATCCTCATTGTTATTACAGTATTAGGGATTATATTTTCACCTTTGGTTGTCAGGCTTATTGCACCTGGGTTTGCCGATTTCACCGAAAAATTCGCACTTACCGTATCTCTTACCCGTATAATGTTTCCATACGTTTATTTAATATGCCTTTTAGGACTTTTTATGGGTATTTTAAATGTGCTGGGACATTTTGCAGCTCCGGCTTTTGCACCTTCCATATTAAATATTTCAATGATAACAGCTGTCTTATTTGTTTCTCCTTTTACAGGTGAACCGATAAAAGTGCTTGCCGCCGGGGTGGTTGCCGGAGGGGTTTTGCAGCTTTTGATTCAAGTCCCTTTTCTTATAAAAAATGGCATATATTTCCGGAGAAAAGTAAAAATATTTCATCCCGGCCTCAAAAAGGTCGGAATTCTTATGCTGCCTGCAATATTCGGTGGTGCCGTTTACCAGATAAATATGTTTGTCAGTACTCTGCTGGCATCATTTTTGCCCGAAGGAAGTATTTCATATTTGTATTATGCTGACCGTCTTGTTCAGTTTCCTTTAGGGCTTTTTGCAATTTCCGTCGCTACGGCAATATTTCCGGCTCTTTCCAGACAAGCTTCTGAAAATGATATGAATGCTCTCAAAGAAACCTTTGACTATTCTATCAGAATGGTAATGTTTATTACATTTCCCTGTATGATCGGCCTTATTGTATTAAGAGAACCCATTGTAGTTCTGCTTTTTAAAAGAGGAGAATTTGATATTCAAACCGCCAAAATGACTGCTCAGGCTCTGTTATACTATAGTATCGGATTATGGGCCTTTGCATCAGTAAAAATTACGGTTCCGGTTTTTTATGCATTAAAAGATACAAAAACTCCGGTAATAGCAGCATTAATATCTTTTCTGGCAAATATTGCCTTAAGTCTTTTACTGATGAAACCTCTCAAGCATGGAGGACTTGCGCTGGCAAACTCGCTATCCGCGATGTTGAATATTATACTTCTTCTCCGGGCACTTAATATTAAAATCGGTTATTTGGAGTGGGGTGGCAAGTTGATTGAGTCAGCCTTAAAGGCTGCCGCTTGTTCACTTCTTATGGGGGGAGCTGTCTGGTATATGAGCTCTTTAGTTATAACATATGAAAATATTTCTTTCGGTGTTTTGCTATTAAGTGTATCCTGTTGTTTGTTAGCCGGCATAGTTTTATATGGCTTTTTATCATATTTAGCAAAAAGTTCTGAGATTAAAAGCCTCATGGCTTTGCCCGGAAGGAGCATGAATAAAGTTGAGTAGAAAGCATAAAATATTACTGGGTATAGGAATAGGGGTTGTTTTTTCATTGTTTTTGCTGATAATTTTTGGAAACAATGCCATGCTTGAATTAAACCAGCTTAAAGAAGAGCGGGATAACATTATTGAGAGAAATAAAGAACTGGCTCTGAATAATAATTCAATGTATAATGAAATTAAGCGCCTGAAGGATGACCCTGAATATATTGAAAATATAGCAAGGCGGGAATTAGGTATGATAAAAAAAAATGAAATTATATTACAATTTAAGGATAAAAAAGAAGTCGCCATTGAAAAATAAAAACAAAAATTTCCTATATGATATCAACTTACATATAATAATAATTTTGAAAGAAGATAATAATGGCTGATGACAATACTTTTAATACTGTTACTATGGCCGGCATATATACCAAACAAGGCTTGTACGATAAAGCAGCCGCAATTTATAATAAATTATTGGAACAGAACCCGGATAGAGATGATCTTGTTGAGGCCCTTTCCGAACTCGATAACATGAGGGCAGAGGTTAATAATGATTTCAAAAAACGACTTATTCCGTTATTCAGAGAATGGTTTGACCTCATGTTATGCAATAACAGAATAAAATTATTAGAAAGGCTTAAGAATAGTCGAAAACCTTAAAATAATGAGTGACGCTTCCAGTAATATAGCTGCATAAGGATTTTATATGGAGTATGATTCAAACGAAATAAGCAATCAATCGTTTTTTCTTAAAGGGCAGTTTCTTTTTGCTATGCCTGATATGGCAGACCCGAATTTTTCTAAAACGGTAACCTGTATTTCCGAACATACGCAGGAAGGTGCTTTAGGTATAGTAATAAACAGAATAAGTTCTTCTATCACCGCAAAAGATATTTTCGATGAGCTTAAAATAGAATACATTACAGGTGCGGAACTAATCCCTGTTTATATTGGCGGTCCTGTTAATACTGGCGAGATATTTATTCTTCACTGTCAGCCTTTTGAGTCGGAAAGCTGTTTTATGATCACACCATTTCTTGGCATGAGCAATACAATGGACATGATTACTGCTATTGCTAATGGTAAAGGGCCCGAGTCTTATATTATTGCTCTCGGATGTGCTGGGTGGGGCCCCGGACAACTTGAATATGAAATAAAGGAAAACGCATGGCTGACCTGTAGCGTGTCTGAGGATATTCTTTTCAATACCGCAGTTGACGCCAGGTGGGATAAGACAGCAGAAAAAATGGGAATAAACCCAGCGCTGCTTTCAGTTACGGCAGGTCATGCTTGATTTGGTTTAATTTGGAAAACATAACAGGACAAGGATGATATAGATGAAAAAACCTATCTTTATACTATTTGCATTTATTATTACTGCATGTGTTTTATTGTCTGCCGGGTTTGTTTTGAATGTATCGGCACAAGGGCCAAGTGTTGATGTGCATATTTCTCTTCCTCCTCCGCCGCGTATATTTATAAAACCACCTGAAATACTTGTAATCCCCGGGTCACCTGTTGTTGTTGCTCCCCATCCTGAAGTAGATATTTTCTTTTATGGTGATTACTGGTGGTCTCCCCGCGGGGATCGTTGGTACCGTTCAAACAAGTACGATGGCCCCTGGAAAGAAATGAAACACCGCTATGTTCCTGAATATGTGCGTGGCGTTCCAAGAAATTATCGCTCAGTCTATAAGCATGAACATCGTATGCCATACGGACAGTGGAAAAAGCAAAGAAAACATTGGAAAAAAGAGAACTACAAAACAAAAAAAGAAGTCAAAGCGAAAGATTATAGAAAAGAAACCAAGCATAAAGAACGAAAAAATGAAACAAGAGAAGAAAGACCGGAAGATAGAAGAGAAGATGGGCATGGCCGTGGGCACGGCAAGAAATAGAATTAACCCGAATATATAAAGCATATGTCGCTTTCCGATTCTAATATATCCGGGAAAAGTTTTAAAAAAAACAATTCGATTGACTCCGGCTCAAAACGCTATGCATTTTTTGTTGCAGCCGGGATTTTTATCAGCCGGATTGCAGGACTTATCCGCGATCGCATATTCGCACATTACTTTGGCAATTCTGATGCTGCAGATGCCTTCAAAGCCGCTTTCCGCATTCCAAATTTTCTTCAAAACCTGTTTGGAGAAGGGGTGCTTTCAGCCTCTTTCATTCCTGTTTATGCCAAATTGCTGGCACATGGGGATGATGAAGAGGCTAAAAGTGTGGCCGGAGCCATAGCATCCCTTTTGGCCCTGACTGTTTCGATTCTGGTATTGGCCGGTATTTTAGCAACACCATATTTAATTGATTTAATAGCACCGGGTTTTTCCGGCGCCAAACGGGAACTGACCATCCACCTGGTACGTATATTATTTCCAGGTGCAGGACTTCTGGTTTTTTCTGCATGGTGCTTGGGAATCTTAAACAGTCATCGCCGTTTTTTCCTTTCCTATACTGCTCCGGTTATCTGGAATGCAACGTTAATTGTGACTATGCTTTATTTCGGCAACCAATATTCACAATACCCGCTTGCTCAAATTCTGGCATGGGGATCAGTGCTTGGAAGCGGTTTGCAGGTGTGTGTACAGCTTCCTGTTGTATTAAAACTGCTTCGCGGATTTCGCCTTTCTTTTAATTATCATGCAAAAAATGTTAAAACGGTTGTGTTCAATTTCTTTCCTGTTTTTTTTGGACGGGGTGTTGTGCAGATCAGCGCATATGTTGATGCTCTTTTGGCAAGCCTGCTTCCCACAGGTGCTGTTTCGGCGCTTGGCTATGCGCAAACAATATATACACTTCCGGTGAGTCTTTTCGGGATGGCGGTTTCGGCTGCAGAGCTGCCGCTGATGTCCGGTGCAATCGGTAATGATGGGGAAGTTGCGGATATTTTGCGGGCAAGGCTTGATTCCGGTCTTCATCAGATAGCCTTTTTCGTTTTGCCTTCTGCGGTTGCTTTTCTGTTTATAGGAGATGTTATTGTGGCTGCTATCTACCAGACCGGGCAATTTGCAAGAACTGATGTAATTTATGTTTGGGGAATTCTTGCAGGTGCGGCTTTGGGTTTGCCGGCTTCAACTTTTGGACGGCTTTATTCATCGACATATTACGCTTTGCGCGATACAAAAACGCCGCTGCGCTATGCAATTGTGCACGTTGTCATAGCCACGGTTTTAGGCTATTTATGTGCAGTTCCGCTGCCGCCAGCTATTGGAATTGAACCGCGTTGGGGTGTTGTAGGGCTTACTCTTTCTGCCGGGATAGCTGCCTGGGTTGAATTTGTACTTTTGCGCCGAAGTCTTAACCGCCGTATAGGTCGCACCGGTCTTAAAGTATCCTATCTTATAAAACTCTGTATTGCAGCGCTTGCAGCCGCAGCAATTGGTTGCTGGCTACGAAATTATTTTACTCACCAATCTCCCATTATACTTGCTGTTTTGGTTCTACTCCCCTTTGCAATTGTCTATCTTAGTATATCCTGGGCTTTCGGTCTGGCTGATGCTCGTACATTTATAAAGCGTTTCTTTAAGGTGTAATAGTTTGTATATATTACACATCATTGCTGTTCATACGCCAGAGTTAACACAGCGCTAAGTCTTTTGGCGTTTACATCTCTGGGTGTTATCTGATGAGATGAAGGCATTTTCAGGTGACGGATTTCCATTTTCTATATCCAGTAATCTAACTTCTTCAAGCAGACTAATCGCATATTTTATTATAGCAAGTGCGGTTTTATTTACGGCCGTGATCGTCATCTATAATGGTTTTCAATAAGTTGTTTTATTTAAATAATATACATCGTAATAACAAATCATTAAATGGCTTAAGAGTATAAAAAGAGGCCCTCCTATCAGATTCCGTTTCATAAAAGATATGCAATGGCTATGGAATTGCTGGAAACATGCCTTGACTTTAGGTATATTTTACCTGATAAGAAATTTGTAAAGGGTGGCTTAAAGATATTACATTTTTAATTATTTATTGCTGGAGATTACCTTCCCATGAATTCTATATTGAAATATTGCATAATATTAGGAAGCTTACTTATTTTTTTCCCTGTATTTGTTCAGGCCGAAACGCTGTTTTCCGATAATAAATCTCAAACAGATATTTTACGCACCGAGAATGCCGAATTGAAAGCCGAAATTACAACTCTAAAACGTGAGTTGGCTGACAGTAAATATCTTCATGCTCTTTCGAAAAGGACTTTAAAACAATTTAAAGATACTTCCGCCGAATATACCGAACTTGAAGCAAAATACAATGAAACTGCTGAAAATTTAACCAAACAAAATAAAAAAGTTGGTGTGCTTGAAGATGAGGTGGCTAATCTTTTGCGACAAAAAAATATTATGTGGTTTTTTAGTGGAGTTGGTGTTTTTTTATTAGGTTTTTTAATAGGATATAGCGCCAGGCGTGAAAAAAGAAAATCATTATTGTAAAAGCTTTTTGGGGTTTTAGTTTGGCATAAGAGCCAGTTTCAAAACGTCCCATTTTGGCCGATCTCTGCGTTGGGCTCAAATTTCAATCCTCGAAATACTAAATGTATTCCTGTGGTTGAAATTTTCTCCCGCCTTGAGCTTGACCAAACTGA
>Ga0180007_10006668_pt1 | contig 11208 bp, 5 predicted proteins | sample MM_PC_MetaG_FD_121122 | JGI IMG/M metagenome (GOLD analysis project Ga0180007, IMG submission 121122) | Groundwater microbial communities from the Aspo Hard Rock Laboratory (HRL) deep subsurface site, Sweden - MM_PC_MetaG | ecosystem: Environmental > Aquatic > Deep subsurface > Groundwater...
ACCACCAGGTTTTACGAACTCCGGGTTGTCGAGCATATACTGCACGACGTCAGCTGCAACAAAGCGCGAGAACATGTCCTTAGTTGTCTGGGCACGAGCGCGCTGGCGCACATAGTTGGTCACTGTGGCTGCAGCCCATATTACCGGGTAACTTACCAGCAGCGCCGAGCAGTCGAATACCTGTCGGGCTACGTGATAAGATGAATAAGCATGCCAGAAAGCGCTGCCCATAAATGCAAAGGTCAAAAACGCGCCACCGACAGGGGTCAGTATGTCGAGAACAAATCCGAGCAGCAGACATGAAAGAAAAAGAGCAACGGCGGTATGCCTGGTGTTTGGATGACTGATATAGCGCTTATCGAGAATGTTGATAATCGCATTAGCGTGGATTTCTATACCCATGAGAAGCTCTTTCTGAACGCGGTAAGGGGTATAATAATTCAGTGGTGTGGAAAAATAGTCGAAGTCGCTGACTTCAAAAGGACCCGCCAGCATAATCTTGCCAGACTTATTCTCACTGTTCAATCCGCGACCAAGGGTTCGACTGTGCGCGTTTTCTGGGAGAAGAGCTTTTTTCCCGGGCATTTTGCGGTGCAAACGCTTGAGAGTTTTGCGATCAAAACACTCATAAAAAGCCACCGAACCTATTGCTGCAGGGAAAAATTTACCGCGAACACTTGCACTGACAGTTGAACCGACGAAATCAATCAACATTCTTCCCTTTTCATCGACTGGGATACGCCGATCATGTATCACCAAGGGTCCGAGAAAACTTCCCGATGCAACTTTTTCATAGTTCTCCGCCAACACTCTTTCCATCTCTTCGCTATAGGATGGTTTTCTGTCAGGAAACTGTTGATTTAGTTCAAGCATAGCGATTTTAAGACTAAAAGACGGCATCAGCTTTTTTGTCTGCTCGTTTAGCAAAAACAATGGGGCCATAGTGACGAGACTTTTGCTGCCTACGCTCATATCAATCATCGCGACATCGGTATTTTTCTTGACGAACCTTGAATGCGGCATGATCTGGCGAACAACAGTTTCAGTTCGCTTTGCCACCTTGGCAGCATCATCGGCAACAATATTATTCTGCGAAAATTCTCGAAGTTCTTCTTCGCGAATGGTGTGACCAGCCAGCACTACCTGACTTTGCGACGATTCAATGGCTTTTTCGAGCACAGCATCAACATCAGGATTCTTTTCTCCCTGAAGAACAAAGTCAAAGCCGATTATTGAGGCAGGTCCAACCAAAAACTCGGCAGGCGGAGCTGCCAGTGTAACATCCAACGATATGTTCATCAAAATGCCAGGGCGCTCAAACATACCAACATGCAGATCAAGACTTATGCGACCGAGATTGGAGAACAGGCTTTGCCAGCGTTCAAGAAGAGAGACGGCTTCTGCGATGTCTTTGGGAACATCTTTGTCAATTGTGACTCCCGTGGCTTCGCCCTGTCCAAGCCGTTTTCGTAGATACTGCTTCAACACGGGATTTTCCCAGTTGGTAGTGAGAGTCGGAAGAATGAGGAACTGCCCACCGCCCGCCAACGCAATAAAAGCATTGTTTCGCAAAGGATTCCAGAGCTTGCTTTCAACTTTTATCAGACTGTTGAAGCCATCCTCCTGAGGATTCTGCTTAAAATATTCGCGAACCTGGCGACTGGTCGAATGCCAGTTAGCCTGATCGAAGGCTTCTACCATTGTTGCAGTAGCAAGATCCGATTTGTCAGCAAAACTGCTCCATTCCTGGTAGCCAGTCTTGAACGGTAAATCTTTTATTGCGCTGAACAAACCGATATCTATGTTCAGCAACTGCAAACCTCTTCCGCCATAACCTTCAGGGCTTTTAACGATCTGAGAACCGCCAAGAAACCTGAACAACGACGCAAATTCTTCACGTTCAGGATTTCTTTCGAGAAGTTCTGATGTTGCCTGATCCTTTTTTACGATCCAAACGCGAGTATCTTCGTCTTGGATAGTAAAACCGAGCTTCTCTTCCAACTTCTTAGTCTCTGGATCTTTCTCTTTATGAAATCCCATCTGCACAATCATGGCATTGATATACGTATCAAAATCTCTAAGCAACCCGGACGTCATCATTACAAGTGAGAGCAGTGAAACAACAAAACCAAAAATCAGGCCGGTGCGCAAGGTTTCTTTCGACTTTGAAGAGCCAGAAGCAACGAAAATAGATTTGACAGCAGCAATGATTCCCGTCTTACTCATAAAACCTCTCTATTGGCTGCAATAAATGCGATAATCCATTTCCGGAAAAATGTTATCACGACGCTCGACTTCTCGCAGCCAGTTCTCATTAATGCAGCCACTTCTGATATCTTCGTAAATCTTGTTAAATCTGAACACGTGATCGCGAGTGCGTTTATGAGCATATTCCACTGTTGTACCAGTTTTCATAATGAAGGCCCAATCCGAAGATTGCAGCAACATCAACTCGCGGGCAGCCTGATTTAGTGCGCGCAACAGCAGTCCCACCGCATCAGGGAGGCTGTTTGCCAACTCAATCATGCGTTCAGAAGCCTTATGTATATGCGGATAAATCCAGGCATTACTCTCGTCGAGCCAGACTTCGTTGTAACCTTTATGCCCCCATGATGAAAGCGAGGGCGACGACTGCTGGTTACGCGGATATTCATCAAGATAATCTGCTGGCGAGGCAAGTTTCACAATCGTGCTTTCAAGAGCAATTTTGCGAAGCACGTGATGAATAAAGTCCGGACCTTCATACCACCAGTGCCCAAAAAGCTCCGCATCGTAAGGAGAAACCACAATCGGTTTTCGATCCATGTTTTCGGCAAGATATTCGATCTGGCGCTCACGGCACCAGACAAAATGCCCGGCATGAGCAGCAACACGCGCCATCGCTTCCTGATAGTTATAGGGCTCTTTGTCTTCGATTTCGCGCGAAGTAATGCGATGATACTTGATGCCGGTGCCGAGGCGATGCCCGGATTCATGGATATAGGGTTTGATGTAATCAAATTCGAGATCAAAGCCAACGTCGCGGTAAAAGTCGCGATAGGCCGCATCCCCTGGATAGCCCTCATGAGCCGACCATACCTGCCGACTGCTCTCAACGTCGCGGCCAAAAGCCACGACTCCTGAAGGACAGGAAACAGGCGCATATACGCCATAGGTTGGGCGGGGATCAGCATAAAGAATGCCATGTGTGTCAGTGAAAAAGTATTCGATTCCAAACTCTTTGAGAATCTCATCGTCGCCGGGATTATACGCACACTCAGCCAGCCAGATGCCACGTGGTTGCCGATTAAAATGCTTCTTATAGTCGCGCACAGCCATATCTATCTGGGCGCGCACTGCTTCTCTGAAATCGTTTATCAGAGGCAAAAAACCATGTGTGGCGCAGCAGGTGATAATTTCAAGAACACCGGCATCCTGAAAGCTTTTAAAGGCATTAACCAGATTGCCCTGCCAGGTATTGAAGATTTTACGAATTCGATGAAATTTTTCGCGGTACATCAGCGCAGAGCCGTGGAATTCCGGCATCCAGCGGGTTCGGTCGACTTCCTTTTCGGCGAGTTCCTCAAGCAAAGCGAGATGTCTCGAATACCTGGCGATCAACAGATCGTCAGAAAGCATATTTACAAGAGGCGGGGTAAGTGACATGGTGATACGAAATTTGATGCCATCATCGCGAAGTTTGCCAAACACATCCAGCAGTGGTACGTAAGTTTCGGTGATTGCCTCAAACAGCCACCTTTCTTCCATCATGTCGGCGTGTTCGGGATGGCGAACAAAAGGTAGATGAGCATGCAATATCAAAGAGAGATAGCCAGTAGTGTTCATCGCAGTTGTTAATTAATCAGTGTTTTTTAAGATTTACAGCAGCTTTTATAACGCGTGTCTTGCCGGTGCGCATGTCGGTAGCGACAAGATCTATGCTATGACCGCTGTCGAAAGGCAACGCCAGTCGCAGACTGAACGAGCCATCAGGTCGAACGCGAAGCGGATCGCCCTGAAATGTCAATTCACAGCCAACTTTAACTTTGCCATAGACAATAACTTCGACAGCCGTGGTGAGGAATATGTCGTTATCACCAGCGTCTTTGTCTCTCTTGCCGAAGCTGCTGACAGTAAGAGAAGACCAGTCAGCTGAAGATGGAGCGGGCGAGGTTGGCATCTGCATGGCCAAGGAATCTGGCATAGCAAAAGACCCCGGCATTTCAAAAGATGATATGCCGCCAGGAACAAATGGAACATCAACCGAAGAGGGCACTTCAGGTCGCAGAAGCTTCTGGCCGGCAAGCAGATCTGACGAGCCGGGAAGAGGTATGACTTCACCACTTAGACTTGAAAAATAGACAAGTTCAGGTGCGGTAATTCGGTCAATGCCAGGTGCCTCAACAGGTTTCGAATCTGAAATCTCATGGCCACCCACTCTTTCTTCAGATTCAAGAACAGCCTCGGGAAGCACTGGTGCTGCCCAGCGATCAGAGACCCGATCAGGAGGAGTCTGCACCAGATTTGATAAAGCTATAAAGCTGTAGCCTTCGGCTGGGCTATGCATACCAAGCTCGACCTGATAAACGGTCTGTGGGCTTTCTAGATAAATATACCAGTTGCGGGCGTGTTCACTGAGCTTTATTTCCTGAGAAAAGCCCTGAGAAACGTTATGCAGTCTTAAAACAAAATGTGAGTGCGCAAATTCGAAAATACCCACTTCAAGTTCGAGTCGTTTGAGTTCGACGCGAGGGATTTCCCAGTAGGCATAGGCCCAGTGCGGGTCGCGAATCTGCAATACAACTCTGGTTTCGCCATATTCAACCGGCAAATCACCGGTAAGTTCGTCTTCGCTGATAGGCGAGGTAGCCTCTAACCCGGCAGATGGCTGAAAAACAGGAATATCCATGGTGGTCTTAAGAGAAGAGTGTCGCCTGGAGCGATCTTTTTCGATCTGTTCAGCCTTCGAAGACGTCTTTTGTCTATTCCCGCCGACCATCTCCACGGGTATTGCAACACCATCACGCATGACTTCTGCACCCTTTTTATTTTTGGCAGAAGGTGCATCATCGGACTTCTTGGCAAAACCACGGGACAGGCTTTTAACAGCAGCATCTGAAGTCGCACATGCCGAAGCATCCAGTGATTTTTCTTTGACTTTTTCAACTATAGCATCACTGTTTGCAACAGCCTTGGGCGGGCGGCCACGGCCTTTTCTGACTGGAGCTTCAACATCTCCGGCGGCCGGCTCAACAATCTTAGCCACTGCCTTTGGCGGACGGCCTCGACCTCTTTTCATGGGCTTTTCAGAGAATTCTTCTGCAACTGGCTTTTTGTCGATTTTAGCGGGTCTTTTTTCTGCGCTAAGCGACTTTTTTTCTGTTTTAACCGGCTTTTCCGGGGCTGATGTTTTTTTGTCAGATCTGGCAGCCTTTTCAACAGTCTCAATTTTTGCAGCTTTTGGAGCCTTTACAGCCTTAATCGGCTTTTTTTCTTCTTTGGCTGCTTTTTCTTTTTTTGCAGCAACTTTCGCGGCAGACTTGTCGGTACTGACGACCTTTGCCGGTTTTTCTGCCGGGTCAGCGCTTATCACCGCGCTGCGGGGTGGTCGGCCTCTTTTGCTTTTTGCGGGCTTTTCAGAATTTTCTAATTTTTCTGCAGATGCGGCTGTCTTTTTACCGATTTTTGGTGCCGGAGTTTTTTCTTTTGCAATCGCCTTTGCTTGAGCCTTGCTGACACTTTCATCCTTTTCGCCTGGTTCTTGGTTCACAACTGTGTTGCGGGGTGGACGGCCTCGACCTCTCTTTACAGGGGGCTCTGGCATTTCTGTTTTATTTACTTCTGCTGCTTTTTTTTCTGTGTTCTGAGCAAGCGGCAACAGGGCCTCAATCAGTTTTTCTCTGGTGCTATTTTTACGGACTGCCACACCTAGACTTTGTGCCAGTTCAAATAGCTTCTCTCGACTAAATTTTTCAAGATCTTTCCCAGAAAACTTTGTTTTCATACCACACTCCCGGTCACTAGACAGTAATTCCCGCTAAAGCGATGCAGTTATGATAGCAGAATTTCTCAATTTTTGCGCAAATTAATTGTCATCAAGAAAACTGTCTATCAATGCTGGCAGAAACACAAGAAACACGTAATAGTGTACAGCCATAAACAATCCGAATGCATAGCCAAAAATCTGAAAAAACATGATTAATTACCTCTTAGTCAATCCAGCCGGCGCTCAATCTTGAGATGTACACCAACGTTTGAGAACAGGGTTACAGCACGACGCCCATCGCCATAGAGGTCTTGAATAAAACCGCGCGTCTGATTGATCGATGTAAAAGCAACCGTATATTTAACTTCAGCAGAAACAAAACTTAAATTTTTCTGATCTATACCTTCTTCTGCCGTGAACAAAAATTCACGCTGTTCGCTGCCCTGCCCCAGCGTTATCGAAAACACTTCAAACCGCTCAGGAGGTATGCCAGGGCGCTCATTAACTGCGCGCAAAGTAAATGCAGCATTTTCGAGCTGTCGCGAAATTGTACCGGCATTACGAAAATCAAAAGTTTCGTTGAACAACAGAGTTTCTTCGTTGCCATAAACCTCATCAAGTGCGCTGACTGGCTTGACCGGCTCAACATAGGCTGTTCGCCGCTGCGTAAAAAGCTCAAGCTTTTCCTCAGCCTGATGCGCCTGATCAGAGTCTGGATAAATAATTACAATCTGCTGCAGAGTCTCGGTAGCTTTTTCGACATCGCCACGCAATTCAAGTAAAGTTGCGAGTTTAAGCAGGCGATCGGGCTCGCGCTCCTTTGATTCTGACAAAAAAGTCAGATATTTAACCGCATCTTCGATCAGTCCTGATTCATCCTGTGCCATCAAAGTGGGCATCAGTCTTAAACTGGCCAGATAATCATCTATGGCATCACGAATATTGCGCCGGCGGTAAAGATCCATGGCGCGATTAAACAGACGGGTAGCTTCTTCAGTCTGTGCCAGCTCAGGCAGATGTTCAAGCTTCATTATGGCGCGACTGACAAGCAACTCAGGCAACTTTCCACGTATAGCCTGCTTGTAGTGCCAGGTCGCAAAATCAAAACGTCGGATTGCTTCAAGGCATTCGCCAATTCGAAAATGCAGGCGCGCCTTGATCTCTTCGTTGGCAGTCATACTCATACCTTCGTAATAAAAAATCAGAGCATCAGCGTAATTATTAGCGCGAAATAGCTCTTCGGCGCGGCTGAGGCAGCTGTTCAAGGTGTAGGGCGCGGTAACGGCATCGCCCTTATCTGTGTCAGCGGCCTGCAAGTGCGTCGGCAGCAGGCAACTTACCCATAAAACAGCTGTAAGAAGGTATTTTATCATCTATTCACCGGTTCAAAAAGCACCCGAAAAGTTCTCGGGCGCCAGCTTCTGAAAAACAAAGTCGTTATTGCGAGTGTTCGGCACCATCGCCAGCAAAACATATTTCTCAGCACCGGCCTCGATACTGGTTCGGATTTCCTTGAGCAAAGGCACCATATTAAGATCTCCGCTCTGATAAAGCCCCAGATTGAGATAAGTATTTCGAGAGGCTTCCTGATAATCTTTCAACGCGTAATTAAAACGTTTCAGACACTTTTCGCTGTAACTGTCGTCTTTATCTTCAATACTCTTTCGGTATTCGTTTCTCGCGACAACATATTCCTTGAGAGCTCTTTCCATGGCATCGCGGCGCGCACTGAACTTGTCGAGACCGGGTAATACCTGCTGCAGAATAATAATCGAGATTTCGTCATTTAATTTCTGATATGTATCCAAAACGTTTTCGCCTTCCAGGTGGGCGATACCAACGTCGTATGCCAGCTTGCAACCAAATTCGCGAGCCAGTTTACCATAAACGGAAAGCGATATCCCACCGTTGCGCAGGTGCAGGTTTATTGAAGCCTCGGAAGCAACGGCAGACAATTCTTTGAGGGCTTTCTTCAACTTGATTTCAGCCTGAGGATCAAGAAATACGCCCGGTTCGGAAACTGGCACTATAATGTCTTTTACCGAGTATTTCGCAGCCAGTTCTATTACAGGCAGGCATTCTTCGACCGAAAGACTGTAATAGGAAGAGTGTCCCTGGAGAACCGAAGGCAAAGCCAGATATGCTGGTTTGAAGTGGGTAAGGCGCGTGGCCTTTACCTCCACGCGCCGCGCCGGACGGGCAGGCTCTTCGGGTTTAGGCTTAGGTTCTGGTGGCAGATCGAAGTAAACTGGTGAATATTCTGGAAGTGTAATTATGGTTGTAATCGAGAGCGAGGCGGCTTTCTGCAGAACCAGTTCAAACGCTGCAGCATTTTTTTTGAGTCCCGGGTCGTTGACGCGCAGGTCGAGAAAATTCAGCTTGCCACGCCACTTGGCGAGGGTGCCGTTTCTGCTTATCGAAATAGGCGGACTCAACGGATCCTGTCCGCCGCCAATTGCCTGTTCTACATAACCAAGAAAAAAAGGAATTTCGTTGTTTTTCATAGTGCAGTATTCTACCACATTTCAATCCAAGCCTCAATAAATCAGTGCAGCAAAGTAAAAGACCCAGTTTGCCCAGTCACAAAAAGTTTGTCCATCAGCGCAACCTGCCGAGATGACACCCTTCGCGGCTTAGTGCGAGTAAGATTCCCTGGGTTTTCCTTTTGCAATCTCGATAAGCGAAAATAAGCAGAATGTAAAAATCAGTGTGAGGAGTTTTTTGGGTGCAGCAAAGTTTGAACTTCGTTTTCGGATACGTATTTTGCTGTGCCGCGCAGTATTTTGAGGGTATTGAGATATTCTATACCTTTTTTATCTTCATGCATGGTCAGCATAGCCTGCTCTATCTGTGTTTTAAGCCCAGAATCAAGGTCGGCACGTACAACCAGTGGATCATTGGGAATCGGCCCAGTACGTGCGATTACCCGCAGACCCTCACTGCTCTCATAAACGAGATCTGATGAAAAAACAGCTGCTGCGTCATAACGCCCGTCGAGAACTCCCATAATGCTTGAGCGGTGGCTTTGAGTAAAAGCGACCTCACTAAAAAAATCGAGAGGTTTAATGCCCTCGGCCGCAAGATAAATATTGGGAAAATAAAATCCCGAGCCCGAAAATCGATCTACATAAGCAAAGCTGTGCCCACGCAGATCATGTACCGTTTTAAAAGCACTGTCTTCTCTTACAACTATCTGACCGTAGTAAAGAACACTATCATACTGCATTGGCCGGCAAAGAACCTGCCAGTCACGGCCGCCACGCAATTTTTCTAAAGAAGCATGCGAAAACCAGGCAATCTGAATCTTACCCAGTTCCAGCAATCTTGCCAAGCTCTCGTAGTCAGGTACAGTTGTCAGCCTTACCGGTCTACCAATTCGATATGCCAGATAATCACAGACTGGTTGGGTTTGCTCACGCAATTTATCTGCCTGAATAAAAGGAATTACGCCCAGATACAAAGGTGACACCTCTGCGATAACAGGTGTAAGTCGTATCAATTCAGGTCCGGAAGCAGCGAACCAACCGGCCGGAATCAGCAACACCAGCAACAATATTATAAATACAGTTATCTTCATTACTTTATGTCCTCACAAATTGAGAATTTAGCCAGGCGCTTGCGGGCGGTATAAAGATCTTCAGCGGTTATTGGCACGCCACGTTCATTCGCCAGTTTAGTTAACAGCTCAAGGCCCTGCGGCATAACAAAGCTGCTGTCGATCAGCGGCAAAACCTGTTGAGCCAGATTGTGACCTGCGCGAGCCTCAATATACTCTGCTGCCATTCCGCGAGCATAGACTTTGCCGTTTTTGAGCTCGTTAATGCTTCTGCTCATTAGGGCCGGTTCAGAAGAAAAACATGCGATCAACCGGATAAGCGACCACGCCCGACCCTGCCATCTTGCAAAGGCATCCCCTTCTATTTTCAGCTGCTCAAGCAGCGCTCGCTCGTGCCACAACTGATTCAGAATTCGGCTGACAAAGCCATAAAACGTCCGATTTTTTTCGGGTTCTTCAAGCGTTCCACTTGTCAGCAAGTTCAACAAAGTTGCCCAATCTGGCAAACCTGGATCGACATACTCTTCAGTCAGCAGCATCAGCGGCTCAATTCCCAGCTCAACCTGACCTGCCGGGTTCATTCTAATACACGCCTGCATCAATCTGACCATTTCGTTATCTGACTTTTCGAGTAAAGCAATAAAATTACGTCTCTGCTCCAAATTCTCCAGGCAAAGAATGTTAGCAAGCAAATCGTGGCTATCCTGATGGCGGCCTGAACGCAACCTGGCCGTGAGACTCTTGCGCTCCTCAGAAGTGATTCCGGGAAGCAACCGGCTAATTCGGCTGATACTCTCGCGAGTGGATTCTGCAAGCAAAGTTTCTGCTTTTTTAGCAACCTCGCTGTTATTGTGAAAAAGCATATTTTCGAGAGCAACTACAGCCGCCGGAGTCTGTATTCGCGAGAGTGCGGAGGCGGCATTAACGGCTACAATTGTTTCTTCAGCGCTGGCCAACACCGCAAGAGCTGGAACAAACAATGGCAGGCCAAGTTCGCCCATTACGGCGGCGGCCGACGCGCGCATCAGTTCCCGGGTATCATAGGCCATCTGTGCGAGTTTATGCATGGCGCGCGATAGCGTTTCGGACTGCCGGCCCAGTCTTATCGTGCTGATAATTGCGCTGGCTCGCACCCGGTGGTGATCAGAATCCAGAAAGGTGGTAACGTAATCTTCACCAATCGCTGGAGTTCTGACCTTACCAATTGTTTCGATGATATCGGCACGCAATCTCTGATCAGCTGTTTCTCTGAGAACCCGCTGAATGTGCTGCGCCGAAGCGTTCGGCGAAATCTGGAGCAGATTACGGGTTATAGCGGTCAGGCAACGTGAATCAGTCTCATTTTCGAGAAGCGGCAGCAGTAATTGCGTAGCCAGATCAACCGGCAAAACAGAAGCTTCGTCGATAGCACGACTTCTAATTCTGGAATCTTCGTCTTTAAGCAACTGCTTTAGTTGCTGTAGTCGTTCTCCGAGTTGCAGAAATCGCAGCGAAGCCACCTGATCTTCACCAAAATCCTGTTGCCGATTGTCGATTGCCCGTCGTAGTGTCTTCAAATAGGCGTTATCGATAAGATAATGCACCAGCGACATTGTCAGATACAGTGATGCCGCGATCAGAAACAGCACCTCGTAAGGAATAGTGTTTCTGACCAGCAGCAGAAAAATCCCGACCAGTGTCGATGATA
>Ga0180007_10006669_pt1 | contig 11207 bp, 5 predicted proteins | sample MM_PC_MetaG_FD_121122 | JGI IMG/M metagenome (GOLD analysis project Ga0180007, IMG submission 121122) | Groundwater microbial communities from the Aspo Hard Rock Laboratory (HRL) deep subsurface site, Sweden - MM_PC_MetaG | ecosystem: Environmental > Aquatic > Deep subsurface > Groundwater...
CATGGCGCCGCTGGTGATGGCCGAAACCTCCGCGCCCGCGCCGCAGCGCTTGGCCAGCTCGTCTATGACCTCCACCTGGATGAGGGTGGAGTCCATGTCAAAGGCCACCAGCCTGCGGTTGCGGCGGAACAGGTTGTCCTCCTGCAGGGCGATGTCGATGCCCATCTCCGCGGAAATTTTCATGAACTCCTGGCGGATGGCCGCCCAGTCCGTGGTGCTGCCGCGCACGGAGAACTCCACGCAGGCCGGGCGCTCGCACCCGGCCTGGGCCAGGGAGACACGCCCGGAGAGGCGGTTGATGATGTCGATGTTCAGGCCGTGGCGGGCCAGGGTGTCGGCCACGCGCGAGAGTTGCGCCGCCTCCAGCCTGCGCGCCAGGAGTGTCACGATGTGCCGGGGCTTGCCCTGTACGCCCACCCAGGTCTCGTAGTCCGCCGGGCTGATGGGGGTGAGCTTGAGCGTGATGCCGGCCTCGTGGGCCTTGAACAGCAGGTCCTTCAGCACCGGCGCGCTCTGGGCCTCGTCTGGCAGGGCCACGAGCATCCCGAGGGTAAGGTGGTCGTGGATGACCACCTGGCCGATGTCCAGAATGTCCACGCCGCAGGCGGCAAGAACTCCGGTGAGGACGGAGGTGATGCCGGGGCGGTCCTCGCCGGTGGCGTGGATGAGGATGATCTCGCGCATGGTGTTTAAGGCCCCCTGGACAAGCGAAGTGCGAGGACTCTCGCATAAAATTGGTCCGGCCTCAAGCCGGACGGCGGGGCCGGACCCGAAGGGGCGCCGCGTCAAGTTCTCCAGCAGCGAAGGTGGGTGATGTTTGCGTATTGACAAATAATAGGCGTATGACTATAATTTGCGCACGATGACGGCGGGCCTGCCAATGGCCACGCGAGGAGGACCCATGCGAAAGAACGGCGACGTGCGCTGCGGCGATTGCGAACATTATACCGACGAGGGCTGCGAGCAGGCGGCCGAGGCCCTGGTGCTGGACGGCTGGCCGCGCATGAGCGCCTGCCCGGACGACTCTGCCGAGGCCTCGCGCTGCCCGGAGTTTGCCGCCAGCACCGGGTATGCCCAGGCCCTGGATGAAGAGGCCAGCGCAGCCACGGCCTTTGTCCGCATCGCGGCCATCAAGCGCTACCAGTCCTGGTAGCATGACAGACACCGGCAGCCTCGGCGCGCAGCCTTGCCCACGCTTGCCCGCCCCGGCCAGCCCTCTGCGGCCCGGCGCCAGCCAGTTCACTCTCCTGGCCAGGCGACGGGCCGCTACATTTACAGTGTGTTTGTCATGTCGCAATATGCGGCTGGAAGCGGATGCGTACGCAGACCCCTGGCGCGGTGTTTCTGAAGGTGAGTTTGCCGCGCAATTGGTGGCGCACCAGCCCCCTGGTGAGCTTTATGCCCAGAGTCTCTGCGCTGTCCGGGTCAAAGCCCTCGGGCAGACCTGGTCCGTTGTCCTCGATTTCGATGCTCACCTGCCCCTCCATGTCCTGTTCCGCGCGGATCTCCACGCGGCTGGCGCGGAGCGCGCTGTCGGAGCCCGGGGGGCAGGCATGCTTGAAGACGTTGGTCAGGGTCTCGTTCAGGGCCAGACCCAGGGGCACGGCCTGGTCCAGTGACAGGGCCAGCTCGCCCAACTGAAGTTGCAGCGACAGGTCCAAGCCTCCGGCATAGACCTCGCGCAACTGTTGGAACAGGCCGCGCACGAAGCGCTCCAGGCTGATGCCTCCGCCGCTCCCGGCGCCATGCAGTTGCGCGTGGATCAGGCTCATGGCCTGGACCTTGCCGCGCAGCTCCTTGAGGCTCATGCGGGCCTCGTCGCTGGCAAGCCGCCGCCCGGCCATGTCCATGAGCGAAGAGATGACCTGCAGATTGTTCTTCACCCGGTGGTGCACCTCATGCAGCAGGGCCTCCTTCTCGCTCAGCGAGGCGCGGATGCGTTCCTCGTCGCGGCGGGTGCGCACTTCGCGCCACATGCCGTCCAGCAGCAGGGTCACGTGCAGGGTGTCTTCCGCCGTGTAGGGTTCCTCCTTGCCTGTCAGACCCAGCACCGCAGCGGCGCGCGACCCGTCCAGGGCGGGCACGGCAAGAAAGCGCGACACCGGGGGGTGCCCTGGCGGCACAAGGTGGGCGCATTGCGAGAAGTCATTGATCAACAGGGGCAGGCCGTTTTGCGCCACCATGGCCCAGGGCTGTGTCCCCTCGGTGGGAAAGCTCGGCATCTGGCCCGGCGCGTACCCGCTGGCCTCCCAGGCCTGGGGCACCAGTTGCTGGGCGTCCTGGCTGACGAAGAACAGCACCCCGGCTGTGCTGTCCGTGAGCCGGATGGCCTCGCGCAAGGTGAAGGAGGCCAGCTGGTGCTCTGTGGCCGGGGTCAGGCGCGAGAGCTCGTACAGGGCCTCGAAACGGGCCTGGTTGCGCCGGAGCTCGTGCTCCATGCGCGCGCGCTCGGTCAGGTCCACCACGCCGCACACCAGACCCTCGAAGCGGCCCTGCTCCTCCATGACCGGTGAGGACACAACGTGCGCGGGGAACCTGCTCCCGTCCTTGCGGATGAGCACATAGTCCGTGGCTCCGGTGAAGCCGGCCTCCAGGTCTGAGAGCTGGTTCTTGGCCACATGGCGCTGCGGCCACTCCAGCACGTCCATGGGCGACATGTTCATGAGCTCGCCCGAGGCGTAGCCAAGCATGGTGCACAGGCGCTCGTTGACGAAGGTGGTGCGGCGGTTGCCGTCAACCGCCCAGATGCCCTCGTGCATGGACTCCAGCAGCTTGCGCGAGAGGCGTTCGTTCTTGAGCAGGGCCTCTTCGGCCTGCTTGCGCGCGGTGATGTCCGTGTGCGCCCCGGCCATGCGCACCACGCGGCCGGTGGCATCGGCCAGGGTTGCCCCGCGTCCGAAAATCCAGCGGAACGAGCCGTCCTTGTGGCGCAGACGGTACTCCACCTGGAAAAAGGGCGCCTCGCCCTGAATGCATTTCTGGTTGGCGGCCATGACCTGGTCAAGGTCGTCGGGGTGGATGCGCGATCTCCACTCGTCCGCATCGTGCCGGATCTCGTCGGGCCCGTAGCCGATGATCTCCTTCCAGCGGTCGGAGTAGTAGACCTGGTCCTGAACCAGGTCCCAGTCCCAGATGCCATCGTTGGCGCCCTTGAGGGCCAGGGCGTACCGCGCCTCGCTCAGGCGCAGGGCCGCCTCGGCCTGCCTGCGCTCGGTGATGTCGCGAACGTTGATGACAACTCCACGGATGTCAGGGTTTTCCAGTTGGTTTGTCCCCCAGGCCTCAAGATAGACCCAGGAGCCGTTCTTGTGCTTGTGCCTGTATTGCGCCCCCCCCATCCCTTCCTTGAGGGTTAAGGCAAACGCAGCCCTCACCCTTTCCCGGTCATCCGGGTGGACCAATATCTCCAGGACTGGAATTCCCATCAACTCCGTAGCCTTGAACCCAAGCATCCGCTCCACGGCCTCGCTGACGAAAACCTGGGTTCCATCCTTGTCCAGGATTGTGATTGAGTCTGATGAATAGCGGATGAGTTCGGAGAAGCGCCGCTCGCTCGCCAGCAGGGCCTCCTCGGCCTGCTTGCGTTCGGTGATGTCGCGGGAGGTGCCGCAGTAGCCTGAGATGGCGCCGTCCGGCCCGCGCATGGGCCGTACCAGCACCTCAAGCGGCACCAGGGTGCCGTCCACGTGGCGGATGTCCATTTCCGCGCGGTAGGCCTCGTCAATGTCCATCTGCGGGCCCGCCGCCTTTCTGCGGGCCATGAGTCCGCCGATGATGAGCATGGACTCCGGGGTGAACAGCTTCTCGAAGGGCAGGTCGATGAGCTGGTCCAGGGGGACGCCGGAGAGCCTCTCGGCCGAGGGGCTCAGGTAGGTCCAGCGCAGGTTCGCGTCCGTGGTCCAGATGACGTCCACCACGTTTTCGGCCAGAATCGAATAGCGGGCGTTGCTCTCGCGCAGAGCCTGCTCGGCGCGCTTGCGTTCGGTGATGTCGACGAACATGGCGAAGGCGCCGTCAAAGCCGCCGGCCTCGTCCAGCAACGGCTTTGCCGAGGCCAGGACCCACAGGGTCGTGCCGTCCTTGCGTAGAAAGCGGCGCTCGTAGACCTCGTCCAGGCCGCTGCGGCGCTCCTCCATCCGCAGCCTGTGGGGGGCGATGTCTTCCGGGTAGAGGAATGTTTCGGTCCGTCGCCCCAGCATCTCCTGCGCCGTGTAGCCCATCATGGCGGACATGGCGGCGTTGACGAAGGTGGCGCGCTCCTCCGCGTCCACGGTCCAGATGCCCTCGGTGGCGGTTTCCACGATGAGCCTGTTGCGGGCGTTGCTTTCGCGCAGGGCCTTTTCGGCACGTTTGCGGTCGGTGATGTCCATGTTCACGCCGACAAGGCCGAGGATTTCCTCGCCGTCGCGGATGGGCGCAACAATGCTGTGAAACTCGCGCTCCTCCCCGTTTTTGATCTGACAGGTGCGCTCCTCAGAGATGGCCACTCCGGTAAGGACGCGATGGTTGGTGGTGCGCCAATGCTCAGCGGTTTGCTCGTCTCGGGTGCTGTTTCTTGTGGCGGGCAGGGTAAGGTCGCCCCAGAGGCGCACGGACTCGTCGCTTTGCATGAGAATGCGCTGGTGCATGTCGCGCGCCCAGAAGTCGAAGGGCAGGTTGCGCAGCATGGCCTCAAGCAGGGCCTCGTTCTTGCGCAGGGCCTCTTCGGTCCGCTTCTGCTCGGTGATGTCGCGCACGACGGCCCAGAGACGCTGGGGCATGCCCGCGGCGTCATTATCCATGTAGGTGCGCACGGACACGGGAAACGCCGTGCCGTCTTTGCGCCGGTATTCCTTCTCGTACACGTTGGAGTAGCCCCGGACAAAGACCTGGTCGGCCAGGATGCGGGCCTCGGTTTCGTGCCAGCGCTCCGGGGTGATGTCGCGGTAGGTGAGCCTCTGGATCTCTTCGTCTGAGTAGCCGAGCATGTCGCGGAAGGCGTTGTTGTGCTCCGTGAAGAGCCCGTCCATGTCCACCACCGCGAAGCCGTCGCGCATGCTCTCGTGCAGGGTGCGGTGCTTGCGCTCCGAGGCGGCCAACTCGGCCTCCAGGAGGTGGCGCTTGGTATTGTCGTAGAGCACCCCCTGCACGACCTCGGGGGTTCCGTCGGCCGAGTGGAGCAACGTGCAATGCTGCCGCACCCAGCGCCGCGCGCCCCAGGCGTCAATGAGCTCGAACTCATACTCCGTGCGGAGGTTTCCGCGCCTGGCTTCGGCCATCCATTCCCGAACGGATTCGCGCCATTCTGGGGCTACGGTCCGGCCCACGATGCCCCGCTCGCCCTGGTGGAATTCCTCCGGCGCAAAGCCGAAGAGCCTTTCCATGCCGGGGCTCACGTACTCGTAGCGGTTCGTGTTCAGGTTGATGCGGATGACAGCCTGGCTCAACCAGCCCTCGGCCAGCTCGCGGTAGCGTTCTTCGCTTTGGCGCAGCGCCTCGCGGGCGGCCCGCTCCTCGGTGATGTCGCGGAAGGTGAACTGCACCAGCACATCCTGACCCGGTGCGCGCGGGCGCAGCACACCCACCTGGTGGACCCAGCGGTGCTGGCCGTCTTTGCGCACCAGCTCAAACTCGTAGCCTGGCCGGACGATGCCCTGCTTGAGTTCTGCGATCCACTCACTGGCCTTGTCCAGCCATTGGGGGGCCACCACGCGCATGCCCAGGCCGGGATCGTCGTAAAACTCCTGGGGCGCATAGCCCAGCACGCGCTCCATGCTCGGGCTCACGTACTCATGGCGGCCCTCGGTCAGGTTGACGCGAAGCATGACCTGCTCGGGCCAAGCCTCGATGAGCTGGCGGAAATGCTCCTCGCTCTCGCGCAGGGTCTCGCGGACGTTGCGCTCCTCGGTGATGTCCGCCACCACGCCCTGGAGCAGCATGCCCTGGCCCACCGGGGCGGGCACCAGCATCAGCCGCTCCAGAATCCAGCGCAGCCGTCCCTGGCCGTCGAGCACCTCGAATTCGTACTTGTCGCGCACCCGGCCCTGGGCGATCTCGGCGTTCCAGGCGGCCATGCGTTCGCGCCACTGCGGGGCCACACAGCGCATGAACAGGCCAGGGTCGTCATAGAACTCCTGGGCCGAGTGGCCAAGGAGGCCGGCCACGTTGGCGCTGACGAATTCATAGCGGCCCTCGGGCACGCGGAAGGAGAAGAAGGTGTCGCGGGAGTTTTCCGCCAGGGAGCGGAAACGTGCCTCGTTGTCCGCCAGGGCCTGTTGGGCCGCGCGCAGGTCGGTAACGTCCGTGGCCACGCCCTGGAGCAGCATGCCTTGGCCGTCCGGGGTGGGCACCAGCACCTGGCGTTGGTTGAACCAGCGCAGGCGCCCGTGCTTGTCCAACACTTGAAACTCGTAGCTGTCGGCCACGGTGCCCTGGGCGATTTTGGCCAGCCAGCCTTGCACCCTGGCGCGCCAGTCCGGGGCGATGCTGCGTAGCAGGATGCTTGGGTCGTTGTAGAAGTCTTGCGGGGTGAAGCCGAGGAGCTTCTCCACGCTGGGGCTTAAGAACTCGTAGCGGCCCTCGGGGAAGCGCATGGAGAAGAACAGGTCTCGCGAATTTTCAGCCAGGAGGCGGAAGCGTGCGTCTCGCTCCTTCAGGGTCTGCTGGGCGCGCTTGTGCTCGGAGATGTCGCTGGAGTTGCCAATGAGCGTGTGCGGGGTACCGTCCGGGCCGCGCAGGACGCTGAAGGTGTCGCTGATGATGCGCCAGCCGCCCTCCGGGGTGCGCAGGCGGTAGCTGGCGGGATTCTCAGGCAGTTCGTCGTCCGTGCGCGAAGCGATGATGGCGGCCATGATCCCGGCGACCCTGTCCTGGTCGTCCGGATGCACGGCGGTCAGGTATTCGTCAAACCTGTAGCCCCGGGCCAGAAAGTCCTGGGCCAGGCCCATGCGCTGGGCGAAGGTGGGCGTGGCGTAGAGCATGTGCACCGGGTCGAGGGCCACGGCATAGAGCACATCCTGCGACGCTTCGAGCAGGCGCCCCAGAATATCTGCGGAGAGCGGAATGCCCCCAGCCCCGACCAGTGCGTCCTGCGCCATGTTCCCCCTCCGCGAGCTTGCGTCCGACTTCTAAAAAATGTAGCATGGTTGTCGGCGGTTTGCACCCGTCTGGAAAGGTGAAATTCTCCAACGCTTTTCTCCTTGACAGCCCCCAATGGTCCGGCTAAAAGGGCCTTCCTTCGGGGGCCGTTAACTCAGTTGGTAGAGTATATCACTTTTAATGATAGAGTCGATGGTTCGAGTCCATCACGGCCCACCAAAGCAATGTCCGTCCCCATCGTCTAGTGGCCTAGGACGCTGGCCTCTCACGCCGGTAACGGGGGTTCGAACCCCCCTGGGGACGCCACGAAAAGAACAGGCGGTCAGGAGCAAATCCTGGCCGCCTTTTTCTTTTGCCGTCTCCTCTTCCCCCGTTCAGGCCATGCTGCGGGTCTGCCAGTGCGCCCAGGTTCAGCAGAGCCTCCCGGCTTCACGCTGCTTCAGGTCCGTGCATCCGGCGGCGGCAGGAGTCTTTTGCTGCGCTGCAGGCTAGGCGCAAGGCGGCTCAGCACGAGGTGCGGAGGTAGTCGGATTGGGCCTGCTCGTAGTCGCCCATGCGGCCGATGTCGATCCAGTACTCGCGCACGGGGAAGGCCAGCGCGCGGCGTTTCTGGGCCATGAGGGCCTCAAAGAGCGTGGGCATGTCAAAGGCCGCGCCCTTTGGGATGAGCGGCAGGGCCGAGGGGGACAGGGCGTAGATGCCCGCGTTGACGAATACCGTCTGGCTGGGCTTTTCCTCCAGGCGCACCAGTTGGTGATCCTCCACGTGCACCACGCCGTAGGGAATCTGCGATGTATAGGGGCGCACGCACATGGTGGCCTCGGCCTCCTGGCTTGCGTGGAAGTCGAGCAGGTGCTCGAAGTTCACCTTGGTGAGCAGGTCGCCGTTCATGACCAGGAAGGGCAGGTGCGGGGCCTCGGGCAGAAGCGTCAGGGCCCCGGCCGTGCCCAGGGGTTCGTCCTCGCGCAGGTAGGTGATGGACACCCCGAAGCGCGAGCCGTCGCCGAAGTGCTCTACAACCTTCTCGGCCATGTAGTTGATGGAGATGAAGAAATTGCGGAAGCCCTGGGCGACGAAGTTCTCCAGGATGATTTCCAGGATGGGCTTGTCGCCGATGCGCAGCAGCGGCTTGGGGCAGAGGTCGGTGAGCGGGCGCAGGCGCTGGCCCCGGCCCCCGGCCATGAGCACCACGGGGTTGGGCAGCGCCTTGTGCGCCAGCATGTCCATGAGGCTCTCCAGGCCCACCACGTGGCCCCCGGCGTCCACGATGGGGATCTGGCGCAGCACCTTGGATTGCATGAGGGCGAGCAGGGTCTCGCGGTCGGCCTCGGGCGGGGCGGTTGTGGGCTTGCGGAACATGATGGCCGACACCGGGCTGGTGAGCGCGGTGCCCGCCAGCAGGGCCCGGCGCACATCGCCATCGCTGACGGTGCCGAGCAGCCGACCGGCCTCGTCCACCACGAGGGCGATCTGCAGCCGCGTGGAGTCGATGATGCGCAGGGCGTCAACAACGGTGAGGTCGGGCGCTATGAGTATGTCTTTAAGCTTGTCATTGGGCATATGCCCTCCAGGGGGCGGGACGTGCAGGCTTCTGTCCGCCTTGGGCGGCAGAGGCCGATTATCCTGTCGGTGCCGGTGCTGGTTCTGGGCGGTTGATTCTTGCTGCGAGGGGCTTCCCGGCAGTCGGCCTAAGGAAAGTATTGCCGACATCAACGCTTTCGTCTAGAGAAAAATGTCCTGCGCGCCACTGCCCGCTGGCCCTGAGCCGACTCCGGATGCGCGCCGCCAGCCCGCCTGGCAAGGCCCCGGCAGTCTGGCTCGGGTCGACCTGCGGGGCTGCTGGTGTCGGCCTGCGCGCGCCTGGAGACTCGGCGCGGCGCACCTTCGCCAGGGCCGGGGGCCTGCTTTTCCCCATGCTTGCCGCACCTGCGGGGGAGAGTGTAACTTGGAGTATTCCGCACGATGAACCGCAGCAACACTATTGCCTCGATCCACAAGTTCATGCACACGGTGGGGCCCTTCGCGAAGCTGGTCCGCATGCAGCCCTCCCCCCGCCTGATGGACATCGAGCTGGTCAACATCTGCAACTTCCGTTGCAACTTCCACTGCAACTTCCGCTGCCTGGCGTATGCGGGCAGCATGGGTGAGAAGGCCCTCTCCGCCGTGCGCGGCCACGACGCCTGCGGGCAGCTCTGCCGCCACCAGCCCCTTTGGAGCGCGGCATGAAGCCGCGCACGCCTTCCCGGGCGCAGTCGCCGGACGCGGTCTGCCCGCTCCGGGGCCGCTCCCAAGAGGGCTAACGGCCCATGAAAACTCCTGATGTCCGCATCGTCTGGCTCAATGTCCACGGCGGGGTGTTTCACAAGCTGCTCACCCTGCACGAGCGGCTGACGGCCCGGGGCCTTTCCTGCGAGCTGCTGTTCTCGGTCGGGCCGCCGCGCGGGCTCAAGATCGGCGTGGACGTGCCCGAGGCCCTGCTGCCGGAGCTGACGGACAGGGGCATCCATTTCCTTTCCAGGCCCGAGGTGCTGCGCCGCGCGGAAGAGACCCCGGCCCGGCTGACCATAACGGACGCCCATCAAGACGCGGACCTGCCGGGGCTCATCTCCGGCCTGCGCGGGCGCGGCGCCCGCACCGCCCAGATGGCCACGCTCCTGGGCGACTTCACCTACCACGGCGCGGCCCATGTGCTCATGCAGCACCCGCTGACCCTGTTTTTCGAGATGGAGTACAACCGCACCCCGGAGTCGCGCGCCCTGGTCCAGGCCCAGTCGGTGCAGTTCACCGGAAACATCTTCTTCGAGCCCACGGTGAACCGGCTGGTGAACGACTATCCGGATCGTGAGGCCTTCTGCTCCCGCTACGGCTTTGATCCCGCGCGCCCGCTGTATCTCTGGCTGCCCAACTCCATCGACGCCCGCTCCGACAGCTACGGCCAGGTGGTGCGGGCCGTGGCCGAGGCGGGCGCCAACCTGGTGGTGAAGCTGCATCCCTGGGAATACGCGTTCAAGAAGCACGGAGGCGAGGGGGTGGATCCCTGGGGCCTGGGCAGGACAACGGACGAGCTTTGGTCCGTGCGCGCCGTGGACGAGACCGATGGCGCGTGGGCCTTCCGGTTCTGCGACATGGCGCTGGTGCGCGCCTCGGCCACCATCCAGGAGCTGCCCTTCTGGGAGAAGCCCTGCGCGCTGCTGCCGTCGGCGACCTACGCCAAGCTCATCAACGCCCAGACGCAGATGGTGCGCACCTGCTCCGTGCCGCTCTCCGGCGTGGACGAGCTGGCCTCGCTTCTGAGCGGCCCGCTGCCGCACTTCCGGCAGGAGGATTACGCCACCGCGCGGCACAGGTTGCGCCAAGACATCAGCCGGGACGCCTATGAGCAGACCGTGGAGGCCGTGCTGCGCATCCTGGCCTCGCCCGCGGACGCTCCGGTGCTCGGCTCGCTGCGTGATATCAAGCGGCTGTACGACCCCTATGTGGACTGGACCCTGGCGTGTTCCTTGAGACCGTTGCGCCTGGCCCGTTTTTTGTTGAGCCGGGCCCTGCGTTCCATGGCCGGGTAGCAGGCCGCAGGGAGCACAGGGCTGAAACGCGCTGTTCATGGTTGATATTTGGGGCGGGCCTGGCCTTCCCCCGGTCTGGCATCCCGAGTATATGGGAGTGGCCACGGCGCGCGGGCATGGGGAGAGCAGGGGCGGGAGCCCCGCTCTCGCAAGTGGCGCTGAAGATTGCGCTGAAATTGCGTTGAACCGAAAGATGGCCTGCGGCATTGAGCGCGGGCGCGCACCTCGCCAGGAACCTGGGCGAGGGAGGAGACGGCATGGAACTCAAAGGTAAAAAGATCCTGGTCACCGGCGCGGGCGGGTTCATCGGCTCGCACCTGGTGGAGCGCCTGGTGCGCGAAGGCCATGACGTGCGCGCTTTCGTGCACTACAACGCGTTTTCCTCCTGGGGCTGGCTGGACGGCTTCGAGCCGGAGCTCAAGAAGAGCCTGGACGTCTTTCCCGGTGACATCCGGGACGGCAACGGCGTGCGCACGGCCATGCGCGGCTGCGACGTTGTGCTGCACCTGGCCGCGCTCATCGCCATCCCCTATTCCTACCACTCGCCGGACACCTATGTGCAGACCA
>Ga0180007_10006670_pt1 | contig 11205 bp, 12 predicted proteins | sample MM_PC_MetaG_FD_121122 | JGI IMG/M metagenome (GOLD analysis project Ga0180007, IMG submission 121122) | Groundwater microbial communities from the Aspo Hard Rock Laboratory (HRL) deep subsurface site, Sweden - MM_PC_MetaG | ecosystem: Environmental > Aquatic > Deep subsurface > Groundwater...
GAAACGGCTCCCCGGAGCGGCCAATTCGGCCTATTATACGCTACGACCGCCCGGCAACAAACGAAAAAAGGACCGCTGCCGGGGCGAGACAGGACTGGCCGGGTCCATGCACCCCGGCTCGCAGCCGCTACAGCCCAATTTCTACTTGCGGTGCGCGTCTTTTGGTGTTCTTTACGGGGCAACCGGTTGCCCCGGGGTCAGGGGCTGTGCCGGAGAGCGATTTTCCCGGTACCCGTGGGCACTTTTCGTCTTGGGCTGTGTTTAGGACAGGATGACTATGACTGGCGGAAACGGACAGTATAACAGCGCCGATCTGTTTGACATATGCTTTGTCGGTGCCGGACCCGTGGGGCTCTACGGGATGTACTATGCCGGCCTTCGGATGACCAAGTTTAAGGTCATCGATATGCTCGGCGAGGTCGGCGGGGGGCTCATGGCCCTGTACCCCGAAAAATACATTTACGACGTCGCCGGGTTTCCCAAGGTCATGGCCAAGGAACTGACCAGACTCATGGAGAAGCAAGCCACCCAGTATCCCCATACCATGTGTCTCGGGGAGAAGGTTCTGGACCTGCGCCGAACCGGCGACGGCATCCTGGAGCTCGAGACCGAACACCAGGTTCATCGCTCCAAAACGGTGGTCATCTGCGCCGGCATGGGAGCCTATGTACCCAAGCGCCTTGACATCCCCAACCTGACCGAACTCGAGGGCGCCGGAGTGTACTATTTTGTGCGCCGGATAGAGGACTTCCGTGACAAAAACGTGCTGATTGTCGGCGGGGGCGACGGTGCCTTTGATTACTCAATGATGCTGGCGCCCGTCGCTCGTTCCATTACCCATATCCATCGCAACGACTTTTTCAGCGCCCACGAGGATTCCGTTCGCAAAGTGCGCGAATCCTCCGTGCGCCTGCTGGTACCGTTCTGGGAACTCAAACAGATTGAGGGCGACGACTGGGTCCGTCGTGCCACCATCGTGCAATCCCAGACCGGGGAGCAGGAGCAACTGGATGTCGACGCGGTCATACTGAACATTGGCTTCCTGACCAACCTGGGGCCGCTGGAAGAGTGGGGCCTGGCGCTGGACAACAATGCCATCAAGGTCGACTCCCGCATGCGTACCAACATCGAGGGGGTTTACGCAGCCGGTGACATCGTTACGTATGACGGCAAACTCAAGCTGATTTCCACCGGTTGCGGCGAGGTAGCCGTGGCAGTGAATAACGCCAAAAGCTTCATAGACCCCCGGGCCAAGGTCAGCCCGGGTCATTCAACCGAAAAGCACCTGATGGCGAAACGTAAGCTCAAACGGCGGGCCGAGAAGGAAAACGAATAGACCATGTTCTTTAATCTTCCTCAGGAGTATCGGGAGGCATCGGCCGGAGAGCTGCGCGAACGAATCACCACCGCCCGCCGGAAACTGGACCGGAAACTGGTCATTCTGGCGCACCACTACCAGCGCATCGAGGTGGTCGAATTCGGCGATCATATCGGTGACAGCTACGCCCTGTCCAAAATTGCCGCCGCCCAGGAAGAGGCTGAAATCATCGTGTTCTGCGGCGTGCATTTCATGGCCGAAGCCGCTGACATTCTTACCGCCGGTCACCAGCGGGTGTTTTTGCCCAATCCCCTGGCCGGCTGTCCGATGGCTGACATGGCCGAGATGGCCGATGTCATGGAAGCCTGGGAGTATCTCCAGCCGTTTGGCGGCGCCGACAAGATCATGCCCGTTTCGTACATGAATACGGCCGCCAGGCTCAAAGCCTTCACCGGCAAAAACGGCGGCTTGATTTGCACTTCGTCAAACGCCGTCGGCGCGCTCAAGTATGCGCTGGATCGACGGGAGAAGGTGTTCTTTTTCCCCGATGAAAACCTGGGGTACAATACCGGCCTGAAAATGGGTTTCGGTCCCGAAGACATGGTTGTCTGGGATTTCACGCGTGATCGCGGCGGTCTGACCGAGGAACAGCTGGAGCGGGCACGAATTGTCCTCTGGAAAGGACACTGTCACGTTCATACCAATTTTACGGCCGAGCATGTCGCCGAGGTTCGAGCGAAGCATCCTGATGTTCAGGTGATTGTGCATCCCGAATGCAAGGCGGAAGTGGTGAGTATTGCCGATGGCGCCGGGTCGACCAAGTATATCGTCGACTACTGCGAGAAAGCACCGGCCGGATCCAAAATAGCTATTGGTACCGAGATCAACCTGATCAATCGGATGGCCCACCTGCATCCCGACAAGACGATTTTTGAGCTTTCCGGCCTGACCTGTCCGGTGTGCGCCAATATGTACCGCACCACCCTGAACGATCTGGCCCATTGTTTGGAGAATTACGAGTCAATGAAACCCATACAGGTCCCGGAACCGATCCGGAGCGATGCGCTCCTTTCCCTGGAACGCATGCTGGAGGTTCAGTAATCGCTGCGAGCACAAGCTTGACGGTGGACCGTGCGGGAGTCTATATTCAAAGAAGAATCAGGGGAGTATCTTTCGCTGTAACCAGTAAGGAAGACTGAAATGGTACAAGATGTATTAGTTCCGCAGATGGGAGAGTCGGTCCTCGAAGGGACCATCCTGGAATGGAAAGTCAAAGTTGGCGATACAGTTGAGATCAACCAGCCCCTCGTGGAGCTGATGACCGACAAGGTCAATATCGAAATTCCTGCCGAATCGGCCGGCATTCTGACGGCTCAATTCGCCAAGGAGGGTGATGTCGTCCCGGTGGGCACCCGTATCGCCACGATCGGTGACGGCAAGGGTGACAGCGCCGTGGCCACCGCGCCCGCCAAGGCCGCTCCCGCCGCTGCCAAAGCCGCCGTCCCGACTCCCGCTCCCGCAACTGCTCCGGCCCCGACCGGCACGGCGCCTGTCGGCAAGGGGAAGATGTCGCCCAAGGTGCGCATGATGATCCGGGAGTACGGTGTGGATCCCGTTACGATTACGCCGACCGGCAAAGAAGGCCGCGTGACGGTCGAAGATGTCATGCGCACAGTTGAGGCCCGCTCATCGGCCGCCGGTTTCACCGGCGGACCTATCCCGTCACCGGCCGCCCCCGTAGTTGGTATGTCGGCACCTGCCGCCGCCCCGGCTGCTCCCGCCGCTCCGGCCGCGACAGCCCCTCGGGAACCGCGGGTTAAGGTGGATATCCCGGTGTTTGCGCCGCTGCCGGAGGCTCAGCGCGAGACCCGCATGCCGCTTGTCGGCGCCCGCAAGGCCATCTCCGATCACATGGACAAGTCCCTGAAGACGTCGGCGCATGTGACCACATTTGAGGAGATAGACTTCACTGAACTGGCGAAGTTCCGTAAGAGCATCAAGCCGTCGTTTGTCGAAACTTACGGTGTGAATATCACTTTCATGCCGTTCATCATCAAGGCGGCCTGCCTGGCCCTGAAAGAATTCCCGACCGTCAACGCGTCGATGACCGACAGTGAAATCATCCTCAAAAACTTCTATAACATCGGCGTCGCTGTTGCCCGCGATGAAGGCCTAATTGTGCCCGTTATCAAAAACGCGGACAAAAAGACGATTGTCGAGCTGGCGGTGGAAATAGTGGAATTGGGCGATAAAGCGCACAACAATCGGTTGATGCCCGATGATGTCTCCGGGGGGACGTTCACCGTCACCAACGCCGGGATGTTCGGCGCCACCGGTTCCACGCCGGTCATTTCGCAGCCGCAGGTGGCCATCCTGGGCGTCCATGCCATTCAACGTCGCCCGTGGGTGGTGAACGAGGAAATCGTGATCCGGGACATCTCCACCTTTGGCATGTCTTTCGATCATCGTCTCATCGACGGTCACACGGCAGTACAATTCTTGCACCGGGTTCACGAGTACCTGGCCGACACCGGCCGCATGCTTCTGCAACTGCGATAGGGAAGGCACGCCTTGGACAGGTTATACGGATGGCATCTGCACCTGGGGCGCGTTGATTATGAACGCACCCTGGGCTGGCAGCACGGTCTGGTACGCATGAGGGAGCAGGGGTTCGCCCGTGATACAATTATCACCGTCGAACACCCTCCCGTGATCACGGTCGGCAAGGACGGTCATAAGGAGAATTTCGCAGGCTTGGAAACCAAACCCGTGTTTATTGAACGCGGGGGCGATGTCACCTACCACGGTCCCGGGCAGCTGGTGGTGTACTTCATTTTCAATCTCACCCGTCGCGGTCGCGACCTTCACAAGCTCATGGATGACATCCAGCAGGGGATTATCAGAACTCTCGCAGACCTGGGTATCACGGCCTCTAAAGGCACTGAAAACACCGGTGTGTGGGTTGGTGAGGAGAAAATCGCGTCCATCGGCGTCGCGGTCAAACGTTGGATATCGTTCCACGGGGCCGCCATCAACCTGAATACGCGCTTGTCTGATTTTGGACAGATACAACCCTGCGGGCTCAATCCGGGGATTATGACGTCAACCGAGAAGCTCCTGGGCCGTCAACTGGATCTGGCCGAAACCGCCACGTCACTGGTGGCCCATTATGAGGCGATATTCGACACTCCGTTTGCTCCGATTGACCTGGAGACTCTGGCCGAGGACGTGGAAAGCCAGTCCGGCGGCTACGAAATTTGACCCAACTGCTCCACTAAGCGGGAACCGATCCATTTCCGGGGGGTTATAGCCTCCATACGGTCACAGGCACGCCTCCACGGCCCGTATGTGACCCGGCTCATCGAACGTGAGCGAGGTAATTCCTTTCAATAGTCATTAGGCAATAGGGACGGAGAGAGCATGTCGACAGACACGGAACTGAGAGGAAAAGTTGCATTCGTATCGGGCGCCACGCGCGGTATTGGTCTGGCCATTGCCGAGCGTCTGGCTGAACGGGGCGCCAACATAGTGGTGAACTACTTCCGCAGTCGCGAAGGTGCCGAACGGGCGGTTCGCCGCATTAAGGCCTTCGGTGTAGAGGCTTACGCCCATCGCGCCAACATGGGCAACCACAAGCAGATTCCGGCCATATTTGAAGGCATCAAAAAACGTTTCGGCAAGATGGATATCCTGGTGTCCAACGCTGCCCTCGGTTTGTATCGCAATCTGATGGATATCGATGACAAAGCCTGGGATGTGGCCATGCACACCAATGCGCGCGCGTTTCTGCATTGCATCCAACTGGGTACCAGTATTATGCCGGACAACGGCCGCATTGTCACCCTGTCATCGTTGGGTTCCATTCGGTACATCCCCGGCTACTCGGCTATCGGCGTATCCAAAGCCGCGCTGGAAAACATCGTGCGCTATGCGGCCATCGAGATGGCCCCCCGCCAGATAACGGTCAACGCCGTATCCGGCGGGTTTATCGACACCGCCGCCCTGTCGTCGTTTCCCAATTTTGAACAGATGAAAGCCGAAGTCACCGAACGGACGCCGTTCAAGCGTATCGGTCGTCCCGCCGAGGTTGCCGATGTCGCCGTGTTTCTGGCCAGCCCCCGGGCAAGCTGGATTACCGGACAGACGATCATTGTCGACGGCGGCTATTCGTTGATGTAGGAATCTCCGGACCGGGTGTCTTGTTGACTTGCGAGCGACGGATCTTCCGGGAGGCCGGACCGTCGCTTTGTAATGTATACAATCGCGCCCAGCACGAAAAGCAGGACGGATATGACCTGGTTATAGGTGGCTTCAACACCGCCCAGGCTAAAAATCATGGCGTCTTCGTAATACCGCACATACTCGATGACAAACCGGAAAAACGCCTCGACCATGAACGTGATGCCGACCAGTTGCCCGGCGAATTTCCTCCGGTTCAGCCGGTAGTGCAGATAGGCAAACAGCAGCAGCCCGTACGCCGAGCTGTACAATTGCGCCGGATGAATGTGCTGTGATCCAAACAGGGCCCAGGGGACAGATCCCATCGGGAACTCCACGCCCCACGGCAAATCAGTTGGCGTGCCAAAACAGCAACCGGTAAGGAAACAGCCGATCCGACTGATGCCGATACCCAGCGCCAGGGTGGGGGCGAAGTGGTCAAAGGTGTCAAGCACATTGAGCTTTTTCCACTTGCAGTACAGGTATGCGCCTCCGATGGCCGCCAGCACACCGCCGTACAGATTCATTCCGGCGATGCCGAACTGACCCGGTTGAAACGGATTGATGGCATCAAGGAGGTGACCGGAGAACTCACTCCAATGGAGCAGGACATAGGCGATGCGGGCGCCTATGACTCCCCCGAAAATCAGGATATACGCGATACTGAGGTACTGCTCGAACGGTCGCTTGTGCTTTGCGCAAGCGCGGTGAATGTACCAGATGCCCAGCAGAAACGACAGTGCCATCATGAGACCGTAGGAGCGGATGGGAACAGGGCCTATTTCAAACAGATCAGGACACATGCTGGCCTTCTTTGGTAGTGAGCTGGACTGACATTACCCGGTTCGCGGTCCACCGGTCGTGATAGTGGTTCACGAGAAAGATCGACAGCCACGCTATCAGTGCGCCGACAACAACATCGGAGAGATAGTGAAACCGTCCCCAGACCGTTCCGGCGGCGAGTCCCACCACAATTGGCAACAGGACCAGACCGATTTTGCGGTAGTGCTGCAGGCAGTAGACCATGATGATCAATGCGACACCGGTGTGGGACGATGGCATGGCGCCGCCATGGACTGCGCCGCGTGCGATCACGTATTCCACCACCTTGCGAAATACCGGTCCGTCGACCGCGTGCTGATACTGCTCCGCGAAATACCAGCGCGGCCCCTCCACCGGATACAACGAAAACAGGATGTAGGACGCGAAAAATGTGATAGCCGCTGCCGCCGTTATCCGCTTGAGGACGTCCCAGTCGCCCCGGAAAAACAGGAAAAGCGCCGTGGACGGCAGCATCAGGTAGTAACTGCCGTAGCAGAACGACAGGAGCTCCGTCCAGAACGTGGTCAGCAGCTTCGTATCGATGAACAGCGTGGGATGCACGCCCAGAATCATCTTCTCGAAAGTTACCAGCTGCCAGTCAAAATACTCCGGGAAAACCAGGTGCATCAGACCGCCGGTGGCGCGATAGAAAAAGCTGAACATGACAGCAGGATACAGCAGGCGCACGACAGCATAACCCCGGCCCTCGTGCTCGTCGATATGATAGGCGATAACTGCAGCTACCGAGCCCATGACCGCATAAAACACAAGCGACTTGTCATAGTCCCCGAACGGGCGGCCCATGAGCAGGATCCAGACAACCATGAGAGCGCAGTACCCGACCACTAACCAGTCCATGGGGTAGGCCCGTTGCGCGAATCTGGTCACCACGTCTTTCATCTACCGTTGTTTTTTCTCTTTGAGATGTCCGCCGACAACAAGCACGATCTCACCTTTGATCGAGCGGTCGGCAATGGCGGCATTTATCTCACTCACCGTGCCGCGAATGTACTCTTCGAACTTCTTGCTGATTTCGCGGGCCAGGCAAGCCGGGCGATCCCCCAGGACTACGAGTATGTCCGCCAGGGCCTTGTGCACGCGATGCGGTGATTCATAAAATACCAGGGTGTGAGCCAGCGGCTCAAGCTCGGCCAGACGATTTCGGCGTGTGGCACCCTTGTTGGACAGGAACCCTTCGAAAAAGAAACGGTCGGTGGGCAGGCCTGAGGCCGTCAACGCCGGAATGATCGCCGTTGGCCCCGGCAGAGCCATGACCTCGATGCCCGCGTCAACCGCCGCCCGCACGACACGATAGGCCGGGTCCGAAATCCCCGGCGAACCGGCATCGGTAACCACCGCCACATCCTGACCTTCCCTCACAAGATCAATCAACTGACCGGCCCGGGCCTGTTCGTTGAACTCGTGATAGGAAATCAGACGTTTGTGGAGATCGAGTTTTTTGAATAAACCACCGCTTACCCGCGTGTCTTCGCAGGCCACCACTTCAACCGCACGGAGTATTTCCACTGCCCGGGCGGTCAGGTCGCTCATGTTGCCGATCGGCGTGGGGACCAGGTATATTTTGCCGGGAGTGTCAGCCATATGGATTGCTCAGGCGTCCAGATCAACGTCTCCGGGGATAGGCCCGCGGCCCAGCGGCGCAACGTCCGGAACATACCGTTTGAAGGCGTTTCTGTTGAGCATGCCGATGATGCGACTGGCGTCAACCGGGTCAATACCGGCGGCCTCCAGTTGTGCCATGGACATGATCCCCTCATCGAGCACTTTCCCGAGAATAATGTCGATCGTTTCGTAGGTGACGCCAATCTCGCCCTCGTCGGTCTGACTGGTCCAGAGATCGGCCGAGGGGGCCTTCGTGAGTATCGCCTCGGGCACGTGGAGATGACGAGCCATCCGGCGAACCTCGGTCTTGTACAACTCTCCGATAGGGTTCAGGGAGCAGGCCGAATCACCGTACCAGGTAGTATACCCAAGGGCGGCTTCGGTTCGATTGCCGGTGCCCAGTACCAGGCGACCGGTTTCGTGCGCGATATCAAACAGAATCGACATCCGTTCCCGAGCCATCTTGTTGCCCGCCCGCAGCCGGATATCATCGGTGATTTTGTCGTAGTAGGCGTCAATCATGGGCGAGATGTCAATCTCTCGTGACGTGATACCCAGCCCGGCCACCAGCTCACGGGCGTCGGTAACGGAACTCTCCGACGATGTCCGGTAGGGCATCAGGATCCCCAGGACTTTTTCCGCTCCCACCGCCTCGACGGCGAGCGTCGCCGACAGGGCAGAGTCAATCCCCCCGGACAGGCCGATTACAAAGCCGTCGAGTCCGGATCGTCCGAGTTTGCCGGCTAAAAATCGTTTGATGGTAGTGATTGACTTTTCGAGATCGAATACGTAGCTCATAGTATGCTCCTCAAGCAGCAACAATAGCACATCGGGTTGCGGCTTTCAAGAGAAATGTCCGAGGACCTTGACGACCGTTCACACGGGGAGTTATATTCAGCCATTAACATCACTTAACGAAAGGTACGGATACAATGAGCGTTAACAAGGTGATACTGGTAGGCAGACTGGGCAAGGATCCCGAGCTGAAGTATACGCCCTCCGGGCGGGCCGTGGCAACCTTCTCCCTGGCCACTGATCGTCGCTGGACCGGCCAGGACGGCCAGAAGAACCGGGTGACCACCTGGCACAATATTGTCTCCTGGGGCAAGCAGGCCGAAATCATGAAGGAGTACCTGCGCAAGGGTCAGCAGGTGTATCTGGAGGGGCGCATAGACAACCGCAGTTACGACGACAAGGAAGGTAACAAGAAATACATCTCCGAGGTCGTGGTGGAGAACTTCTCGTTTATCGGCAGCCGCGAAGGCGGTTCGGGCGATGATATCCCTGCGGGCGGTCCCGCCCCCGATATGCCGGAAAACGATTCGGGCGGCGATGACGACCTTCCGTTCTGATCAAAAAACGACCAGAAGCAGCGTAAAGGCCCTGATGTCAGGGCCTTTCTTGTTGTGTGAAAATAGCACAGATATTGCAAACATTGGGCTGTAAAGCACGTTCTCTACTACCGAATTATAGTCTCGAAAGACATGGGATGAACTCCCGGACAGTATTTACATCTTCCGCAAAGGGAGGCTTTACAATGACCGTCGCCCACATGCTGACCGACCCCGTACATTGGAAGTCGCAGTTGTACCGAACGACTGCCTTTATGGCTCTCTCGGCCATCCTGACATCTGCAGCGCTGATCACCTATTTCTCTAATGCTGAGATGGCATCGTCCGGGACTGCCGCCACCAATCCCCTGCATATCGGGGTGGTGACTCTCATGCCGTATATGATCTCCGCTGTCATCGCCGCCATTACGGCGATTGCCGCCATGACCATAATTCCGGCGGCGCAATTCGGCGAATCAACCAGCAGGATTATGCAGGGATTAAACGAAGTCCAGGCCGGCGACCTGACCGCTCGCGTACGCCTCAGCAGTAATGATCAGTTGAAAGAGGCCGGCAACAGCTTCAATTCGGCCGTTTCCGAATTGAGTAACAGCATCGCTCAGTGGAAAGTGATCGACCGCCAGCAATGGGGAGCCCTGTGCCGTATTCGGGCGGCCGTTGAATCCAACCATCCTGAGGAAGCGCTTCAGTTTGTTGAGGAAATGGAACGAAACTGGGACAAAATCGCCGAAATCGAAAATCGGCTAATCACCTGAGGACGTATCAAGCTTTTTTTCCAGCTGTCTGACCCGCTTGAGCAGTTCCGGCAAGCGGGTCAGCGATGCCTGTATACGGTTGGTCTCGATAAGCCCCCGGGCCGGAGAACCAAATACCTTCGTGCCCGCCGGAACCGATTTTGCCACGCCCGACTGGGCACCGATCTGGACATCATTGCCAATCTCAATGTGTCCCACCACACCAACCTGACCGGCCAGCACAACACGGTTGCCAACCTTCGTAGAACCGGAAATACCCACCTGGGAGACAATGATACAGTCATCGCCAATCACGACATTATGACCGATTTGCACCAGGTTGTCGATTTTGGTCCGCCGGCCGACTTTCGTTGGCCCGATCGCACCCCGGTCAACGGTCGTGTTGGCGCCAATCTCCACATCGTCGGATACCTCAACCCAGCCTATCTGCTTGATCTTTTTCAGCCCCGTGGGGGAAGGGGCGAACCCGAAACCGTCGGACCCTATCACGGCTCCCGCGTGCAGGATTACGTTGTTACCGATACGACAGCCGTGCATAATGCGTACGCCGGGGTAGAAGAGGCAGTTGGCGCCGATCCGGACATCACGGCCGACAAAAACCGATGACAACAACCGCGTGCTCGCACCTATCGCGGCGCCGGCCGCCACATCGCAAAGCGGCCCCACACAGGCCGTGGCATCAACAGTAGCACTCTCGTGTACCTGCGCCGAGGCATCTATCCCCGGGGCCATCGGAACGGCATCCGCGTACAGCATGTCGACAATGTGAGCATAGGCAAGGTAGGGGTTGGCGTGGCGAATGACCGGCCGATGCTGGCAGGGGACACCCGGGGCCAGAATCAATGCCGAGGCGCCGGTTGTTGCAATGTGCCGGGTGTATTTGGCGTTGGCCACGAAACTGATGTCGCCGGATCCGGCCGATTCGATTGGAGCGACCCCCGTGATGAGAGTCTCGCCGTCACCGTCGACCGTCGCCTCTACGGCGGCGGCCAACGCGTGCAGCGTGAATGCTTTTGGATTATTCGATTCTATCAAGGGCTTCGAGAACCTTATCGGTGATATCGTAGGTCTCTTTGATGTAGCCGATGCCGGACATGTTGGTCAGGACCAGGTCGTA
>Ga0180007_10006671_pt1 | contig 11203 bp, 6 predicted proteins | sample MM_PC_MetaG_FD_121122 | JGI IMG/M metagenome (GOLD analysis project Ga0180007, IMG submission 121122) | Groundwater microbial communities from the Aspo Hard Rock Laboratory (HRL) deep subsurface site, Sweden - MM_PC_MetaG | ecosystem: Environmental > Aquatic > Deep subsurface > Groundwater...
CGGAAGTAGTGCCCGGCAGCAGAAGCTGCCTCAGGCGGGAAACCGGCAGCGGACCCGGGAACAGGGACAGGGTCCTGGGCAGCAGCGGTTCCACGGCGGACAGGGGCGCGGCGAGGAGCCGCACGCCCTCGTGCAGCCAGGTGGCCGGATCGCTCCATTGGCCGGAGACGACGGCGTTCCACCAGTGCGAGAACGGCGCGAAGCCCGCCAGGTGGCGGGGCAGGATCTCGTGGGTGCCCGTCCAGATTTTGACCTTCGATAGCCTGCCCGTGGTCGTCCAGAGGGTCGTCAGGGCCCAGCCGTCATAAGCCAGGCGGACCTCCAGATGCGGGCCGGCATTTTTCCATGTCACCGCGGTCAGCAGCGACCCTAGAAGGGCCCGCGCTCCGGTTCCGGCAGGACCTCCGGGGATGACCTTGTCCTCAGGGATCTTCTTCGGCCGCAGGCGGGAGGCCAGCAGGGGCACGGCCGGAGACCACAGCGGTGAGAGCACCGGGACCAGTTGGCCGGCCAGCCTCTCGTCGAGCAGGGCCTGCACCCTTTCGAAGGCGTAGGGAGCCCTCCCGGGTGCATAGCGCATGTCTCCGAGCACCACGAGGGCGGGGCCGAACGACTGCGCCAGCATCAGCAGCCCCAGCGCAGGGCGGCCCGGTACGTGAAAGACGGCATCCTGAAGCACCCAGCCTTTTCCGGAGCGCCGGGTCTTGAGGTCCACCGGGATGCCCGCGACGCGGAAGGTGGCGGTTGCGTCGTCCCCGGAAAAGGACAGATCCACGAAGGCCAGCAGCGGCTCCTTGCCTTTTTCGTCTTCATCGGGCTTGTCCTGCTTCGCGAGCAGGCCCCAGACAGGGAGCCTGGCCACCACCGGTCCGAGCGCGTCCACCAGAGGCCGGGACATCCGCAGCTCGGAGGTCACGCCGCGCCGTGCGTCCTCAAGGATGTCCTTGGCGGTGATGAACAGCCCCAGGATCGCCTGGAAACTCCACTGGCCACCGGGCCGGTGAATGAGGATGTCGTGGACGCGCCAGTCGCCCCGGATGCGGTGCATCAAGAAGGTGTACTTGACGCTGCCGGACTTGACGCGCAGCCTTGCACGGTTCCCCGACGAGGAGAATCCGTCGAGGGAGCCGGTGATCTTCGGGACCGCCTCCGGCTTTGCGGAACCCGATTTCGGTTTGGCGGAGGCCACCCCCAGTTTTTTTGGGGGCGGGGTTGAGCCCCACCGCAGCAACTGACGGATCTCCGCATTGGTGAAGCGGGAGAACAGGTCCCCGAGCTCGGGGGTGGAGAGCTTCACCAGCTTGGGAACGTCACCGCGCGACAGGGCCGGTCCGAATTCCTTCTTGACGGTGTTGCCCACGGAGATCAGCGTGCAGGCCGAGGAGAGCCATAGCAGCGGAAGCAACAACCAGCTCTTGCCGAAGGAACGGAGGCATGGCAAACTGACTTTTTGTGTGATCTTTCGCACGGACGTTCTTCTTTCGACCGAGGTTGCATCCATGAAAAAAAACTCGTTTCCCATTCGAGGCTTCGACATGACCCGCAGGGACTTCCTGGCGACCTCTGCTGCGGCGACCGTGTTGCTGGCCTGCGATGATCCATCGTCCCGTCCCGTCCTTGATGCCGGTCCGGATGCCGACGCCCTGATCGACGCGGACGCCGATGCCGACGCCCTGATCGACGCGGATGCCGATGCCGATGCCGAACAGCCGCTGCCGCGTCCCGTGACGACGGTGCGCGAGACGCTTCGTGGCCGCCTTGAAGAAGTAGCACAATTTGAGGATTTGCGCCCGGTTTTTGGTCTGACCAAGCCCATGCCCGGGGAGCCGTGGGTCGTTCGCGACGAATGGAGCGTGGCCGCCGCGTCCAACGGTGCGACCCAGAACAAGGCTTCGATGGCCTATTTCGCGCATCTGAGCGACGTGCACATCATCGACGAGGAGAGCCCGGCACGTGCCATCCACAGCCCCATCGCGGCCGAATCCGCCTGGCGGCCATATGACGCCTACAGTTCCCACATGCTCGATGCCGCAATGCGCACGATCAACGAGTTCGCCGAGGTTCACCCGCATGACTTCGTGCTGTTTTCCGGCGACGTCACGGACACACATCTGTTCATCGAACTTCGCTGGTTCATCGACATCATCGAGGGAAATCCGATTGATCCCGACACCGGAGACGACGACAACCCCATGACCTCAGGTGATGTTGATCCGCACGATCCGTTCACGCCTTCGGGGCTTGCCCCGCAGATCCCCTGGTATCTCAGCCTGGGAAACCATGACGCCTGGGTGCTCGGTTCGCTGGGCGTCTCCGTCGTGGCGTCGCCTACCGGCAGCTCGGCGACCGCCTTCGTCTCCCATGCCGTGGTGCCCACCTGTTTCGACCAGTTGCCGTGTCCGGGGGGCTACTGCTATTCCGAGACCCCTGAACGCTGTCACGTCCCCATGGACGACGGCTACTACACGAGCTCCTCGATCCCGCCGGATCCGGAGCGGCGCTACATCAATCTCGAGGAGTTCAAGACCATGGTCATGCAGGCCACGGTGCAGGGTCCGTCAGGGCATGGCTTCACGATGGAGAACCTCAACGACGGGACGAACTACTACAGCGTCGACGAGCCGGTTCCGGGCCTGCCGCTGTCGATGATCGTGCTCGACACCACGACCGCGTACAGCGGGACCGACAAGTCCCAGGGCGCCATCGACTCCGCCCAGATGGGATGGATCGAGGACAGGCTCGCCTACTACAGCAACCAGAACCGGGCGATCATCGTGATGAGCCACCATCCGGCGAACACGATTCCGGATCAGGGGACCGCCCTGGTGAACCTGCTGCGGCAGTATCCACATGTCGTGCTGCACGTGGTCGGGCACGGACACATCAACTACGTCTACCCCCACCCGCCGGACACCGGGCAGTCCGCCGAGAACGGCTACTGGGAGGTGCAGACGCCCTCGACGCTGGAGTGGCCCAACCAGATGCGGTATTTCGAGATCGCGGACTTCGGGGACGGCACCGGCGCGGTGTACGTGACGGTCGTGAACCTGTCCATCCCGGCGGGTTCGGTCGCCGAAGCCGGACGCTTCTACGCCCTCGTCGACGTCCAGGAGGGTCGTGTCCCCGACGGACTCCAGGGTGTGATCAACGACCGCAACGCCATCCTTCGCTTCGCCTGGCCCCAGGAGCTCCTGCCGGTGCTCGCGGCGATGCCGCGACGTCCGGTCGAGAGCCTGCATTTCCTGCCATAGCAACCTGACGCATCTCGCGTGAGCCTACCGGTCGATGACGACCTGGTTCCGGCCGCCGTTCTTGGCACGATACAGCGCCTCGTCCGCCTTCGAGATCAGACTTTCCTCGTTGGAAACCTGATGATGGGGGGCTGCACACCCGCCGATGCTGATGGTGACCTTGATCTGCTTTTCGGATTCCTGAAGAATGAGATCTTCAACCTGCCTGCGCACCCGCTCCCCGACCATGAGCAGATCATCGGAGGACGCCGCAGGGAGGACCGCAAGAAACTCTTCTCCGCCGTAGCGGACCAGCACATCCCCCTCCCGCAGTGAAGATCGCATGATGGAACTGACGGACTTGAGGAGCCGGTCGCCCACGAGATGACCATAGGTGTCGTTGACGGCCTTGAAATGATCGATGTCGAGCATCAGCAGTCCGATGGGCGTTTGGGCACGAACGGAGCGACCAAACTCCTCGTGCAGCCGCCCCATTCCGAAGCGGCGGTTGTAGAGGCCGGTCAGCGGATCAAGTGCTGCCAGGCGTTGCAGCCGGTCATGGGTGATGGCGTTGTTCAGGGACAATCCAAGGATGGGCAGGAAAAGATCGATGAGTTCGAGTTGGTCGGCCTTGAAGTTGCTGCCGGCGGCCAGCACCAGGATTCCCATGGATACCCCCTTGTAGGATATGGGTGACACCAGGACCTGCTGCGGCCTGAATTCGGTCACGACCCCCTCGATCTGGACATCTTCAGGGATGTCTATGAGCACGCGCCGGCCGGTACGGATGACCCTGTTGACCGGCTCACTCTGAATGACCCGTTCGGGATTTAAGAGCCCCTGGGCCGCACCAAGTTTCATCTCTCCGGCACATTCGGTGAGGATCAATCCGCCCGAGGCACCTGCGTTGAGGAAGAACTGGTTCAGCGCCTGTTCGGACAGCGGAGCGAGCTCGAGCTGGCTTGTCAGGGCTCCGGCGAAGGCCTTTGAGGCCGACTGGGAATGCAGGGAGGTGGTCAGCGTCTCGACGAGCCGGTTGAAGGCGGCGGCGCTCTGGCCGATTTCATCCTCCGAGTCGACCGGAATCATGCAGTTTTCTGGACTGCACAGCGTTGAATCCTGGGTGGCCTCCATTTTCCTGAGCGTCTGCTCGATGTGCAGCATGCTTCCGGTCAGGACCCGCAGTCTCCGGCCGACGACCCACCGCACCATGGCGAAGTTGAGACCTCCCACCAGCGCCCCGGCGATCAGGCAGGCTAAGGCAAACGGAAGGGACATCGCCAGTTTGGAAGGAACCCCGAGCAGGAGGGTGAAGAAAGGAAAAACGACCCCTGTCAGGACTCCAAGAATCGTCATCCAGATGGCCAGATCAGAAAAGACCTTGTTTGTCATTCTCATGATGGTTTCCCCTGTTGATAAAATATTGGGTGGAATATAAACAGGATCACTTTCCGGCCACGAGGGTCGGGGAAAACAGCAGGCTCGGGGTGCGCGTGCTCGACCAGGTCTGCACATCGGATCCTGCGGCCAGGAGGTTCTGCCAGAAGGTCCTGTGATTGGATGAGAGGTTGAGCTCGATCACCGGATGCATGACACGGCCGTCCTCCACCAGGAAGCCCCCCAGTCCCACCGAGAAGTCGCCCGTGGTGCCGTTGACGTTGCCGCCGATGAAACGGTTGATCCATAGGCCTCGCTTCATGCGCGAGAGCAGGGTGGAGAAGTCGGAGGTGCCTGGAGCGACCACCAGGTTGGAAGGAGAGCCGGTCGTCACGCCGCGGCCCAGGCGGGATCCGTAGTACGTGTCGATGTAGAAGTTGCGCAGGATGCCGCCGTCGAAAACGCTCATGCGACGGGAGGCGAGGCCTTCGCCGTCGTACGTCCGGGAGCCCAGCCCGCGGATCAGGCCCGGATCGTCGGTGATGGTGAGCAGTCCCGAGCCGATCGGGGTGCCGGCGAGGTCGGCCGCCCAGCTCTGCTTGTTGAAGATGGCCGATCCGAACAGGGGGTTGAGCAGACCTCCCAGCAGGTTTCCGCAGGCGCGGTTCTCGATGAGGAGCTCGTAATTTCCTGTGGGGATCTGCTTTGCCCCGATGGATCGCAGGGCGCGCTCTCCGGCGTGGGTCCCGATGGATTCCGGACTCTTCATGTCCGCGAGGTGGCACGCCGCGGTGTAGTCCCAGTCCGACGGGCGGCCCCCGTTGGGATCCATGACCGAGGCGGTCACCGAGATCGTGCAGGACGAGTCTTCCTCGGAGGAGAAGAAGCCGTCGCTGTGTGCGATCACACCCAGCGAGCAGGAGTCGGCGAAGGTGGAGGCTGCGGAGATGCATTTTTCGCCGGCCTTCTGCCTGCACGCGGCATAGGCGGCCAGGGCTGCCTGTTTGCGTTTTTCCAGGGTCAGTCGTGCGATCTCCGGATCCGCCAGATCCAGGTTCGGCGGATTTTTTGGCGCGTATAGTCCGGGATCTGGCAGCTTCCGGTGTGGGTCGGGCATCACCTGGCGGGTCAGCCCGATGGCCTCGGTGAGAAACGCGGCGAGGGATTCCGGACGCAGATCCGAGGTGCGGTGAACGGCGTAGCGCCCGTCGACGAAGAGCCTCACCGAGGCGCCCATGGTCGTGCTGCCCTTGATCTCTTCCCACTGGTCGTCGCGATGCACGACCTTGCGGGAGGTGGTCTTGCCGATGCGCACCGCGCACGCGTCGGCCTTTCCCTTCTTGGCCATCTCGAGGATGTTCTCGGAAATCGGGGTCAATTGAATGAGTTCCTGACTGGACATGAGTTACCCCCGGTTCAGCGGCGCGAGCCGCCGATGGTGATGGATGAAACCGCGCAGGTGGGCATCCCCAACCCGACCGGAACGCCCTGTCCGCGTTTGCCGCAAGTCCAGGCGCCTTCGTCCATGGTGAAGTCGGTCCCGACCATGGTGACGTTCTCCAGCACGCGGGGGCCGTTTCCGATGATGTTGATGTCCTTGATCGGCGTGGAGATCTTCCCGTCCTCGATGAGGTATCCGTTCTTGATGTAAAAGGTGAAATCTCCTGCGCCGATGGCGACCTGTCCATTGGTGAAGGTCTCTGCATAGACGCCGGTCTTCACCGAGGCGATGATGTCCGACGGCTTGTGCGGTCCGGCGAGCATGTAGGTGTTGCGCATCCGTGGAATGGGCATGTGACGGAAGCTCTCGCGACGTCCGTTTCCTGTGGGGGACAGAGCAAAGTGCTCAGCACTGATGCGGTCATGCAGGAAGGTGCGGAAGATGCCGTTCTCCACAAGCACGGTGCGCTGGCTCTTCTCGCCTTCGTCGTCGGCATGGATCGAACCGCGAAGGCCCGGCATGGTGCCATCGTCGACGATGGTGACGAACTCGGGGGCGATGCGCTGGCCGATCTTGTCGGTGTAGATGGTGGTCTTCGACTTCGCGAAGTCGGCTTCCATGCCATGGCCGATGGCCTCGTGCAGGAGGATGCCGGAGCTTCCCGGCGCGAGCACCAGGGGATATTCCCCGGCCGGACCCGGCACCGCGTCGAACAGGACCAGCGTGCGCCGCAGCGTCTCCGAGACGATGCGTTCCCGGCGTTCCTTGGTGTAGAAGTCGAAGCCGGCGCGTCCAGAGCAGTTGTAGCCGTTGGATTCAAGCCTGCCGTTGCGTTCGGCCGTCGCCATCACGCGCAGCATGGTCATGGGCTGCTCGTCGCGGAAGCTGCGTCCCAGGCTGTCGACGTGGAAGATCGAGCTCTCCTCGTCGTAGTAACTCATGGCCACCTTGACCACGGCGGCGTTGCGCCGGATCTCGGTGTTGAGTCCCATCAGCAGGCTCACCTTGGGCTCGGGGGCGACCGTGGAGAACACCGGACCGGTGGGGTAGTAGGACGGCAACTTGGACGCGCGGTGCGGGGTCTTTGCGTGGGCAGGGCTCCCGGCGGCCACGGCGGCGGCCATCTCGGCGGCGGCCAGCAGGCTCTCGGGATCCAGGCTCTCGGTGTAGGCGTATCCCGTCTGGCCCGAATGCACGACGCGGATTCCCGCACCCAGGTCCACGTTGGAGTAGGCAGAGTTGACGGTCGATTCCTCCAGGCCCAGGGCGAGCATCCGGCGCCGCTGGAAGAAGAGATCGCAATACGAACCGCCCGAGGACATCGCCTTGTCGAAGATCCTGACCAGCAGGGCGTCGGAGACGGCGTCGGTCCAGTGTCCGGCGGTGGTTTTCGGTGTGGTGGTGCTCCCCGCCTGACGCGTGCAGTGGGTGCCCAGCACGCCCAGCGTGCCTGCAGTGGCCGAGAGCTTCAGGAAGTTCCTGCGGTCGAGCAGAAACGGATCCTCGGAGATGGTCAGCAAATCGTCAATCATGGTGGATCCTCCGGTGCCCGAAAATGGGCATGTCAACAACATCCCTCGATACATCCAAATTCCCCTTCGCTCAAGGTTTTTTTACCTCCGGGGCGGCTACGCGCAGGGCGAACAGCCGGGAGGTGCTGTGAACGCCGTGGAGCACACCGTGCAGCACCCGGCCAGGGGAGATCGTCATCGCCAGGAACGGGACGATGTTCTGGTCGTCACTGTTGCGGAACAGCGGTGTCTGGAGCCCGTTGTAGCCGTCGACGTAAATCACCGGCCTGTGGGCGTTCTCGGTGCGTGAACTGAGAAGGAAGATGCCATCCTCGTCCCAGGCCGGTGGATTGCGCGGATCGATGCCGCAGGAGATCCACACCTCCTCGCCGCGCTTGAGGCCGCGCGAGGCAATGCAGTTGAAGCCGATCGGGAAGATCACTGTCTCCTGGAAGCCGTGAATCCAGAATGCCTCCGGAACCTGGTTGATCTCCGTCTTCCAGTCCAGCACCCAGCGTTGTCCCGAGAAACTCAGGGATTGCAGCACAAACCCGTCGCGGGAGTGGGACAGCATCAGCAGGTGTCCGTCGTGCACGAAGACGCGGGCCAGCCGGCCCGGGGTGGGAATCTTGGGCAGCGTGCCGCCGGTCAGGCGCAAAAAGTGCAGGTTGTTCTCCGCGTCGAGCAGGATGAAGTGCTCCTGAAGCACCCACAACCCGCGGGGGGAGAATCCCAGTTTCTGGGAGGTCACAATGAGGCCGGAGTCGGGATCGATCAGGGTCAGGCGATCAAAGCAGACCGCGGCGAGCCGCTCCCGGTAGAGGACAGGATGGCGGCACCCGGGCCGGTTCCATGTGTCTTCCCCGGTGTTGAGATTCTGAACCCTCAGCACGTCACCACGAACCCAGGTCAGGAACTGAGGCGGCCGGTTGGGGCCCGACGGGATCGGGAACGCCGTGGCAGAGAACGCCTGACCGGGGAGGGCCAGCACGGGGCTCATCGCCTTGCGCCAGAGTACCTTGTTGCCCGAAAAGTCGATCAGCACGGCCTTCTCGGTATCGAAGACGCCATCTCGAAGCGAGCCTTCGTAGACCAGGATTCCCTCGTTGAGCACCTGCCAGGTCAGCAGGGGATTGAGGAAGGTGGACACCTCCCATTCAATGAAGGGGGAGCCATTCCATGTGGGACGGGAGCGATCGACCGGTCCGACGCGCGGATTCAACTCGGGACAGCCCGCGAGCGTGCTGCAGAGCAACAGGATCGGAAGGATCGCTGCGCAGGGAAAAAGGTGGTGAAAAAGCTTGGAAGATCGCACGCCGAGGCTCCGGGTGCCGTCATTGTGCCCGGTTTTGTCCAAAAGAACAATCGCTTTGGTTTTGTGTGTGTGGGGACTTCCGGCCCCAGGCCGGTTTTTGGGATGATTTTAAAGTAAAGACCACGTGGGGAGAAGGATGCGTGAGGCTTGTTCCTACAAGCCGCCCGGTTGCAGGGTCCATGCGTACGAAATCTTGGCCAGTCCGCCTTCTGGCTGCGGGAAGCGCCAGATCTGGATGCGACCGCAGATGCAGTTGCCAACCGACGCAACGGAGAGGTTCTCCTCGATGCGGCACTCCATGGCGCGTCCGGCAGGGTTCAGGTGAAAGACCACCCGTACGACACCTGCGGCCCGGTCATTCTCAAGGAGGCCCTTCTGATAGCAGTGGTGGACCTCGTTGCGGTGGGCGCGGATCACTGCGCGGACCTCGTTGGGATCCATTTTGCCGGACACCTCGGTCTTGCCGTCACGCAGGATCGGCTCGCGGCGATGGGGACCGACCAGCGGTGTCAGGTTCGGGGGACCGCTGCGGTCCGAGAAAATGCCGCCCCAGCCGGTGGTGGGTGGTCCGCCGATGCTCAGGCCGCCGCCAGGGCCGCCACCGGGGCCGCCACGGGGCAGGAAGCCACCGTCGGTGTTCTCTCCGGAGCCGTCAAAGTCACCAAGCAGGTCCGACAGGTCCTCGGTTTCCTGACCGAAGACGGTGTTGTTGGCCGTCAGGCTCGCCGTCATGGCCGATACCGAGGAGGCCAGAACGTTGGCCACGCCGATGCCCTGCGGAGTGTTGACGCGGGAAGACGGTCCGTTGGAGGTCGACGTGTCGTTCCTGCGCGGATCTCTTGGGGCTGATTTCGCGGTCTTCTCGGAGACCTGGGTCGGCTCATAGATGTTTTTCGGTTTCTCCAGATCCTTCTGCTGGAGATCCTGCAGAAGTTTCTTCTTTTCGGCCACCAGATCGGGGGGTTTGACGAGATTGCGGAGCGTGATCTCGTTGCTCTCCACGCGGTCGCCGAAAATGGGATCCTCAGTGAGACGGTTCAGATAAGCCGACATCGTCAGGCCGAGGCCGAGGGCGATGACCAGGCACGCACTGAAGAGCCCGGCCGTCCATTGCACGGGAAGGTGAAGGGACGGACCGCCGCTGCGGGAGAAGATCCAGACCTGCTGATCCTGCTCGACGCGTACCTCCCGGAAGTCTTCCATGGTGAAGGCGCGTACCACCGGTGAGATCTGACTGCCGAAGGTCCGGGCATAGGTGGCCAGGGTATGGACCTGATGATCGTCGACCTGCACGATGCCTTCCATTCCTTCTGTGACCTGAAACCGGCAGGTTTGGCCGTCCTCGATGGCCGCCAGAGCAAAGCACGGGTCAGGCAGCCGCCGGGAAGAACAAATCCAGGATGAAGAAGGATCCTCGCCGATGGTGAAGCGCGAGCTTCTCAGACGCAGTTTCGCTCCGATGGCCAGTCCGGTGAAAATCATGATGCCGGCGATCACCGCCGTCACCAGGGCGATCATCTCAAGGCCCAGATCGCCGCGCACGGCAGGGACCAGTTTCTCCGGGAGTCCACGGGTCTTGGCGATGTCGAGCAGGATGTTGCGCACGGCCTGCTCCTGGGCCACCAGACGCAAGGCGGCCACGCCCAGTCCTGCGGCGATCGCCAGCAGCAGGGCTCCCGATCCAGACAGGAGCCATGGCAGGCGGCGGGTCCACAGGCTGGCCTCCGGTTCCAGCAATGTGGCTTTTTCAGGACGATGTTGAACCTCGGTACGCACGTAGACGGAGTTTTTCTTTTCCATATGACACCTGCCTTTCATACAGTGTATAATTATCAATCAGAAGACGATAATAACGTACTCACTGAAGGAATATACGCAGGAGCAGCAGGAGGCTTCCGGAAAATCTTGTATTTGTCTATATGGAAATATTAGGTGCGCTGGAAAGAGAATAGAGACAATCGGAGGTTGGCTGCACATCCGCCAGAGGTGCGTTTGCACCCGCAGCGGTGGAGCCGCCCAGGCGCATCAACCGCCGGGCTGCAGGGTCCAGGAGTAGGAGATCTTCGCAAGACCGCCTTCGGGCTGGGGGAAGCGCCAGGTGGTCAGACGACCGCAGATGCAGTTGCCGACCTCGGCCACCGCCAGGTTCTCTTCCACGCGGCATTCCTGAGCGCGGCCAGCGGGGTTGATCAGGAACACGACGCGGACGTTGCCAGCCAGCTTGTCGTTCTGCAGCAGGCCCTTCTGATAGCAGTGGTGGACTTCGTTGCGGTGGGCACGGATGACCGCGCGCACTTCGTTGGGGTCGAGCTTGCCGGAGACCTGGGCA
>Ga0180007_10006672_pt1 | contig 11203 bp, 12 predicted proteins | sample MM_PC_MetaG_FD_121122 | JGI IMG/M metagenome (GOLD analysis project Ga0180007, IMG submission 121122) | Groundwater microbial communities from the Aspo Hard Rock Laboratory (HRL) deep subsurface site, Sweden - MM_PC_MetaG | ecosystem: Environmental > Aquatic > Deep subsurface > Groundwater...
GTTTCTAATGTGCCAAAGACCCCAGCCTGCTAGCCAAAAAGACACCTTGCCCGCTCGTAAGAAAGAAGCCCTGAAATCCACTGGCCTGGGTAGTGCAAAAGCGTAACAGAACATCGAAAATATTACATTCATGCTTTCATAACCCAGTTTTCTTATCTCTTAACTTATGATGATATTTCAACGCAAACCTGTGCGCCTCATCTCTTATCTGTTGTATAAAATGCAATATCTGCGAGTCTCTATTTATATCTACTGGTTTTTTAGTTCCCCTCGTATATATTTGCTCCTTTTGTTTAGCAATAGATATCACTGGAATACGCTGCAAGTTTAACCTTACAAGCTCATCATATGCCACCTTTAAATGCCCCTTACCGCCGTCTATTATAATAAGATCGGGTAATCCGCTATCCTCTTCTTTTAATCTCTTATATCTACGCCTTACAATCTCCCGAATCATAGCATAATCATCTATATCCTGCACGTCTTTTATCCGGAATTTTCTGTAGTTCGACTTGTCCGGCTTTCCATTATAAAAATATGCCATAGAACCGGTTGCCTCTTTTCCGGATATATTAGAGACATCGAATGCCTCTATCCTCAAAGGTAATCTGGGTAGCGAGAGGAGCCTTTTTAACTTCACAGCGATATCACCCCATCCGCTATAGTCCCTCATTTTTTTACCTGGGATTTCCGAAAGGGCAGATATCCTATTTCTTAAAATAATCGCCTCTTCGAATCTTTTTTCTTTTGAAGAGTCAATCATCTTCTGCGTCAATTCCTTAAGAAGGTCTTTTTTCTTTCCTTGTAAAAACATTGTCAATTGGCCGACTATCTCCTGATACTCCTTTTCATTGATCTTATTGATGCACGGGCCAAAACACTGTCCTATATGGTAAGATAAACAGACCTTGTCCTGGATCTTTCTACATGTCCTCAAAGGGAAGATAGTCTTCATTACGGCTATAGCCTTACGTAAAAGTTTAACACGCGTATACGGACCGAAATATCCGGAGCCGTCATCGACTTTTTTTCTGGTAATAATAAGCCTGGGAAATCTTTCGTTCAATGTCAATTTTAAATACGGGAAACTCTTATCATCCTTCAGTTCGACGTTATATTTCGGCCTTTTTTCTTTTATAAGATTCGCCTCATATATAAGGGCCTCTTCTTCGGACGTAGTAATTATGTAATCCAGGTCCTTTACGTGTTCCAGCAAAGATATCTGACGGGCTGTCTTAGGCCTATGCTCCTGAAAATAACTGGATACCCTTTTCGATAGGTCCTTTGCCTTCCCTATATAAAGCGTGTTTCCGGAAGAGTCCCTCAACATATACACACCGGGCGTATGCGGCACTTTTTTCAACTTCTCTTTAATACCCATATTTGCCTCAAGAACTCCTTTGCCTCTTTCACATCAAAAATAAATGCCGCAAAGATATAACTCATCATACCTATCGGTATAACAATAAAAAGATTGAAGTTCATTTTAAATGCGCTGAAATATATAATGACTGCCATCGCAAGACTGGCCATTAACACTTTAATGAACGACCCGCATATTCTGTAACCATCCAAGGCACCGATCTTCTTTCTTAAAATATAAAAGAGCAGGAAAAAATTAAAACTGCCTGACAATGAAGTAGCCAGAGCAAGACCGCTTATCTTTAACGGGAACATAAATATAATATTCAACACTATATTCAAAACAAGAGAGACACTCGCGATCTTTACGGGCGTAAGGGTATCCTTTAAAGAATAAAAACACGATACCAGGATTTTAATGCCAGCATAACTAAAAAGTCCTATAGAATAAAACACGAGCGCATCTTGAGTAATAAATGTCGAGTAACGATCGAACTGGCCTCTTTCAAATAAGGCACTGGTTATAGGCCTTGCCAGGATCATCAAACCTATAGAAGCAGGAAGCATGACAAAATTTACTGACCTCAATGAAAATGAAAGTGTCTCTTTGAATCTATCAAGTCCGGATTCAAGCGCTTCGCGAGACATCGTCGGTAAGGCAGCTTGAGCGACGGCAATCCCAAATATAGCCAGAGGAAATTGAAAAATCCTATTGGCATAATAAAGTGCCGCGACCCCGCCTTCGCCTACTATATGCGCCAGAGATGCCAACATGGTATTTATAAAAATATTTATCTGATACACACACGAGCCAAAGATCCTCGGTATCAATAATCTACCTATTTTTTTCACTGCCGGATGATATAGGTCGCTTACAAAACTAAAACTAAATCCTTTAGCTGATAAAACAGGTATTTGTATAGCCAGCTGAATAACACCGCCTATTAAAACACCTGTGGCAAGGGCCGAGACACTACCCTGTCTAAATAAAGCACATATTATAATTGTAAGATTCAGGATAGCCGGCGCAAAGGCTGGTGCTGAAAAATGTTTCAGGGAATTCAAAATGCCCATGCTATAGGCCAAAAGCCCTACAAGCAGGACATAAGGAAACATAAAACGTGTTAGATATATTGTAAGATTTAATTTTTCTACATCATTTATAAAACCAGGTGCTATTAAACGCACAATTACCGGCGCAAGTAATATGCCCAGTAAGACCAGGCCTGTCAGTACGATAAGCCCTGCATTTAAAAGCACGTTTGCCAGATGCCAGAATTCTTCCTTCTTCTTTGTCACTGAATATTCACTTAAGACCGGGACAAAGGCTGCATTTGTAGCACCCTCCCCTATCAAATCCCTGAGCATATTCGGTATGCGGAATGCCACCACAAAGGCCTGGGCATAACTGCCAGTACCGAAAAACTTGGCGATCAAAATATCGCGCAAGAACCCAAGTATCCTACTTATAACCGTAGCAAACCCGATAATACCCGCAGATTTAATAATATGCTTTTTGACGCTTGACATATTTAATTATATATGTTATTTTATGTTACACTATAAAAGGAGTAATACAATGTCTATACTACATGCAGCTTATAAAAGCATAAAGGTGACAAAAAAGAAAACTGCACGAAACCTGTCTGTGAAATCCCGCTTAAAGACAGAAACAAAGAAATTTTTAAACCTAGTTGCATCCAAAAAACTAGATGAGGCAAAGAAACAATTAAACAGCCTCATCTCAGAGATTGACAAAGCCAGCTCTAAACGTGTAATCCACAAAAACACTGCTTCGCGCAAGAAATCCCGCCTGATGAAAAGATTAAAATCAGTTACAAAGACTGCGTAAAGCACAAGTTACGAACACATCTTTACGATCAATCTCTCCATCACAATCGTAGGGGATGAACCTGTCTTAATATCAATATCTGCTTTTAGTATCTCATCTAATAATGCCTGGATCCGGCTCCTTTTAAATCCAGATGCCTGGCGTACAAATTGATCTAATCTAGCTGGGCTTAAACCAAACTCCCTACGCATCTCATGCTTGGCCTTGATCCTTAAAAGCTCCTTTACCCTTAAAATCATCCTGGCATTCCAGGCAAGAAGGCCTAACAGCTCTGTCTCTCTCTTTTTATCTTTCTTAAGGAAAGAAAATATATGCAAGGCCCTTCTGGCATTTCTCTCTTCTATACTATTTATAAGGTCAAATGCTGTATGAGAAGGACTTACGCCCATTACTTTTTCAACATCCCCTTTTGTAATCAAGTTTCTTCTGCCAGTATATAAAAGTATGTTATCCATACCGGAGGAAAGTATTCTTAAATTATTCGGGAGATTCTCTTTTATTGCACGAAGCGCCTCAACCGATATCTTCTTGCCGGAAGAAGCTGATTTTTTAGTCAACCAGGCATTAAGACCCGGATCCGTCAATTTTCTATAGTAAACTAAATGCGCCAATCTTGAAATGGCCAAAAGGAATTCTCCTTTTATGCCAGGGGATCTAGTCTCAATAATAAATATGGAACTTTCCTTAGGGCTGCGTAAATAAGAAAGGATAGACTCTTTTGCATGCGCAGGGAGACTATCAGCGTCTTTTAAAACAACCAGCCGTTTTTTTGACAAAAAAGGCAGGGTATTCAGACTATCCAACATTTGAGCAAGGTCGAAATCTTTTTCTTTTGCATAAAATACACTGTAATTAAGCTCTATAGTTTGACTGCTTAGAAAGTTCGATTTCAGCTTAATTACAGCCTCTTCTTTTAAAAAATCCTCTTCACCAAGAAAGAGATAAGCGGGTAAGATTTTGGTGGGCATTGTTTCGATTCGCAAACTACCAGTTCTCCACGATCCTATTCACTATCCTCCTAGCCAGGTCCTGCATAGCATCGTTTAGGGCCTCAGTCTCGGTTTTCTGCAGAGACCCAGTGGTGAAATAGGTAGTATCTCCTATGACATTTTCTTCCTCAAATAAAATCTCCGAATCCACAGAACTCCTCAACTTGACATCGCAAACAAGGCTTATCCTGTACTCTTCTACATCCTTATTCTGATATCTTAAGGGGTCTTTTCTATATTGTATGATTTCTCCTTCCAAAACAGCATTAGCAAAATCATTTGATTGGATCTTTAAATGGCCGTCCAGAAAAAACCTTTCGACGATCCTATCTCTCAAATCTGTCTCAAGGTTTGGCCTATATATCTCATATTTATCCTTAGCGCTAACCTCTTTTGTTATCTCAATGTTGTTTCTGAAGGTCTCTACATGGATGCTTTTTATATCGTCAGGAAGCACTGCCTTTGTCGTATAGCCACAGCCGGGCAGTATAAAAACTATGAGAATAGCGGATAGTAAGATATTATTTCTCTTCGATTTCATCTAGTCTCTCCTGCGCCTTCTTTGCCCATTCTGTACCAGGATAATTTTGAATTATATCCCTATAATATATTACCGCGCTTCCAGGTATCTTCATTGATTCATAATACTGTCCTATATTGTATGCGTTCTGCGCCTCTTTTTCTTTGAGCCTATTAACGATATCTTTGGCCTCATTCAACATCTTACTTTCAGGATGTTTCTCTATATAATCCTCGAATTCCTCACGGGCAGCTATTGTAGGGGTCTGGTCATAATCAGGCCTTAAAGACAAAAGTTTCGAACATTCGGCCAGTTGATACCTGGCCTTATCAATAAGGTCGCTATTAGGATACTTATCTATCAATTCTTTAAACATCATTATGGCATTGTCGTAGTCAGCAATATCTTTATAACCTAATCCTGCATAAAATATTGCTTGAGGTGCATATTTACCATAAGGGGAATTATCCGCGACTTGTTTGAATATCTCTATAGCCTTGTCTTTAGCCGGTATTTTCAACGGCCCCAAAACACTAAGCCTCTTTCCCGAAAGAAGTGACTCTCCTATCTTAAATTCCCTCTCTATAACCTCATCCACAAGCTCTGTATAGGGATAAACATCTATTATCTTCTGATATGACCTGAATGCATCATAGGGCTTATCTAAATCTTCCATAATACGGCCTATATAATACTGCGCCTCGGGGGCCTCTTTAGAAAGCGGATAGTATTTTATTAATTTCTTGAATTCCCGGAGTGCTACCTTAAAATTCTGCTCTTCATAAAAAGTCTTGGCATATCTTATCTGGTCTTCAGGCGTATCCTTTGCTGCATACTTAGGATTCTCCCACTTGCCGCTCTTAGGGGTCCATATCCAATAGGCAAAAGCAGGCTGAGCTGCTATAACTGTAATTATCATTAAGGATATAAATATCTTACGCATTATTCCATAGATATTATCATATATAGCACATATATGTCAACCGAGATAAAAATGTCCAAATCTTAAAGAACCAAAAAAATCCGCCAACTCAAATATTATACCTGCAAAAAGACTATTGAATCCAATTAAAAAACTTCCCGCAAAAGGCAACCAACCCAATAAAAGAAAGGCAAAACTGCCTATTAACAATATAAATAGGACAGGTATGATAAAAAGATTGGAAATAATGGCAATAGGAGTAATTATCCTGAAATAATATAAGATCAAAAGAGCGGTCCCAAGCCAGGCTGCTATTGAAACTGTTAAACTCATATAAAAATATTTTTTGATGTATTGATCTGTATGTCTCTCCAGTAATTTCATAAACTTAGGGACGAAAAATAGTATAGAAAACACTGCCAGAAAAGAAAGTTGGAATCCAACATTAAACAGATCCTTCGGGTTTTTGATTAATATAAAAACGGCTGCTATTCCGAGAGAGTTATACACATCCACGCCCCTTCCTAACAGCCTCCCGACAAGAAATACACAAGCCATCAAGACAGCCCTCATAACAGAAGGGCGAGAGAGAGTAAACGGAATGAAAAATATCAGAAATAGTATTGTAAATATGTAATAAAGGCCTCTTGGCATTCTCAAAAATCTTAATAAATACATTACTAATAACGCAATAAGGCCGATGTGAAGACCACTTATGGCCAATATGTGCATGGTGCCTGAATTTTTAAAAGAGGCCTGGATATGTTTTGGAAGTTCTGAACGGTCACCCATAAGGATAGCCCTAAGAAAGGCCCCTTTTTCAAGAGGCATCTTCTCTATGATTCGTGCCTTGAGCCTTTCCCGGATTAAATAGGTATATTTCAAGACAGGATTTGATTTGTAGCCCTGCTCCAACAAAGTCACATAGTTCTCTTTTGTATTGATAAGGGCAAATATATTTTGCCGCTCCAGATATTCACGGTAATAATTGTCATTGCGAGGTCGCCTTACCGTCCCCTTCACAAGCAACCTATCACCATACGCATAATCCTTTTCTGTCTGGAGCCTTATCTGAGCTAATCCTTCTAATCCCAGCCATTCCTCATTAACCTTTACTCCTTCTATTTCAAATAGATACGTAGAATTAATCTTTCCATAATAGGGTTTTCGCGTTAATACAGGGCTTTTTATAACTCCGGCTATACTTGTCTTAAGTTTTTCTTCTGCTAAAAAATGGCTTATATGATTATTTGAATAGATATGAGAATTTATATATAAAAGCGATGCAAAGGAGGTTATTGACAAAAGCAATAAGATATTTGAGATTTTATGATATTTCGAAAATATAAAAGAGGTTAAAATAAAAATTAATGTGCTTATAAATATAAGGGGGAACCTAATTGAATCAGGCAGAGACCTTGCTAATATAATCCCTAATATAAAGAAAATAGCTATTATAGCGAGAGGTCTTTTATTCACTGATTCTTATCAAATCCTTTATCTTCTCAAACTTCTTATCGCCGATTCCTTTTATATGCTTTAATTCTTCTATCCTTTTAAACAAGCCTGTCCTCTGTCTGTAAACAACGATATCTTGCGCTAAGACAGGGCCTATTCCTGGTAGGCGTTCAAGTTGTTGAGCGCTAGCCGTATTGATATCTATTAAAGAGTCGGATTCATTAATATTAATCGTTTTAACCTCAAAGCCGGAAATTTTTCCGTAATAAAAAAGGCCTGCAGAAAACAGGCCCACGACGAGAAATGTTAAAATAATATATCTTTCGGATTTTGAAAAAACCAACATTTAACTAATCAAGTTACTCTTCGGGAGATATATTCCCCTCTTCTATTACATTCAACCCTGATTTAAGACTTTCTTCCATTACCTTTAAATCTTCTTCAGTCAAAACTCCTATAAAGCTAGCTGTATTCTCTCCGGTTTCAGGATCTTTATTATAAACAACGCTGACGGTATCTCCTTTTTTTATATCCCTAAAGTTCAACGGAGTTTCTCTCTCTCTTATATTAGTAGTCTTTGGGTCAACCTTTATTTCTAACGGATCAGGCACATCAAAAATTTCGTCTTTTACTTTTATCCATTGTGCCCCATCCTCATTATGTCCTATATCTACCACCTCTGATAATGTGTATCCGATTATCGGCATATTCGGGATACCGGGAGAAACATCTATTCTAGGCACTGCTATTTGTGCAGGAAAGCTCGGGACATTATGAATGGTAGTATTAGGATGCTGATACGGTACACTAACAGGAGGTATAGCAATATGAGGAGAAGATGTAGGCGAAACTGTTGATACAGCAGAAGGAACAACAGGCGGAAGTATAGGCCTTCTCGGTTGTGTATTCTGAGGGAGCTCGCGGGCCTGTATAGCCTGCTGTTGAGATTGTCTATTCTCTTCTGTTGAATAGGCCTCACTATACCAAAAATATAAGAAAATAAACAATAGGCCAATACATAAAACAAACTTTTTCATTTATATCACTCCTCTGTCTTATTCTCTACGCGCCACCCTTCCTTTTCCACAATACTAACCATATCGTCTGCCGCATATTTTAACAAGTACCTGGCGCTTTTAAACAGCCTAGCACCGATATCTCTTTCCTCAATCGAAAACATTAGAAAACCCATCCTGAATTTTTTGAACGATAATAAAACCATCTTGTGCAGCCTCGACATAACCTCAGGATATTGCATGCGTTCGATCTTAGTAATATACACATCCATACCCTTGATAGATTCTTTAAATGTCTTTAAGGATAAAGTGGTTGACCCTAAGGTCCTCAACATGATATCGACTTCCATCATTATTAAAGACAGGTCTCCGATATAAGCCTTTAAGGCATCTTTATTCCCTATAGACACATCATATTCAGGTGCGCCTATCGCTTCTCTTTTAATCGACACAGATGCAAAGATTATTATTACGCAGGTAATAACTAATAAAATATAATATATTTTTTTACTGCTATTATAAGGGTTTTTCATCTTCTATATCCTCATGCCCTGTTACAAAATCACCTGTAAAATAAATCTTCTTTCTTCTTGAGAGATGCCTAAAGTCTATCGGGGTATTGGGGAACCACGCCTCATATATCCATGCCTCTTTCTTAATACCCCTGTCATCATAACCCTCATCTATTATATCAGAAGGTTCACCCCATTTTTCAAGAACCTCACCTTTGCTCGTGCCAGGAACCACCATTGTCTTAGTGCTTAGCGGGTGTGTCAATGCATATTCTGCAGTCGGTACTTTAACATCTGCGCAAGCCTGTAGAGATAAGATGAATATTACAACTAAGAAAATTTTCAAAGATGTGTTAACCATTATTCCTCCTTTTTACCTAACGATATATTCTACCAATTTTATATTAAAATCTTCCAGATCCTTAAAATCCGCTTTATAAACGCTAAGGACTGAATCCTTAAAGGATCTGTCTTTAAGAATCAATTCGCAAAATTTTCTGAATTTTTCTCTTCCATACTGCGTAATCAGAAATGCCACTAATTTCTCCGACTGCGCATAGAAAAGCTCCCTCATTTCTTTTCCTTCGGGATAATCCGTCATACGCAAGAGATCCCCCAGGAGGATATGCCGGCCTTTTGTTATATATTTCATGAGGAGTTCATTTGAAACGCTCGTCAGGCTCGCCTCGTAATTCGCCAACCCCTCATTCAACCACAGAGGTATGGTACTCTTATCAGCTATTTCCCTGAATATAAGGTGGGTCAATTCATGCGGAAACGTAACTGCTAGATACCCCTCTGACAAGGCACATAAAAACATCTCTTTTTCCTCGTAATTCGGCACAAATCCTCCTGCCGCCAACTCTGGATTAAACCCAATATCTTCAAAAAAGACCTTCCACTCTTCAACGCTCTCTACGATATATACGCGGCATTTCTCATCCCAGGCTATCTCACCCTCATATCCGAGATCATATACTATCTTTTCAAAATAATATTCTGCCTTATCGCTCACTATCTTTGCTTGAGCCGGATCTTTATAAAAAATAGAGAAGTGTTCGGTCTCACGTATAAGCCATTTGCCTTTTTTGAGCAATTTTTTTGCAAACCCAGATGCCTTCTTTGAATCTTTTTTATATACGGATTCCCTGTGACTAGGAGATACAGGACCACCCTTAGCTATGCTTGCTGCCTGTAAACGTTCCTTTTCCTCCAGTGTGACCCATTTACCTTCATAATCAACTAGGCCTTTATCTCTCTGGCCTTCTTCAAAAGCATCCTCTTCTTTTTTCTCCGCTTCTTTCCTGGCCTTTTCAGACTCCCATTCCTCTTTTATCTTGGTTTGTTCCAGATCAGAATCCCTTTCTATTCTTTCTATATCTTGCCTGGAAAAAGTAACTGTCGCGCCGATATTTATATCTATCCCTATAGACTCACTCTCTTCTTTCGTTATAATACCCGTGATCTTATTGCCATTCTTCAAATAGATAGTGTCTGCATGAACCCTTGTATTATAAGACAATAATATAAAAAGTGTAATAAAAAGAAGCTTCTTCAGCATAATTTCTTGATGCTGGATACTTGATGCTGGATGCTTGTAGGTAATACCAGGATCAAGGATCTAGTATCTAAATTTTATATTACCAGGTTCACTAACTTCCCCTGCACGATTATGAATTTCTTCAGGGGCCTTTCCTCTATCCATTTATTAACAACAGGATTCTCCAATACTGCCTTTTTTATCTCATCTTCAGATACTTTTGCAGGGACTTCTACGCGTGCCCTGACCTTGCCGTTTATCTGGATAACCATAATAATCTTATCCTGACTAAGCGCCTGCGGATCGTATCCAGGCCAACTATGGTCAAAAACACTTTTCTTGTTCCCCAACTTTTCCCACATCTCTTCAGCAATATGCGGAACAAAGGGCGCAAGTAGTGTTACGACAGTAGCTATGGCTTGTTTTAGTTCAATGTTTGATGCTGGATGCTGGATGCTGGATGTTGGATGTTGGATACCTGCATATAAATAAATCTCGTTTACCAGTTCCATTATGGCACTGAGGGCAGTATTAAAATGAAAAGCCCCCTCGATGTCTTCAGTAACTTTTTTAATAGTCAGATGAGTTTTGCGCCTGAGTGGTGAAGTTGGCAAACCAAGCCCCGTACGAAATTCTGCTTCTGCAGTAGGATTAACCGAAATTTCGTACGGGGCAAGCCGCCATACTCTATTCAAAAACCTCCAGGCACCTTCCACTCCACGATCATTCCATTCAGCATCTTTTTCAGGAGGCCCGATAAACAGCGTGTAAAATCTAACAGTATCTGCGCCGTACTTATCAATAAGTGCGTCAGGACTTATAACATTCCCCTTTGACTTGGACATCTTTCTGCCATCTTTTATAATCATACCCTGGGTAAAAAGCCTTGCAAACGGTTCCTTAAAACCTATATACCCCATATCGTAAAGCACCTTTACAATAAATCTGGAATACATGAGATGTAAGATCGCATGTTCTACGCCTCCGATATACTGATCCACTGGCAGCCATTCATTGACCATATTTTTATCA
>Ga0180007_10006673_pt1 | contig 11203 bp, 17 predicted proteins | sample MM_PC_MetaG_FD_121122 | JGI IMG/M metagenome (GOLD analysis project Ga0180007, IMG submission 121122) | Groundwater microbial communities from the Aspo Hard Rock Laboratory (HRL) deep subsurface site, Sweden - MM_PC_MetaG | ecosystem: Environmental > Aquatic > Deep subsurface > Groundwater...
AGGTGGTAACATTCATTTGCCCCCCAACCACTAGTGACTAGCGACCCTCAACATTTCTTTAATATAATAAAACATCTATTCAATCCTCTTCCTCCCAAAATTCTGCACCCACACATCCCCAAATATTCCAATCCCAACTTCTTCGAATTGAGGATGCATTATGTTTGCACGATGAGGAGGGGAGTTCATCCAGTCCCTCATAACCCCTTTTGCTGTCAGTTGTCCTTTGGCAATATTTTCACCCACTGCAAAATGTGGTTTGCAGCCACAGACTTCGGATTTTACGGTTACATTTCCCGGGTTGGTTTCTTCACGATCATTTTCGATTAATGCACGAAGATTAATCACTACTCTGCATCCGCATTTGGATTGATCAACATAAAGGTAATTTGCGTTCTTAATCCGGTCTACGTAATCGAGTCCCTCGGGAGTTGTATGGCTAAAGTATCCGCGTTTTTTCATATCTGCGGCATGGTTTTGCGCGGATTGTCTTAATTGTAGATTTTCTTTCAACGGCTGTAGGTTTTCATTTGCTCTTTCGTGATTCAGAAGTGCAATAACTTCATGGCGGGTTTTTTCGGGTGGCTCGATTCCTTGTTTTTTAAATAATCTTATAACCGTTTCTTTAACTAGCTTGGGAGTTGCCATAATCCTTGAAGGATTTGGAGGAGCTTCTTCGACGGCAAAAGAGAAGTTTTTTGGCTTTAAATAGGGCTCTTTTAGGAATAGCTTTTCCAGTGCGCGCAGTGCCGTACCCTCTGTAACGCGTAGCATTGGTTTAAGTTCTCCTCCATAAGGAGCATCTACAAACAATTCATGTGAACTCGCAATTCCCGCATATGGCATATACCATGAATCATTATCAACATCGGTGTATGCATGCGGAATATTTAATGGAAGATTAAAAGCAATTACAATCATCTTTAAAAATTCTGAGCGTGAAACTGAACGATAGGGGAAAATAAGCCCTCTTTCTGGCTCCGGATCCAGCATTTTTAACTTTATGGCGTATCTTAAATATTTAATTTCTTCTTCGGTTCCAATAACATCCGGATAAGTTGTTGTGTAATTCAGGTTGAGGATCACCTCTCTGCTGGCTCGCAGAATCAGTTCAACTGCATCTGCTCGGGATAGGTAATTGTTTGTCGGGGAGGCAGCAGTAGCTTGCGGAATATTTGTCGCAAGTAGAAGTGTGAGTGTGGCGGCAGTGATCATGTGTCGGATCATGGGGTGATTGTACAGGGGTAAATTGGTTTTTTATATGTCATATCAGTTTTGTATTCAATGGGGCATCTGCGAGGGGTTAGGGGAATCTGATGATTTATTATGTTATAGAAGGACGTGAAGTCACTGGTCACTTGTCTCTGGTCACTTGTTTTGTAGCTGAAGGACCAGTGACTAGTGACTAGCGACCCTCAACATTTCTATTTCGAACGATTCATGTGCAACAAAAAAACTCACGAAATCCTTGAGCTTATCTCTTTATCCCCCTATCCTTTGCACTCGAAATCCAAGAAACATTATGCTCCACACACTTTCACCAGCAAAAGGTTCCAGACGTCCTCGCAAGCGCGTTGGAAGAGGCAATAGCTCGAACGGTGGTACAACTGCCGGAAGAGGTACAAAAGGTCAAAAAGCCCGTGCAGGATCCGCACGTAAGCATGTTTTTGAAGGCGGACAAACCCCGCTTCTTATGCGACAGCCGAAGCTTGGAGGGTTTACAAATCCAAATCGCAAAGAATATGAAGTAATCAATCTTGCCGATCTGGATAAATTGTCTGCAGGTTCTTATGATGTTAAATCACTCAGAGAAAATCAGCTTATCAGAACAAAGAAACCGGTTAAGTTGCTTGGTCAGGGAGAAGTTAAGAAGAAGTTTAAATTGACGGTGAATGGGGCTTCTAAGACTGCAAGAGCTGCTGTTGAAAGCGCAGGAGGATCGATAACAATCATAAAGTAATGGAAAATGGAAAGTGGAAAATGGAAAATACTAAAGCACGTCGCACACGTGCGACAGTGCTAAAGTGGCAGCAAACCTTGTTGTAGTAATAATGGCACCAATTTTCCATTTTCCACTTTCCATTTTCCACTTATTTCGTTGACCTAGAGCTCACAAACCACAACAATACACCCAATGTTTACCTATCTAAAACAACTCTGGCACTCCGAGGAACTTCGCAAGCGGATCCTGTTTACTCTTGGAATCTTGCTTATCTATCGCATTGCCGCACATATTACAATTCCAGGTTCGGATCCCTTTGCTCTTAGACAATTCCTGGAATCACGAGGTGGTGGAGGAGTTATGGGAGTATTTGCAGCACTTACGGGAGGTTCCATCGATAACTTCTCTATAGTTCTGTTGGGGCTTTCTCCTTACATCAATGCGTCAATTATAATGCAGCTTTGTACGGTGATTTTCCCGAAGATGGAAGCTTTGCAAAAGGAGGGTGCTTCTGGGCAACAGCAAATTAATCGTTATACAAGATATTTTACGGTTCCACTCGCTTTCGTACAAAGTTACGGATTCCTGATACTTTTAAGTCGCGGTGGAGCGAATATGATAGATCTCACCTTCCCAGGAGTTCTTGCTCCTATGATTTATGTAACTGCAGGTTCCATACTTATCATGTGGCTTGGTGAACTAATTACAGAGAAGGGAATTGGAAATGGAATCTCACTCATCATCTTTACAGGAATCGTCTCCGGAATTCCTGCAGTCTTAAGTTCACTATTTATTGCAGGCGAAGGAAAGATGGCAGCGTTCTATTTGTTCTGCATCGTCTCGCTTGCGACACTTGTTTGTGTTGTTTTGTTTACAGATGCACACAGATTAATTCCAATTACTTATGCCAATCAGGGTGCGGGCAGAGGAGTACAGGGCGGAATTCCAATTCGATTGAATCAGGCCGGAATGATCCCAATCATCTTTGCAATCTCGCTAATCACTCTTCCTGCAATTGTTGCTCAATTCCTTTCCACGGCTCCTCGTTTTCAGGGATTGGTCGGATTTATTACCGAAAATGTAAATCCTTCTGCACCGGGCATTCCATACATGATTCTGTATTTCCTACTTGTCATGGGCTTTACGTATTTCTATGTCTCGGTCACATTTCGACCGGATGATATTGCAGATACCATCCAAAAGCGTGGAGGATTTATCCCCGGCATTCGTCCCGGAAGGCAGACAGCGGCAGTTCTTGCAAAGACATCAAATCGATTAAATCTGTGGGGAGGTATGTTCCTTGGAATTGTTGCAATAATGCCGTTGCTGTTTACCAGATATTCCACGTTAAGTTCACAGGATCTGATAATTTCGGGTTCAGGACTGATTATTGTTGTTGGTGTGGTTATGGAGCTGATTAGGCAGATTAATGCCCAATTGCTTGCACATGACTATGAGAAGTTGGTGTAATAACAAATTAAGTAATAACTTACATATTAGTAATTATTTGACTGACGCGTCACTTGTCACAGGTCAACTTATATTTAGACCAGCGACCAGCGACAAGTGACTAGCGACGATAGGTTTCTAGTTTGGGATACACAAAACTATTTCTAAATCTGGTATAAACTACAAACCATCATAAGCTTGGCTCCGATGCTTAACAGACAGAACTATCAAAATGTGTATGGTTTTTCCTTCTACATCACAAATAACACGATAGTCACCGATACGGAATCTGTATTTGCCGTATGTTGGTTTAGTAAGGTGATCTGAAAAGGCAAATGGATCTTTTTGTAAACGATACCAACGCATCTTTTTAACTATCCTCTTTGTCAATGAGGTCGGAAGTTTGCCAAGCTGCTTCTGTGCTCTCTTTGAATAATGAATCTTCATAGTTTAATGCCTAATTTCTTACAAATTTCCTCTTCAGTGTAATATTCTCCTCTCTTGTACTCAGCACGAGCTTGTGCAATCTCTTCTGCGAACTTCTCCAATTCAATTTCCTTATTGGTCTTCTTCTTTTTCTTAATTGGGGTAATATTGGCTACTGGCTCAGTATGTCGCATAACAACAAAATGCACGTTATTTTCCTGCGATTCCTGCAGGATCTTGGAGAGGTTTTTGGCAAATTCCTTTATACCGATTAATTTGGTAGTCATTTGTGGAAGGGGAAAAGTACGTACTTTAGTATATACTTTTGTATGTACAATTGCAAGGGGTTTTTGACTTGTTTTGCTAAAGGAAGGGTCTGGCAGGTTCTAATGAGTAGAACATCAGATGATCGAATATTGGAGTATTGGAATATTGGGGCTCTGTTTAAATATGAACAAAATCGGATGCAGCTTTACCACAGTCAGTCGCGACCGACGTGGTTTAGACCAATATTCGAATAATCCAGTATTCCAATATTCTAGTTCTACTTACTCATTAGTAAATGCTCTATAATCACTACCAACTACTTACTACTCACTATCATCATGGACTTAGTCTTCTTTGGCATCCCCTCCTTCGTCCACCTCCGCTACGCTACGGCAGACTACGGCGGGCAGGCAAGGCTCATTTATTATGTTATACTTAAGCAATGGATTTAGTTTTTTTTGGAGTTCAGGGAAGCGGCAAAGGAACGCAGGCAAAACGTCTTGCGAAAGAATTTGGTTATTCGATTTTTGAGGCCGGAGGGGAGCTTAGGAAAATAAAAGCCTCAGGATCCGATCTTGGCGAGGAGGTCAAATCGTACATAGATATTGGTCAGCTTGTCCCATTCGAAATAATCATGCGTGTTACAAAAGAAGCTGTGCTAGATCGTCCGGCTGACATGCAAATTCTTTTTGATGGAATACCACGTGATGAAGATCAAATGAGAGAATTTAACAAGATCATGGAAGAGGTTGGAAGGGAGTTTAAATGTGTGGAAATAAAAATCAGCAAAGAAGAAGCGGTAAAAAGAATTCTGGGTCGAGCAGAGAAGGAAGGCAGAGCAGACGATGCGGATGAGTCTGTAGTACTTAAAAGAATTGGAACCTTTGAAGAGAAGACGGTGCCGGTTATAGAGGTTTATAAATCTGAAGGTAAGATGATTGAGGTTGATGGGGTTGGGACGGTGGAGGAGGTTTATGGAAGACTCAAAGAATCGTTAACTCGTTAACTCGTTTATTCGTTTTTCGTTATTCATTATTTAACCGTTTTGTGCAATGATTCTTGTATGTCGAAGTTTCAGATATTTTCCGATGAGCAGATTGAATCTCTGAGAAGAGGAGGGAAGATACTTCGTGCTACTTTGGATTTGGTTGAAGGTATGATTAAGCCGGGTATTACTACCGCGGAACTGGACAAAGCTGCAGAGGAATTAATTGTTTCCTCGGGTGGAAAGCCTGGATTCAAGGGATATCATAATTTTCCAAAAACTTTATGCACATCCATTAATGAAGAATGTGTACATGGAATTCCTTCAGATCGAGTATTGGAAGATGGACAAATCATTTCAGTTGATTGTGGAGTCGTTGTGGATGGTCTTTATACCGATGCTTGCTTTACAGCTGCTGTTGGTAATATTTCTATCGAAGCCAGAAAGCTTATGGATGTAACCAAGAACTGTCTTAGAAATGTGGTTGAGATACTCAGGGAGGGGGTAAAGGTGGGGGATATATCTGCGATGGTTCAGCAGACGGCTGAGGAAGAAGGGTTCCATCCGGTCAGATCTTTATCTGGGCATGGGCTTGGAACGACACTTCATCAATTTCCGGATATTCCCAATATCGGTGAAAAAGGAACGGGAGCAACTTTGCCAGTTAATACGATAATAGCCGTAGAGCCTATAATTTCGGCAGGCAGTGATGCAGTAGAGCAGAGTCAGGATGGCTGGACATTGTCCACAAAGGACAAGGCTTTGTGTGCTCATTATGAACATACATTGCTGGTATTAGCTGATGGATGTGAGGTTTTGGCGTAGCATGAGCATCTTGCTCATGCACACTACTCGCTTGAGATCGCCATTTAGCTTATATTTGCCCAAATCTACCAATTAATTGATGATTTCACACCAAAAATCAAAATCTAGCAATACGTTTTTGTAACAATTAGTAAAAAACCAAACATTTAGCTTGATAGAGCCACAATTGGTCTGTAGCATTTATCGGCTTATAATTTTGTCTTGCTCTCTGTGTCAAAAGATGTAATTGAACTCATCGGCGTTGTGGAAGAGTCTTATCCCAATGCCACCTTTCGAGTCAAAGTCCTTAGTCCTCAAGCAAAAGATCATGAGCTACATTGCACATTGGCCGGACGAATGCGCAAGTTCCGAGTGCGCATCCTCCCGGGCGATAAAGTCAAAGTAGAGATCACTCCATATGACTTGGAAAAAGGACGTATTACATATCGCTTCCGCTCTGATCAGCCTCTTCCGCTTGATGAAGAACAAAAGAATTCATCTGCAGGAGACGAAGGTGAAGCTGATAATCGGGAGCAAACAGAAGATAAGACCGAGCAAGCAGCATCTTAATTTTCCATTTTACACTTTCCGTTTTTATTCCCATGAAGGTTCGAGCCTCCGTTAAACCGATGTGCAAAGATTGTCGTCTGGTAATCAGACGCAGTGGAGGCAAAAAGAAAATGGTAAGAAGAATTGTTTGCAAGAATCCTAAGCATAAGCAGCGCCAGGGGTGACAATCGACATTCGACAATCAACAATCGACTAGTGACCTGAGACTAGTGACAAGTGACCAGCGACCTCCAACACTTCAAATACTTTACTACCCACTACCAACTACTCACTAAAATGCTCCGTATCGCAGGTGTCGTACTACCGGGACAAAAACGAATTGTGATTGCACTTACTGCAATCAGCGGTGTCGGAAAATCTTTGTCTGAAAAAATATTGAGAGAATTAAATATTAATCCGGAGTCCAAGGCAGATGATCTTTCGGAAGAAGATCAGGCCAGACTTCGTTCCAGAATAGAGCAGGAAGAAGTGGAGGGAGATTTGTCTCGCAAAGTATCTATGGATATTAAGCGAATGCAGGACATTGGAACGTGGAGAGGTTATCGTCATCGCAGAAGATTACCTGTACGCGGTCAAACATCGAGACGTAATGCACGAACAAAGCGTGGCAAGAAGAGGACAGGACTTTCCGGTCGTGTGACCCTTACCAAGACTTAAACATTTTAATCTTATGGCTACTCCCAAAAAACAAGTAAAGGCTAAGAAAAAGAAGATCAAGCGCACTGTGCCCAAGGCACGAGTGTGCATATATGCAGGAGAGAACAATACCATTGTTACTTTCACTGATTTGGAGGGCGATGTGTTGGGCGGATCCAGTTGTGGTAGGTCAGGTTTCCGAGGGACTAGAAAATCTACGCCATATGCTGCAAAGGTTGCTTCAGAGAATGCAGTAGAAGCAGTGCAGGGATTTGGGATTCAATCCGTAAATGTTGAGATAAAAGGATTGGGACCGGGGCGTGAACAGGCTATCAGGGGTATTCAGGGATCCGGAATAGATTTGGATGCAATTATTGATTCCACTCCAATTGCGCATGGTGGGTGTCGTCCTAAAAGACGCCGTCGTGTGTAACAATCAACAATCGACAATCAACAATCAACTACTCACTACTCACTAACTATTACTCATCACTAACTAACTAATCATCCTCAATCATCAACTATGAAGTTTACTGGACCCAAAGCAAAGCGCTGTAGAAGACAAGGAACCAATATATATGGAAGCGATAAGTACGACAAAATTCTACAGAGAAAACCTCAGCCACCCGGCAAGGGGCCACGCACACGTCTTGGGCGCAAGTCCGCATATTCACAGCAGCTGGCCGAGAAACAAAAGGTGAGGGATATATACGGCTTATCAGAAAAACAGTTTCACAATCTTTACAAAGAGGCAGCTGCAAGTATGGATCAGACCGGAGAGGTATTTAAGCAGATGCTTGAGCGACGACTTGATAATACAGTCTATCGTGCGGGGTTTGCGCTTACGCGTCTTCAGGCACGTCAATTTGTAGGTCATGGGCATTTTGCCATTAATGGACGTCGTGTAACGATTCCTTCATATAGGCTGCGAGCAGGTGACGTAATTGAGCTCAGAGAATCAAGCAAGAGTTCACCTGTTTTTGGACCTGTAATCGAGGCACATGAAAAATATATGCCACCTGCATGGATGAAAGTAGACAGCCATGCAATCAAAATTGAAATTATATCTATTCCTGATGCCGATTCAGCAGAACAGGCAATAGATATTAGACAAGTAATCGAATTTTATTCACGTAAATAACACTCTTCCTCTTTCCCCATCCTTCCTATGCACATTATCCAGGAAGAAATCGGTCCTCCGATATTCAGCGCCGTACCAGTTTCTAAAGGTGACGATTCACATGTCATTTTTACTATTGCACCTTTGCCTCCCGGTTATGGTGTAACACTTGGAAATGCCATGCGTCGTGCTTTGCTTTCCAGTCTCCCAGGGGCTGCGATTACGTCAGTAAGAATAAGCGGAGTGCAGCATGAATATTCAACTCTTAAAGGTGTCCGTGAATCGGTTATGGACATCAATCTTAATCTTAAACAAATTAAATTCCGTAAATTCAGCAAAGACCCCGAAGTTGTTAAGCTTTCTGCAAAGGGGCCTAAAACAATTAAAGCAAAAGATCTGGAGGTTTCTTCCGATATAGAGATTCTGGATCCTGATGCAGAAATTCTCACGTTGGAAAAGGGAGGTCAGATTGATATGGATATCACTGTGGAGAAAGGAGTGGGATATTCGCCTGCTGCAGATAGGAACAAGAAGCAGAACGAACCCGGTCTTATTCATATCGATGCGATATTCAGTCCTGTGGAGAGAGTTCGTTTTGAGGTTGAGTCTTCACGTGTTGGGCAACGCACCAATCTGGATAAACTCATATTGGATGTTAAGACATCAGGTTCTCTTACAGCCGAAGAGGCAGTCCAATTCGCATCACAATTATTAAAGAGCTATTACGAATACTTTGGAAGTGCGGAAAAGATAGTGGAACAGGAGTTTATTGCCGACTTTAGTCGTGCAGGGGCTCAGGGAATTTCTGAGGATGATTCTGCACCTGTTAAAGAAAGCTATACACCGATAGAAATACTTAACTTCTCACCCAGAACATTAAATGCGCTTATCAATGCTGGGGTTGGAAGTATAGAGCAGCTTACAAAGTGTACGGAAGCCAGTTTGGCCAATTTCCGTGGATTTGGTGCCAAAGCTTTGGACGAAGTTAACAGTACGCTTGCAGAGCGTGGTCTTGCGCTTTCCGATGATTCTATGGATGTATAGTTGACTATTTATTGATTCTAAACGATATTAAAACCTTATGCGTCACCAGAAATCCCGTCTCAGGCTTAAACAGAAACCTGCTCATGCAAGAATGATGAAGCGCAATCTGGTGACCTCTTTGTTGCTATATGAATCCATTAGAACAACAAAGAACAGGGCTAAGGTTGTTCAGCCGGTTATCGATAAGCTTGTCAGGGTAGCCAATACGCGACCACCACACATTGCAATTCGTTACATTAATCAATTGGTAACTGACAAAAATGCGTGTAGAAAGATTATGGAGGTATACAAAGATCGCTACAGTTCCCGCACATCAGGTCTTACCAGAATGGTGCCTGCGGGGGCAAGGAAGGGGGATGGAGCGGAGTTGGTTGATTTGAGTTTGGTGGATGGTGTTGATAGTCCTGGGGATCGGAATCCGGAATCCGGAATCCGGACTTCGGTTTTGTCTGATTCTGATAAAGATAAAGTGAGTAGTGGAGCCGAATCCCGAGTTCCGGATTCCGGATTCCGATCCAAGAAACAATCCTTAAAGTCAAAAAATTCATGAAAACTTCAACCATCCCAATACAGGCCGGAAAATGGTTCCTGATAGATGCAGAGGGCAAGTCTTTGGGGCGTATATCTGCACAGATCAGTATGCTTTTGCAGGGGAAATTAAGTCCAAGCTATGCACCACACCAACTATGTCCTGATCAGGTGATAGTAATAAATGCATCCAAGATCAAGTTTCATACAACAAAGGAACATAGAAAAACTTACGTTAGGCATACCGGATATTTGGGTCATGTTAAATCTATTTCTTTTGGTGATTTATTTGCAAAAGATCCTGTGATGGTTGTGGAAAAGGCAATAAAAGGAATGCTGGCTGACAACAAACTAAGAAAGGAGATGCTCAAACATCTTCATGTTTATGCAGACAATGAACATATTTATGAAGCTCAAAAACCTATTAACTTCCCTGTTTAATAATGGTTACTGCAACAAAGAATAGGCAATATCACTATAGCGCCGGCAAGCGTAAGACATCAATTGCACGTGTAAAACTCTTCGAAGGTGGTTCCGGTAATATTACTGTTAATGGAAGCAAGATAAAGGAATATTTCCCAAGAGGTATCCAGTCAGAAAATGCAGTTGCTCCATTGGCGCTTACCGATAATTCAGGTGTTTTTGATATAGAAATAACTGTGAAAGGAGGAGGTATGTCTTCCCAGTCCGATGCAATCAGGCATGGGATCAGTCGTGCATTGGTGCTATATAATCCGGAATTACGTTCTCAATTAAAACGCGAAGGATATCTTCGCAGGGATGCTCGTATTAAAGAACGCAAAAAGCCGGGGCTTAAGGGGGCAAGAAGGGCACCGCAGTGGGCGAAGAGATGATTTAGCGGCTGCAGACGGTGGGCAGTTTTCAAGACGAGAGAAACGCTGATACGTTGCTCGTTTTTCGTTGTTCGTTAGGCTGATAAACAGTAACGAGCAACGAGTAAACGTATCCTTGAGTACTATCCATTACTCCCACCACCTTATCCTTAGGCCTAGGCAGCGGTCACCGTCATCTTCATATAATACAAACTCGTTCCATCATCCGTATCCAGAATAAACCGTGCATCCAGATCCATTAGTTGTGTGATGGTCTGGCACATTTTAAGCAGTGTTGGAGCGGGGATACCTATGCCGGATTCAAGGCATGTGGCACATAATCCTGCAGCATCTTTTGACCTTAAGAAGGGGTCTCCTTTCTCTACAATTATGCAAACCATGGATTCCTGAACCTCCAGAATATAGCGTTCAATATAGAATTCCAACTCCTCTACAGGCAGCTCATGCACCTCCGGAAGTACTTCCAGTATGTCCAGATCACTATGGATTGCGTGCGCGATACAGGCTTCGATAGACATGATGTTTGTTTTGTATTTAGTTCATTATTATAGCATCTTGGGGGGGTATTTTCAATGTTC
>Ga0180007_10006674_pt1 | contig 11203 bp, 7 predicted proteins | sample MM_PC_MetaG_FD_121122 | JGI IMG/M metagenome (GOLD analysis project Ga0180007, IMG submission 121122) | Groundwater microbial communities from the Aspo Hard Rock Laboratory (HRL) deep subsurface site, Sweden - MM_PC_MetaG | ecosystem: Environmental > Aquatic > Deep subsurface > Groundwater...
AGAGCGTTGAGTCATGATGAGCCCATGAAGTAAGATCGGAGTAACGCGCGAGTATCTTTGCGACCGCCGGCGCTGCTGCTTTCACCGGGCTCAGCTCAAAAGTCAATGCCTCAGAAAATGCGTCAGCGCAGTCATGAAGTGTGTGGCCAAAGCGGTCAGCAAACAAAGCATTTGTGGTTGAGCCATCAGAAACAAAAACAAGATCCTTATTAACCGCCACTCGTGGCGGGCGCGAAAATGTACCGCCCAAACCGCAGAAGCCACCAGCCGCTAATGAAGTGGGAACTTTGTCAGAATTCCAGCGCCGCTTCAATTGTTCTGGTGCACAGTCCTCGTCAGGAAAGATGATTGCGATAATGCGCGGGTCAACCTCTGCAGAAATATCAACCATGCCCCGCAGATGTGCCATGCCGCAGCGCCACGCTGCAATCCGCCCGAGACTGAGAAGTTCGTTGCTGTCTTTTGCCAGCGGTACAATCCTTTCCATAAGTGCAAGCCAGGAGCAAGAAGCCTTTTGCGAGTGTCTGCTGATTTTCTGAAGCGCCATCGTCAGCGCGGCAAGCGTTCGAGACGGGCTTATTGCGGTAACTGCCGGATTAAGCGCGATGAGTAATCGACATGACTTCGCAAGCTCAAATTCAAGATTTGTTACAGAGCTTGCCAAAACGGCCAGCATGTCGCGATAAAGCACATCAAACAGCTTTCGACTGCGGGTTTGGTCGTGCCGATAGACAGCCTTGAAAACCGGTTCAATAACCTCGGTAAACCAGGCCGGTATGTCGGCAGTTCTGAGTCGCCTCGAAACTGCGCCGGTAGAGTGCAAAATCTGGTTAAATGCTTCCGCATTTTCCTTTAGAAGTGCGATTAGCGGCGGAAAGGTTACTTTTTCCATTTGAGCCATCTGCGGTAGTTATTATATCTCTGATGAAGATACTTGAGTTTGAGAATATCATCAGCCATGTGGCCGTAGAGTTTGCCGGCCCGCGACATGGTGGTAAGCTGTTTTTCGATGGCGTTCATGCGCTTTTCGACTTCGGCCTTTGAAAGTCCATCCAGCCCGACTTCGAACTCTTTTTCGAATTCTACCACTGGATCAGCCTTTTGCAGTCCCAGTCTATAATATTCTTCGCACGAAAGATCGAAAAGCTTGCGAATCCAGGTAATGCGATCAATTCTATACGCAGCGTGTTGTGGCTCGTCAAAAAATGGCGACTCAAGATGCGGGCTGAGCGTGTCGTGCAGAACAAAGGGTATAATCTGACGCAGATCTTCGATTTGCACTTCCGCCGATCCGCGGAAATAAGCCAGAGCTTTGGCAAACTGCATAATTGTCATCAGTTTGCGCACCGACAAACCGTTTTTGGTCTGCGAACCGAGATCACGCACCAGGTCTTTTCCGGTCTCTTCGCCGGCGAGTGCGCGAAAATCCTGCCCGGAAAGTTTAGCCGTATCTTTGGTCATGTATTCAAGAGTAGTTGAGGCTGGTTCGAAGAATTCAAAATGGCGGCAGAAAAATTCCAGTGGGCGGCGAACAGTCTCGTCAATCTTGACCCGACGAATTTCTTTGTTCATCTGCGTCAGCTCTTCATCGGCAAAGATAATCTCGTCAGGAATCAGTTCTTCAGGCTTTACCGCCAGTTCGATGCGTCTTTGCAGGTCCGACAAAAAGCGGGTATTAAAATGAAACGCGCGAATTACTATATCTATGCGATCTCGAAGAGCCTCGATTACCTGATAAGTGCCGCCGCCGCCGTCATCGTTGGCGGTGAGATACCAGGCCGAATCAGGGCATTCATAGATCTGGTCAAGAATCTCGGCGTAGTTGTCGCCAAGAACCGTGAGCAGAGCCGACTGGGTTCGGGTTGGAATGCGGTTATATTCATCAATGATTTTAACGCGCATCGACAGCCATTTTCGCCAGGTTATTCTGATGTCGGCCATGTTTTCGGCTTTAACCATATCAGCTGGAAGCGGGTGTCCAAGCAGGTCAGCTATGGTCATCTGTGGCTGCCCATGCTGAATCGCTCTTTTAACCTCGATTTGAGAATAACCAGCCAGCAGTCCCATGAGAATTGCAGTTGCGGTTTTTCCGCGACCAGGCCCGCCGACAATCAGGCAGCGTCCACGAACTGCCAGATTGAGCAGTGGAATCAGCACAAAACTTGAGTAGCTCTGCCCGGTCGGCAGTGTAAGCTTTATCTTGCGGTCGCCGAATAGAAATGTTCTGGGAGCCTCTTCGTTATACTCGATATCATAAAACGGGCTGATAATAGCGGTATTGGTCACCCAGAAGTAGGCCTGGCGGAGTTTTTCGTCGAGACCCGTAATTTCTGCGGCCCCGGCAGATTTTTCAGAATCATAAAGATCTTCAACCGTAAATTCAGGCGCCGCTTTTGGGGCGTGTGGGTTAGTTGGTGAAGTCGGAATACGTTGAAACAGTTGTTTCGCTTTTTCGATCAGATTTGCCATGGTGTTCCTCGCTGCAGATATGTTGCCATGTTTTCAAAAAAAATTCAATTCTGCACAGCAACTATACCATCTAATCACCCTGAAATAGTGCAATTAAGGGGCAATCCCAACAGGTAAAAAAAGAAACAGCAGTTTTACAGTTAAAGCTTGCCTGCTAACTGTATGTTTAACCAATACAAGTTAACAGGACTCCGCTTCCGCTGTACACTCCAATATATTAATGTCTTCTGAAAATGAATCATAGTTTTTTATAATCATTTCGCAATCAGTCTACTGAGAACCAGAGGCAATTGTGCCACCTGCAACTGTCTCAGAAGCAATAAGGTCAAGCAAGGCTGGTGAACTGCTCTGGCTGTTTCCCGGAGTCGGAACTTCGATTGAAGTGACCGGCTTAACTGGCGTGGCCTGAACATCACTGCCGCTGCTCTGATAAAGCATTACACTGTAGGCAATATAAACCGCTAAGAGCAACGCACCCTCGGCTCTGACAATCTTCATGTCGGTGCGCATTATAGGCAGAACGCCAAGACTGACCACCACCATGAGCGGGATATGGATGCCAAGCATGTTTGGCGAAACCGCAAGGTAGCTTGATTCACTCGCACCAGGCAGGAAGAGAGGCAGAACTGCGGCACAACCAACAATGCCAAGAATGTTAAAGATGTTTGAGCCGACCACATTACCAAGAGCGATGTCAGACTGTCCCTTTCGCGCAGCAATCACCGAGGTTGCAAGCTCTGGCAGAGAAGTACCGATTGCAATCAACGTCAAGCCAATAATTTCGTCAGAAACACCGAGACTAAGCGCGATAGCAACTGCGCCGCGGACCAGTGCCTCGGCGCCGACCACCAGGCCGATCAGACCAAAGACGATGTAGCCAACGTTTCTAGCAGTGGTTGGCCGGACTTCTTCGTCCTGAGCTTCAGCAACAACTTTTTCGGCTTGCTCTTTTAACTCTGCGGCAATGGCGCTTTCGCGCCGGCCGATGATGTAGCTCATAATGGTGTAGGCAAAAAACAAGCCAATCAGGAGCAGCCCTTCATGAGGAGTGATCACACTTCCGGTATATGCCATATACCACAGAATACCCGCGACGACGATCATTATTGGAGCTTCGCGCCGCACCATCTGCTTATCGCATGAGATAGGGCTGATCATAGCTGCAATACCGAGTATCAGTGCGGCATTCATGATATTGGAGCCGACTACGTTGCCAAGAGAGAGCGAAGGATTGCCTTTAATCGATGCGTTAACGCTTACGACCAGTTCTGGCAGTGAAGTGCCGGCAGCAATGATGGTAAGGCCAATGACCATTTTGCTGACACCTATGTTGATTGCCAGATTCGAAGCGCCTTCTACGAGTTTATCAGCGGCATAGGTCAGAAATACAAGCCCGATCATACATAACAAAAGACTGAACAACATAGATTAGCAGCTCCTGATTTAGATCCATTGCAATTTGAAATTGTTTTTCCGCGCTGCCTGCAATTTGGCATGGCGGATATCAGACTGTCAGACCATTACGTTGCTTTCATATTTGCGCCAAGAACGAACTTAAAAACTGACCAAACCAGTTTATTTAAATATCACATTTTTCGTGCGAACGCGAATCAACGTTACAGCAAAATCTATGCTAAAAAGACGGTTATCGCCAATGGCAAGGTAACGTGCCAAATTTCCGTTGAAATAATCAATAAGGCGTATCAAAGCAGTAAATATTCAGATGTGGGGCCATTCATAAGTATCTAAGCAAATTCCACTGCTTTTTATGACAAGAAGTATAGTGCACTTGAAAGAGAACTGGATCTGCCCTTATCATTGATCAGAGTTGAATCGCCTATGTAATGCGTGCTATAAAGGATTAAACAGTGTACATTCCTGGCATAGTAAAATATGTATCAGAAAAGCTGAATTTACACGATTGCCGTTCAAAACATTTGATTAGAAGTATTGGAGATAAAAGCAAAAATTGAATCCGCAAGGAATTTACTGGGATAAAAAGAGTTTGAAGCCTTCTAATGCAGACACCAATCTGCTTAATGGCGGTGCAATACCTATGAAGCTGCAACTTAATGTAATCAGCATTATCGGCAAACTGTGGACTGCTGCAATGATTACCGGGGTCTTCCTGGCAGGAGCAGGGGGCGCCGCTCTATACATTACCGAAGATAAAAATGCCATTCCCTGGATTTCAGGCGGATTAATTCTGCTGATTGGTAGTTTTATCTGTTCCAGATTAGCCGGCTGCGACTATTTCCTTGATGGAGAGAAAAAAGCACTTTGTTATAATCTCAAGTTGCCAGGGTTTAAAAGGTCTGGCATTGTAAGAAAATTTGCAGATATATCTGCGGTTTCAGTAAATGCCTCAAAATACTTCCAAAAGCCAAAAACATGGTGGGAACACCAGGTTGTGGCTCTTTCTGCTTCGGGATGGAGTTTTTCAATAACCATGGAAAAGCGTGATGCCTTCCAGCAGCAGACCAAAATAGCTGAAAATTTATCCAGACTTATAGAGTGCTCTTTTGTTGAGGCAGGGCCCAATGAAAATGCTGTAGCTATGAAAGACTCAAATGGACGACACACCTTTATCGCCAAACCATACGCTTCTTTCCGCCAATACAAGGCCCACATCATTTTTGCTGCGGTTTCAGCCGTCACCTTGCTAATTCTCATCAAAGTAGTAGTACCGATGATGTTTTGATGAGTTTTATCAGATAGTTGCTTTGCCTGCCTATCCCATAACTGGAGGCAGAATTTCTTGTTTTCCAGGTTTATATTTATAGGATACCATTGCATCTACAGGACAGACCATGCCACATATCATACAGCTTAAACACTGTTTATCATCAGGAACGGGCCGTCGCTTCTCGCTATCCCAACCAAGTCCCTGCCCGCCGGCATCCTGGCAAACAATATAACACTGACCACAGCCAATGCATTTATCCAGATCAAATTGAGCAATGCCCTGCCTGGAAAGATCAAAAGCGTCGGTGCCCACAGTTTTAACCAGTGATTTTCCCACAATTTCCTGGAGATTGTTGAACTTTTTAGCGTCCATCCAGTCTGAAAGCCCCTCAGCCATATCCTCAACAATTCGTTGACCGTAGTGAATTATGCCGGTGGTTACCTGAATGGCCGCAGCGCCGCACATTAAATATTCGGCAATATCGACCCATGTTTCTGCGCCGCCACAACCGATGATTGGTATTTTAAGACCATCGCATTGAGCCAGCTCAGTAACGCATTTCAGGCCAATGGGCTTGATTGCAGGCCCAGACATGCCACTCATGGCACCTTTTCCGTGAATATTGGGTTTGGGAACGAAATCGTCAAGCCCAATTTCAGTAAGAGCTCTAACTGTATTGATCGCGGTAATGGCATCAGCCCCACCCTTCTGGGCATAGAGAGCTGGTATAGTGATATCAGTCACATTGGAGGTCAGTTTGGCAATGACTGGAATGTTGACAGTTTTTTTGACAGCGGAAGTGAATTTCTCAATCAGTTCCATGGCTTGTCCGACCTTCATTCCTGCGCCTTCCACCGTCATATGTGGACAGGAGAAATTCAGTTCGAGCATATCAGCGCCATTGTCTTCACCCATTCTAGCAAGATCAATCCATTCATCGAGTGAAAATCCCATGATGCTTACGATTAGAACCTGCTTTGGATAATGCTTCTTTAACCAGCGAATATCGGCCCAGTTGTCTTTCATAGGTCGGTCGGACGTCTGTTCAACATTCTGCAAAGCTACCAGTGATTTGTTTTCGTAATTGAAGGGTGCCATGCGCGGTGATGGGTGAATAATTCTGGTTCGATCATGTGCAATGGTTTTGTAGGCAACACCGCCCCAACCTTTGTCAAAAGCACGAGCAACCATTTCAGCGGTATTGGATACAGGTGAAGAAGATAGCAGAAATGGATTGGGGAACTTTACACCGCAAATATTGATAGAAAGATCTCTGATTTTAGCCATTATCGGGTTCCTCTCTTTGCTACTTTTTTGCCTGGGTGTTCTTTCTGAAAAAGTTCAATAATCTTTTGCCCCGCCTTTTTCCCGTCGGCAACAGCTTCTACAACCAGTGCCGGGCCTCGAACAATATCTCCTCCGGCAAATATCAGAGGGTTTGCTGTTGTCACTCCGTCATTGCGGGTTTCTACAAGGCCTTTTTTGGAAAAACTTACTCCGGCGCAAATTTCTTTTGAAGCAGGTTCAGCCTGGTATCCAAGTGCAGTAACAAAAACATCTACTTTCAGGTTGAATTCAGTTCCTTCAACCGGAACTAAATTAGCCGAAGACGTTTCGCCAGGCTTTTTCCAATCTGTTTCGATCCCCTTTAGAGAAATCAGTTTTCCTTTTTCACCCATCAGCTCGGTGACAATCGACATGGGGCGAAAAATGACGTAATTAGCCAGAGCCATATCCAGATCATGCCTGGCTGCTGGCATTTCTTTCATGCTTCGTCGATAAATAATGTAGACCTTATTGGCTCCCAGAGACTTAGCGGTGGTTGCCACGTCCATAGCCACTGAGCCTCCACCATAAACAGCAACATTTTTGCCTTTTACCATTTGCGCAATTTTAGTCTGGTCTGCGCTACGCATTTCTGCCAGAAAATCTCTAGCGTTACAAACATTCTTCAGATCAATTCCTGGCAAATTCAATTCAACAGTTTTCCATGTTCCTGGGGCGAAAAATACTGCATTATAGCCCTTCTTCAACAGACCTTCTGCTCCTGCTCTGGTGATTGTTTTGCCGCAGTTGAACTTTATTCCAAGCTCTTTCAGATCCTTCAGCTCACGATCAAGAAAATCACCGTGTAGCCTGAAAGAAGGAACACCATAACGAAGCACCCCGCCAGCTTTTTCCATACTTTCAAAAATTGTAACGTCATGCCCTGCCATCGCAACTTCTGCAGCACAGGATAATCCAGCCGGACCTGAACCTATAACTGCAAGTTTGCCGCTTTTTTTTTCTTCTTTCTCAAGTGGGTTAAATTTCATTTCCCAGCCGTGCTCTACAAGAAATCGTTGAATTCCGCCAATGTCTATGGCCTTATCCATCCCGGCAGCAACACAACCCTTCTGGCAAAGTTGTTCCGTTGGGCAAACAAGCGCACAGATTCCACTGAGAACATTGTTTCCTTTTACTGTTCTTATTGCACCCTTGATATTGCGAAGACGCAGCTTCCGAATGAATGTTGCAGGATCAGTACCAGCTGGGCATGATTGACTACAGGGAGCATCATGACATAAGTGACAGCGGGCCGCCTCATTCATCGCCTGGGTAAGGGATAATCCTTGAGCCATGTCGGTGGCGTTCTGCAGATGATCAGAGATTCTATGTTTGGTTTTCAAGCATTCCTCCGTCAATATTTCTCATTTTAAGTTCTTTGTTTTAGAACCATTTTCCCAAAACAGGACAGCAAAACAACAAATTCTATCGTGGGGAATGAATTAAGAAAATAAAGGAAGTGCCTTCAAACTTTAATTTCAAGTGGGAGAGTAAATTTACGATTGAAACATTTTTACCAAAAAAGAGACTATTATTCAACCAAATCTTGCAACCAAAAAGGTATCACGCTTTGAAAATCACACTGAAGCTGGCAGATGTCACAACCGCCGAGCGCTCATAGACGCGAAGCTTAGAAGCACATTCGTCAAAACGCTTAACATAAACGGAGAAAAAACAATGGCAACAGGTGTTCACGCTGATGATCACTTTTTCCCAAGAACTGCCTTCACTTTTTCGACCATTTCTTTTCCACTAATGTCAGAGTATCGCGAACCAATTGTAAGAACGTAGTTGTAATAACCGATTCCCATTGAGGTCGTTTTTTGAGATGGAATTGCCGGGTCATTTTTTAAATGTATCGTAGCCCCGCCGTCAACTATCGCTTTCTTGCCGTCGACTTCCAGATCTGATTCTTTGGTGAAAGCTTCTATTGTTTCAAAATATTTGGCTGGAATTTCGAACGGAACATATCTCATACCTGTGCCAAAAATGATTTTATCTTTTGTAACCTTCAGCATTAATGGCGGAACAAAAAAGTAAATCAGGCAGTTTACAAAAATGGTACCCCCTAGAATGACCGCGACGAAAAGAAAGGCCCATTTTACAATTACCTTGTCCTGACCAAAGTCTGAATCAAATACCTTGTGAAAGTAGCCAATATCAAGTCCGGCCATCAGAAATATAAGGCCAACAATCGTCAGAACCAGCAGAAGCTTGCGCGATACTCTTACTTCCATAAATTCAAGGTCAGACATAGAACCTCCCGGGGGATGATAAAATCTTTTATAACAACGTTCTCAGGTTAAATTTATAACATATACAATAATAAAAAAACTAGCAGATTAAGCAGTTTATTGCGCTTGTTAAAAAAGCCACTCCCCTTTAATGCGCAGAAAATTTGCCTGATTCCTTGAATATGGTTCTCATCCTCAGATCGGTGTCTATAGAAATACATTTTGACGTGCCTGGCTTTTACCTCACGCCCACCATAGCCTCTGATTGCTCAATGGAATCCGTGAAAAGCCTCAACAGAGTCAAATCAAAGTCACCAATGCGGCAGGCATCCAAAAGATCCACGTTTTCTCACCTTATATTTTGCGAAAGTATATCATAAATCAGTGACAAGATAGTCGTGTGCACGGTGCATACAATTTCTAATAAGCAATGCCACCTGAATTCCTTCCCTCTATTTATTAAGAGCAAAAGCTTGTCATTCTTATCAGATGGCAGTAATATTTATCTGATTACGCTGGCATGCTTGAGTCTGCCCAGGCAAATAAACATACGGAGTAAGAAGTAACCATTATGTTCAAAAAAATGCTTATCATGGCAATTACGATACTATTGTTTTCTCCACATTTATGCTCTGTTTTTGCAAAAAACAGCAACTCCTTAGAAGTGATTACCTATACAATTTCTTTGAAAGGTCAGGCATTAAATGTCAGAATAGATTGTCCAGCTGGAAGTAATGAGCCCTCTGTTTTTGGAATCAGTGACTGGGCCGGAATTGAAAATTTCTCTGATAATATTTACCATGTTGAAGCTTCTTCTGCCAGCAATGATCGGCTGAAAATTGCCAAGCCCTACTCAAACCGCTGGGTTGTAAATAATGACGGAAAAGCGTTTTCTCTCCAGTATGTTCTGCGTTCTTCAAAAAGCAACTTCATCGGCATTGATGAAGAAGATTCTTTTCAACCGACTTTTCTAAAGAATCTTACTTTTCTCTGGGGATATTCGGTTTTTTTGACGCCTGCTAATGATTATTTACGATCATTTCCGGTCAGACTGATAATTGACAATGAGACTGAAACAAAATTATTCTCCAGCCTACCTGAAGAAAAGACTTTCAAATCCATTTCTCACTTAACCAATTCAATGTTTGTTGCAGGAGATCTTCGTTGTCACACTGCTCAGGTTCTGGGAGTTCCAGTTGAATTCTATTTAAGTGGCATGAAATGGCAATTTTCAGATGCCGAATTCATTTCTGTTATGAAGAGAATAATTAGCAATCAGGCCCGTGCAATGGGAAGTTATCCTGTAGATAAGATGATGATTGTTCTGCTGGAAGGCAGCGAAGAATCCAGTGGCGGAACAGTTGTAAAAGATGCTATTGCTCTCTATCCATCGCCTGATAAAGGGCCAATTGCAGGAAATGAGTCTCTTTTAACTTTGGTTGCTCATGAAAATTTTCATCTTTGGAACGGCAGCAGCGAGCTTTTTCCTGAGTCAAGCCACAAAGAAGGTTACTATAAATGGTTTCAAGAGGGCTTTACTGAATATTTTACAGCTGTAACACTTCTAAAAGAAGGACTGATTACCAGAAGAAGATTTTCTGAGAAAATCAATAAGCTTCTTCGCAATTATTACACGAACCCACTCTCAAAAACGGCTTCAATTGAAGATATTGCGCAGAATTATTGGAGCAGTGATAATTATAAAAATCTCCCATACAATAAGGGCGCAATAATTGCATTTATTTTTGATCATGCTATTCAGCACTTTTCAAATAGAAAAATGAGCATTACCAACTATTTTAGAAGTCTTCTCAAAATAATGAAGCAGTATCCGAATGGTTATGATATCAAGGTGCTTCGCCAGACTTTTCTTGAACTTACTGATGAGTCTGCTGGAGAAATATTTGATGAATGCGTTTTTGGTGTAAAAGAACTACCTTTGAAAAAAGCAGGGCAGATGTTTTCATTCCCAGTAGAAGAGAAAATTGAAGCTATGTTTGACCTTGGCTTTGAATACGACGAACCAAAGCTCAAATCCGGAGTAAAAGTTAAAAGAGTAAGTGCATTCTCTGCCGCTGAAAAAGCAGGTTTGAAAGCGGGAGATGTTTTAACCGGAGTTGATATATATTATGGTGATCCATCAAAAAAGGTGAGATTCAATATTGATCGAGATGGCGAAAAAATTGATATCGGCTACTACCCGAAAAAAGAAATGGCAATTTTACAGTTAAAGCTCGACTGACACCTGTCTGCTCAACCAACAGCTTTTAACATACCAGGCAATCATTTTCGGGAATAGAAGCTGGAGCAGCCGCCTGTATTTCAATCCACTTCGACTTCCCCCTGAAAATGACAACGTTATCGGGCAAGTAGTTTATTGCGCTCGTTGAGAATACAACCTTAAACGAAAAGCCGGATAAACTGTTACTTTTTCCGAGTAACTCAAGTAAAGGTACTGTCAAAATTTGCTAGTCATCAAAGGGGACAT
>Ga0180007_10006675_pt1 | contig 11202 bp, 8 predicted proteins | sample MM_PC_MetaG_FD_121122 | JGI IMG/M metagenome (GOLD analysis project Ga0180007, IMG submission 121122) | Groundwater microbial communities from the Aspo Hard Rock Laboratory (HRL) deep subsurface site, Sweden - MM_PC_MetaG | ecosystem: Environmental > Aquatic > Deep subsurface > Groundwater...
GTATTAGAGAGATCTAACTTGGATAAAATAAAAGAAACCTTAATACAACTTGTAGTATCAAGGCTTTCAAAAATTTTATTAAGTTCAGATTCCAAATAGCCAATAGAGTTTTTCATTAGTCTGGGAAACTCTGTTCTAAGGGTGGGCTAGTACTTGCCCTTAGGACTTAATTGTAGATCAACTATCGCTTGCCACATACTTCTAAATTGCATATCCATTTCCTGATGTTCATCACAAAGCACTCTTCTTAGTATTGGATTGAACTTTCCAGGTTTTTTGCAATACTTGCAAGGCCTGTAGGTTCTAATGAGTTTCATTGAATCACCTCCTTTTCTAGTAGTATTATAGTAGTATGTAATACTTATATTTAAAGATTATTGTAATACAATAAATATATCTTTATATAATACTTTAAAGACATAATACCTTTATGACAAGAAAAACCACTAGTATAAAGATAGACCCAGAGCTCTGGAAGAGGGTAAAGAAGCATTGCATAGATAGAGATATGGATATTTCTGATTTTATAGAGCAATTATTAAAGAAGAATTTACCAAAATAGTCAAATGGATGCATTTAATGAAAACATTATTTATCAGTGGTAAACAAGCTATTTATATCCAATTGATTACTTATTTTTAGAAAAGGGGGGATTTTGATAAAAAAGAATATTCTTTTGCCGATATTCATTTTATTAATAATTATAAGTTTCTCTGCTATTGTTATCTCTCAAAAAACTTCTCTTCAAAAAGCAAATTCTATAAAGAACATAGATGATTCTGATATGCTTTATAAGTTTACACATTTAAAAGGATATAAATCTATCAGTTTTGATATCTCCTCTTCTAAGGACTTTAATATTAATAAAGTTGAAAAAATTGATACTTTTTCTGATAAAAAAGTTGGGAATATATTTAAATTGAATAATTTAGCTGTAGAAACGGAGTATAAAGAGGTAGACACAAGTTTTTTTAATACAGATACAAGACCTGTAAAGCAGACTTATATCATAAAAAATTTATTAGATAAATCTAGAGATATAAAGTTAAATATAAAATACGAAATTGACTCTTCTACTATAACATGGAATGGTACAGAATATGAAATCACTGAAACTCCTAAACATTTTGAGGCCTTTTATGTTGAAGATGAATTTTTTCCCGATAATGAACTTTCTCCTGAAATTGCTATTAAATCTTTAACAGGGCATACTTTATATTTTGGTAATAATTATTATGATTTTAAAGATGTAGTTGATTTGGATTATAAAGTTTTAATATATTCTAAAGAAAATAAAAATTATATTGGTTTAGAAATAAAATCCGATATTGATTCTTTAGAAGAATTTGTGATAGATCCTGAAATTGGGTGGACAACCAGGATTGTAGATAATTCAGCAAAGGGAGCAAGGGATGTGTTTGCAATAGATATGGATAATGATAATGACATAGATGTAGTTGGCGCATCTTTTGCAGGATTGGTTAATAAGATTGCCTGGTATGAAAATGATGGAAACTCTCCTCCAAGTTGGACCACTAGAAACATAAGTACAATCATTGTTTGGAGTGAACCACGTTCAGTCTATGCAATAGACATAGATAATGATAATGACATTGATGTGTTGACTGCATCTTCTCAAGACAATAGGGTTGCCTGGTATGAAAATGATGGGGGTTCTCCTCCAAGTTGGACTACAAGAAACATAACTACTTCTGTTGATGCAGCACAGGATGTTTTTGCAATAGACATAGATAACGATAATGACATTGATGTGTTGAGTGCATCTTATTATGATAATAAGATAGCATGGTATGAGAATGATGGATCTACACCACCATCCTGGACCACTAGAAACATAACTACTTCAGCAAATGGAGCTCGCTCTGTTTTTGCAATAGATATGGATAATGACAATGATATAGATGTGTTAAGCGCTTCGGGAAGTAAGGTCGCTTGGTATGAGAATGATGGAAGTACTCCTCCTAGTTGGACTGCTAGAACTATAACTACTTCAGCAAATGCACCAAGGCGTGTGTTTGCAATAGATATGGATAATGATAATGACATAGATGTGTTAAGCGCTAATTATGATAAGATAGCTTGGTATGAGAATGATGGAAGTACTCCTCCCAGTTGGACTGCTAGAACTATAACAACTTCAGTAGGTGCAGCAAGGGATGTGTTTGCAATAGACATAGATAATGATAAGGATATAGATGTGTTGAGTGCATCTTCTCATGATGATAAGATAGCATGGTATGAGAATGATGGAAGTACTCCTCCCAGTTGGACTACTAGAATTATAACAACTTCAGCAGATGCAGCATATTCAGTCTATGCTATAGATATAGATAATGATGGAGATGTGGACGCTTTAAGTGCATCTACTACAGATGGTAAGATTGCTTGGTATGAAAGTCGTTTAGACCCTTCTTCTATTTATAAGTATTTGTGGGTCCCATTTGGAAATTGGAACTCTCAACAGGAATTTGAAAATGATGCTAAAAAAAGAGCAGACTTTTTCCTAGAAATTTCTCCTTTACAATCCTGTAAAAGTAAAGCACAGAATATTTATATTGATATTGACTGGGTAGAAGTTAATTGCCCCTATGTGACATCAGACATTCCTGAAAAAAAATTATTACAATTTACAGAAAAGTGCGCAAAGGCTTATATATTAGACACTGGTATAGGACCTTATGAAAAAGCAATAAGCTTTTCTAAAGATGATTTTTGTGATAGTTGTGCTGGAAAGGCTACTCTAGGTGGAAAATATGCTTATGCTGAAACTGAGTGGAGTGGGGTTGAGCATCTAGAAATCGCCGCACACGAATTAGGGCATACTTATTTTGTATGTGATGAATATAAATATCTTGGAACTTCAGGATGGTCTAATGAGAATAATGAGTTGTTATTAAAGCACGGGTTTGGTTGCCCGAATCCTTGGACTGATACATATGATGAGTATAATGAAACACACTCTAACCATCCATGTTTAGAGGATGATAGTGGAAGATGTATTCGCGAGGGAAAATGTTGTGGTGCCTTTAATGACCCAATTAGCCATTACGATGGAATTTATTCTGCTGCTGGCAATGATTGTACTGATGAGACTACCTATAATGTTGTTGGGTGGGGTGGCACAGAGAGAAGATGTGGATATAGTACCGATTCTTACAACAAATTAGCAGAATTTTTAACTTGTTCAGATAATCTACGATCCAACGGAAATGGAAATATCACAAATGTTTCATATTTAGGTTTGCTATTTAATATAACTAATCCAACACAGGAAAATGTCACTTTGGGTGACAGCTTTGTTCATAGAGGATTGTTGCCTAAGAAATTAGGCGTCAATGATAGTCTTTATGAACTAAAGATCACTAATGCCAATAATCAAACTATAGATTCAGATCCATTACCAGTATTCTACTTTGAACTAGTGCAATATGACAATGCAACTATAAATGTAAGCGATGATAAAAATGAAAGTTTTATTGTTAGTGAGTTAGAATACACATCAAATTGGGAAATGTTGCAGGTTTATAAAAACGATTCTTTAATTTATGAAGTCAATATTTCTCATTTATTATGCAATGAAAATGATATTTGTGATGAAAAAGAGAACTTCTTTAGCTGTCCACAAGATTGTAGTTCTGGAAGTAGCGACAATATATGCGATGGACAAGATGATGGAATATGCGATCCAGATTGTTATTATAGTGCAGATGCTAATTGTGCATTAGATTTAACTAATCTTACAATAGTATCGCAAAATGGGACAGAATTCATTTTTAGATTCGTTATTAATAACTTTTGGAATAATACTATCTCAAATATAAGTTGGATATTAGATCCAGAGATTAATGATATTATGTCAGAATTAACTCTTAATCTTGAGACTAATGAAACAGCTTTTGTCTATGTGGAATATGATTATACTAACACAGGCAATTATACTGTATTAGCAGCTGTTGAAACTAGTGAATTATCTGATACTGAAACAGTTTCTGTGGAGGTCATATGAGAATGAAAAAATTATTAATTGCCTTGCTATTAATTGAAATCAGTGTGCTTAGCGGATGCGGCACTTACTTACATCCTACTCCAATAAATGATTTAATGGGTGATCAGCCAGAACCAAGAATAGAGAAGTCGGAATGTTCCTATATTAATCATGAAAACTGTGATCTCTATTGTAATACTGACGCTGATTGTAAAATAGATAAGAGCTGCGATTTATGTGTTAATCTAAGAGAAGACTGTCTTGCATCATTAGGAATCGCGCTTGATATAGATGTTGTTCCCATGTATTGCTTGTGTATCGATAATAAGTGCAAAACAATTTATGATAACGAATGCTCTTTTGATGCTTTTAATTGTGATAATTTTGCTACACAAAGAGGTGCACAAATGACCTTTGAACTGTGTGGCGGAACCAATAATGATATTCACGATTTAGATATAGATAGAAATGGAATAGCTTGTGATAATTAAAAATGAAAAACAAATCAATAATTTATATTGTAATTTTGCTTAGTTTGGCCAGTTTTGTTTCTGCCTATACAGACCTTGGAGAATCCTCTGTTGAATGGGTTTTTAATACAACTCAAGAAGATAATAATATTCAAGTAAATATGGCTGAGATAGAAGATAATATTTTAGAAATAAATATCACACAAAGAACAAATGTACCGCAAGGTTATCAATATCACTTAGCTATTTGTAATATTGAAGGATTAGATAGATTTACTTATAATAATAATGATGCTCCTTATGGAAGATTGGTAGATTACAACCTGCCAGAAACTTGGTGCTCAGAAACAGATGGTTATGGATTTCCATTAATCATAAACTCTCAAATCCTTCCTTTATCTTTCAGAATATCAATTCCTGATGAAACGCTAAAAAAACTACCGCATTTCATATTATATTCAGGAGATAGTACAGAAATAGTTGATGTTTCAGCAGCATCAGAAGCTACTAAATTAAATACAAATGAAAATATAGTAAGAGACTCAAAAGGAAATTTATATGCAACTTATTTAGGAGAAGGAGATGATTTATGGTATTCCAAATATTCAATAGCTGTTATGAACTGGCAAAGCAGAGAATTAATAGAAGGTAGTTTTGCAACTCCTGGAATACTTGTAGACAGCAAGAATAATATCTCTATTTATTATGCTGAAACAACAGGATTTAATGAAATAAAGATGATTAATTCTACTAACAGCGGTGATAATTTTAGTTCACCATCCACTATCTTTGCTGATATGGTGGGCTCATATGAATACCCATCCTGCGCAATAGACTCAAATAATATCATTCATTGCTGTGCTATACTTGATGATCAATACCTGCATTATGCAAATAGCACCGCCTGGAGTAAGACTACAGTAAATGGAAATTCTACTGATGATACTGACTGGTGTGATATCGAGGTTGATATTAATGGTATTGTTTATATTGCTGGTTTAGGAACTGATGATTATGATATTGATTTATGGACCTCTAAGAATGGATGGGGAAGTGATAATAGAATAACTATTGATGAGGATGTTTTTTCAATTTTTGGAGGTGAAGGTGCCGTATACCCTCATGCTCCTTCTATAGCTATTGATGATGATAACAATGTTTATATTGCATACAGTGATCAAGGTGATTTGACTCTAGCTAATTCCTCTGCAAACCATATTACTGATTTTACTATTCTTGAAATAGACTCTTCAGCGTCATATTCTCCAGATATTGCTGCAAATAATCTAGAAGAGCTTCACATTCTTTATCATGATAAAACAGCTGTAAAGTCTAGTATTAAGCTATATCATGCTAATTCTTCAGATAAAGGTGTTAGTTGGGCATATCGTCAAGAGCTACATGATGTAAGTGGTTATCCAAGCATTGCTGATACTAATCATCCTAGAGCAAACAGGCTGACAAATACCTTAAGATACGTATTTACGAATACCAGTGCTTCTGTTTTGTATGATTACCTATCAATTTCGCATAGAGCTACAGAAGAAGAAGGAAGAGAAGCTATTGAAGAAGGGTTTTTGAATTCTTTGATTAGCGGGTATGGTAATTATACTGATCAGCAGGTCTATATAAGGAATATAACAAATGGACAACAGCTTGGTTCATTTGATAAAGTAGCTGTAAAAGAAAATCAGACCTGGGTTGTTAATTATGTAACTTCTGGTGAGAGTTTTGAAAATATGGTGAATATTACTCCTGTTTTCTATACTTTAGAGATGGAGAATTTATATTATCATGAGATACTTGAGATTGTTGAGGAATTGGTTGAGGGTACTTAGGATTGATTTTAATATATGTAGATATGTATTGATATTTATTTTCTGAAAAGTCATTAATTGTTGAACAAATTATAAATTCAACTAAGGATCGATTAAGGAGATGAAGCATTAACGTTCATTAGAGTAGGCTTAATTATTCCTTCCAACATGACCGCTTTTTTAATCGGAGGACTTACTGCCAGAACAATATCGGGATATCTATCATTGTCAGCAGATGTCAAATCAATACTATAAAAAGATCCAACAGATTCTTCTATCTCAGAACTAGTATAGCATATCAGATTATAATTATTCCCATCATAGCCAAATAAGAAAACTTGTGCTATCCCTCCACTAGCATGCGTAGAAACCCCAATCTCTGGATAGTTAGACCCGATTATATTGTTTATACTGATATCCATCGGATTAGTAGCTGAAGGATATGTTACCTCAGCAATAAGTTCATACTGATCATTATCAGGAGATTCAAAAATTAATAATACTCGCTCATTATCTTTCATTCCAGCAACAACTAACTCATTTTCTCCATCTAAATCAACATCAGAAATCTTTGTTCTCAAAGCTAAACCTAGTGAATCAGGGATAGTGATAGTTCTTTTTATATACGAACTGCCATCATACTCATACCAATCAAACCAAAATTCTCCATAAGCAAATCCTCCGTGAGTAACCATGATATCTTGATACTCATCACTATCAAAATTACCTATGCTCATTCCAACCAAATATAAATCCACTTGATCTTCATAAATAGAAACAAATTGCTCAGATCCAACATACTCAAAAATCCTCAATTTTCCTCTAGAAGGCCCACTACCACCTTGAACAAATAATACTTCATTTTGACCGTTATTATTAGAATCTCCAACAACAAGTTCCCTAATTGGTACAGCATAACCAGAATCATAAAAATAAATCGGGTCATTTTCATTATATAAATTATCACCTATGTTTTCAAAAATTCTCACTCTGCTATTAAGTTGCCCTGCTACAATCTCTTTATTTCCATCTTTATCTATATCCGCTACTTTTAAAGACGTATAAATACCAGAGAGAAGTTCATCACTAGTCCATACTTCCTCAAAATTATTATTTCCAATATTCTCATAAATATGGAGTGTTGCTCTACTAGCATAATAAGAGGGAAAAACAATATCCTTCAATAGATCATTATCCAAATCTTCTACTACAGCATCGAATACATTTCCAGGAGCGGGCTCAGATTCCCATACTTTCCTAAAATTACAAGAAAGAGGGAATTTAGAAAGAATATTATCTCTTTCCTCGACTTTAACATCAAACACCCCATCTCCATCAAGATCAAGAGAGCCATCATAATGCTGTGCTACTTCTGGATCAATTAAACCATCCCCATCTTTATCAAACTTGCTAAAGCCATATGATTGGTAATCTAAACTACTTATAGAGTGAGCAACGGCTAACAATAAAACAATCATTAATACAAAGATTCTATTCTTCAATTTCTTTTCACCGCTTATTTTCAAATTTTTGACCATTAAAAAAGTATTGGTTTCGGGAAGATTCGGATAGCAGACAAGACTTTTGTTTAGAAGACGGAAAAGTTGCTATCAAGGGTAGAAAGAAATTTTGAGAGATAAAAAGATAATAGATATCTACTTTGGTAGGAGGTAATGCTTACAAGTAAATTAGCATACAAATTCTTATAAATAAATCTTTTATGAGTTGAGACAAAATGGTTCTTGATAGTCTGTTAATTTTTGGAATAGTTATGGGGGTACTCCTCGTCCTATTATTTGTGTTTATGAGCCCACAAATTTGGAGAAGAATAACTAAAAAGGAAAACTTAACAAAAACTGAAACTATTCTTGTCTTAATACAAATCTTTTTGATTATTATTCTTATTGTTGTAACTCTGTTTCAAATTAAAGCCACTAGTGATATTTACGAAATAGAAAGATTTCTGGTACTAGAAGCCAAAAAGTCTCTTATTCAAGAGAACATAGATGTCGCTGAAAATTTACATAATGAAATGATTACAAACAAAGATTTGATAAATCTGTTAGCTTCACTTGACGAGGCATATATAGTGAATGGTACAGAGACTACTTTTGCTAGATTAGAAACTAGAAGAATAGAAAAAGCAGTGGACTTCTTGGGTTTTTCAGACACTTTAATCGGGCAGCAAGTAGAGGTGCATCTCATTTTGGTCAATGTGATAAAGGAACTCATGGAATTAGTTCATACCGATTCAAGTCTGATTCAATCGGATTTAACAAATCAACATTATAGGGATCTAAGAACAGAGCACTTGCGTGGTACCAAAAATAATGCAAATGCTATCCTATCTGGAAATTTAAATTCCAGAAGATTAAGTTATGACGATTTTTTAAAAGAGATAGAGGAGTATATAAAGGAACAAGAAAGTGAATTGGAAGAAATAAATGAAAAAATAGATATTAGATTCGAACAATTATAGATGTTACCTACTAACTTTGTCATATCTACATTCCATCTCTTGAAGAATGAATTATATGTGTTTATAAAGATTTATTCCACTAAAACAAAAGTAATTTATAGTACAAATTTATTCTTTTTCTAAAATGATATCGTGTTCAAATTGCTGTTTTGCTGAGTTGGTGGTTTAGAAAAAAATGATTGAAGATAAAAAGAAGGAAGAAGAAAAGACAGAGGACATAATCAAACTCAAGCCGGATCAAAAAAAAATTTTCCTAAAAACAGTAAACAAAAAAGGATTTATATTGGAAGACCGAACATGGAAAGTATTGATAAATACTGAAGAAATAAAAAGAATTGATAGAAATGTGGTTATTGAATATCCAGAGGCTAATGATAGAGTAGAAGTTGATTTCATTTTTCAATTTGAGAACTACCATCTAATAATCGAATGTAAAAGAACAGATTTCACTTGGTTTTTTCCTAAGTCTATTGGAAGATCCGAACTATTGAGTTTAATTTATGATTCGGATAAGGGGGTTAAAGTATCTATTAGAGGTAACTCGATTTTTAGGGTGGCTTGGTATGATATAGATATGGCAATGAAAGGTGATAGAATATTTGATGTCACCAATAAATGGGGAGGACTTGCGAAAACTTCACGCCAAGAAATTCATCAATACATCAGGCAGGTTTTGAAAGAAACGGAAGCCTATATTTCAACCGAAGAATATCTAGGCATACGCAAATCTCCTCCAAATGATTTTATATATCCTGTGATTGTTACAAATGCTAAATTATATTCTTTAGACTATTCTAAGGACGATATAAATTCAGATGGAGATTTAACAAATTATAGCAGTATCAAGAAGATAGGTTTTGTTGCGTATAACTTTCCTGAAATTGTAAGATGGGATGAGAGAGGAAATCAAGTGGTTTCTAACACATCGGAACCACAGGATCATGTAAAAACAGTTTTTATAGTAAATATCAACCATCTAAAAGAATTTTTGAGAATAATTTCATATCAAAGCTAACTGAAAACGGAAAAGTTTTAAATATTATCTCTAATTCTTTTTATGGATGTTAAACCCAAAATGTCCTAACTGCTATTTTGCACTCGTTCTGTTAGAGAAACGTCTAAAGTATAGATGCAGTAAATGCTCAAAATTATTCCCTCAAAAGCAAGTAGAGGCAATATCTTTCCGAATTTGGAACAAAAAACAACGAGAATTAGACCTACATAACCTCAAATTAGAGCCTATAAAAAAGAGAATCTCAAGTAGAAGAAAACTATCATCAGAGCAAAAAAGAGCCAAATCTAGGCTATATCACGCCAATAATAGTAGTAAAATCAATGAATTAAAAAGAACTAGATGGCGAGCTAATAAAGAAGAAATTAACTTAAAAAGAAGGCTTAAAAGGAGTAACAACCGAGAACTAACCAGACTCCTAAACAGAATAGAATATTTTAGGGCAAGACAGAAGGAACTGGCACTACAAGGGTCAAAAAACAAGCAATACAAAGCTAGTAGTAGTAAAATCCCTCATTCAGTAGCCACTTATGCACCTTCTCAACTACTGGGCCAACAGTAGTTGAGTAAGTAATTTGATTTGAAGGAGAATATAGCTCTTTTATCAAAATTCTTACTTCAATATCCACTAATTCTCAAGAAGAATCTTCAAAAAACCCAAATTTTTGTTACAATTTTATAGAAACAACAATAAAAAATATGCCACCAACTAGAACCTTTCTATAACCAATAAAAAGAACCTTCACGTTGGAGGATCTTCATAAACAACACGATAAAGAATAACAGAAAACAGCTTGGCAGTAATAATGGGTTTATCTCTAATTCTTCCATAAATACTCAAACTTATACAAATATTCACTAAAACCCATAAATTATACAAACATACAGAAAATAAGAAATAGAACAGTCTTATCAAGTAATTCTTACTAGTAGTCCTTGCTTTAAAATCATGATCTAATTGTCTATATCCTGTCTCAATGCCCCATCTTTTACTATACCAAGTATACAAATAATGAGATAATTGTTCAGGAATATCGAAATTAGTAATAAATGCTCTCTGAATACCTTCCTCATCATCTACTAAAATTAAATTAACTTTGGCTTTCTCCTTCTTACCAAACTCAAAATCTTTAATTATTCTAGCTTTACAATCCAAACTTTTATCCATCCAAGCTTTAACTCTATCACTCCTTACTTTAGGCATTACAAATTTAACTCTATTGGCCTTAAGAACATTAATCACCTTTGGCTTATCAAAACCCCTATCTAAATAAGCCTTATCAATATTTATTTTCTCTTTAACTCTTTTAATTATTTTATCAACTAAGTCCTCTAAATTATCCAATTTATGCATCAATATAGCATCAATCGTAAACCTTCTTCCAGCAACCACAATAGAGCATGTAATAAATTGATGA
>Ga0180007_10006676_pt1 | contig 11202 bp, 7 predicted proteins | sample MM_PC_MetaG_FD_121122 | JGI IMG/M metagenome (GOLD analysis project Ga0180007, IMG submission 121122) | Groundwater microbial communities from the Aspo Hard Rock Laboratory (HRL) deep subsurface site, Sweden - MM_PC_MetaG | ecosystem: Environmental > Aquatic > Deep subsurface > Groundwater...
AGAGACTTTTAATCTTTTATTTCTCGTGAATATATAATTAATTTATTACTCTTTTCTAACTTTCTTCAAAACCTCATTCTATTTTAACCTAGAGATAAAAAAAATAAGAATCAACAAAATTATAGTCTGTAAAACAGCTTGTGAAAGACACTTTTCAATAACACTTTATAAATTTCGCCTAAAACTATTGACAAGATTAAAAAAATATGCTTTACTGTTAAAACCAATTCAAGAAAGGAGTTTAACAATGTTAAAAAGAAAAGAAAAAAAAGAGGTTATTTTTCAGCCGAAAAGCCTTTGGCAAAAATATGATTGCATCAACCGCAGTGCAAAGTATGATTGCCAAAATCAATCCGTGCTTGAAGCAGTTTGCGGAAATGCAAGAGTTCGCTGTTGCGAAAATCCTAAATGTAAAAAAGTAGCAACCGAACTTGCCATGGATGCAAACATTTAAATGTTGCATATTTAAGAATTGAAAATCTTTTCAAAAGACCTATCTGCCGTTGGGCAGATTTTCAATCCTTTCTCAGGGGCGCGTAGCTAGCCTACTCGCCCTTTTTAATCTTTCATTTTATCCAAGATCTCATTCACCAACCCATCCGCAATCTTATTTTTCTCGCGCGGAATATGCTCAAATTTGAACGCAGGCAAATTCTTAATCAAAGCCTGCGCTTTTTTGTGTAATGGCTTTAAATTTTTACTTTTCACTTTATACTTCCCAATTATTTGTTTAACCAAAAGCAAAGAATCAGAATAAATTTTTATTTGATAATTATTATCTTTTATCCTGCTTAACCAATGCAAAGCTAAAAGCAAAGCTGAATATTCCGCATAATTATTAGTGCATCTTTTGAAATATTTTTTTAATTTAATCTTTTTCCTGCCAATCCTAATCAATACGCCTGCTGCTCCTGGTCCAGGATTTCCACGCGAACCACCGTCGATGTAAATTTTAATAATCTTTTTCTCTGACATCGTTATTGATGAAAATTATTATTATTCTTATATTTCTGCTTAACTAATCTTTCAGCTGTTTTTAACCATTTTGCCAATGGCTCCTGTATTAAAAATGCAATAACCTGTTCGTCAGAATAATCGCAAGCTTGTAAAATTCTAAATGCTTTAATGCCTGTTTTGATAATATCTTTATTCTCTTTAATAAAAATTTCTCTAATAGTATCTTCTATTAATGTTTTATGCACATCCGTTTTTTCGGAAATAAATTTAGGCAATGATTGTCTGTCAGTAAAACTGTAGTCATAAATTCCTCCTTGATCCTTAGGTAAAGTTAAATAATAATATGTTTCTTTATCACTATGCCCATCTTTTAAAAAAGCTAATATTTCGTCTTTAAGTCTTGTTTCGTATTGCTCATTTTCCCTGAACCACCGTAAATATTGTTTTAGTGATTTCTTTTTTTCTTCATCAGTTTTGGCATTCCTTAAATTCCTAAAAGCATTTTCACAACGCATTGTTTCTCTAAACAATCTTTTTAAAGCATGTTGCTCCTCGTGAATAATTGTACTTTTTGGATAATTTTCATAAAACTTTCTGCCTTCAGTGTTTTCAGCAACAATTGTGCCTTCTAACTCTGGAACTAATGCAGTTCCAATACTTACTCCGCCACTCATACTAGCTATGTTTATTTCTTCAGAAGTCGGATATCTATTATTTAAAAAAGATTGACTGTAAATTAAAGCATAATCTTCTATATTATGACAACGAAAATAAAGCGTCATCGGACCTTGCGCTACTTCTATTTCACCCTTTGGCTCCTCTCCAAATAAAGCTTGAAAAATATCTTCTTTCCGAGGATGATTTTGTACAAACTTTTCTATGGCTCTGTGCTTGGTTGTATACTGTGCAATAATTTCCTTAGTAATATTAATTTGCTGTTCAGTCATTCCATATTGTTTAGCATAATCCTTCACAACTGAAGAAAGTGTATGAAATTTAATATCTGGATCTTGCCTAATCAAATTAATTATTTCTTCTTGCATTTTAGCTAAGCCTTCTTTTTGATAAACGAATTTTTCCTTAAATTTATCCAGCCGATTTTTACGCTCCACCTCTTTATTGTGCTTTATTTTTTTTAATTCCTCTGCTGGATCAAAAATACTCCCAGGCAAAATAGGATTTTCACTATTTTTTTTATTTAAGGATTGTGCTTGTTCAAACTTTTTCATATTTAATTTTAATAATTTCCATACCCTGCTTTAGCAGGAAAAATATGCCTGCTAAAGCAGGGTATGGAAAAACATCAAACAAATTCTACCTACATTTCAAATCCACAATCTTCAATTGCAAATCCCTTCTGCCATTCCATTCATTAACATCCAATTCAAAAATCAAATCAATGACTTTGCCCTTCTTTATTTTTTCACCAAAACTACCTAAAGCAAAACCAATCGCGTCAAAAATTCTACAGGAATCGCTTTTTTTATTTTCACAAACTTTTAATTTTAAATGATTTTTATCCCTGCCAATAATTTTGATTTCTTCTACTCGCAAATTTTTAATTAAAAATCTAGGCCGAGGATTACCCATACCAAAAGGCTCCATTCTTTTCAGCCAATCAAAAGTTTTCCAGCTAATTGCTTGTGCAGTGATTTTGACATCTACTGTTAAAGTTGGCGTCAGATCTTTTAAATTAAGATCTTTTTGCACCAGCTCTTTTATTTTTGCGTAAAACTTTTCCCAAGCTAAAGGTTTCAAAGCAAACCCGGCGGCCTGAGAATGACCGCCAAAATTTTCCAAAAATTTTGCGCATTTTTGCAAAGCTTTAACTAGATTAAACTTTTTAATGCTTCTGCCAGAACATTTAATAATCCCTTTTTTCTCCTCACAAATGAAACAAGGACGATTGATTTTTTCTACTATGCGCGAGGCCGCCAAACCGCAAACGCCAATTGGCCAATTTTTATTCTTGGCTAAAAAGAAAAAATTTTTATTGTTTTTTTGAAATTCTGCGATTGCCTCTGTTTCAATTCTTTTAACTAAATCTTGACGACTTTTATTCTGCCGTTCCAGTTTTTGCGCCATTTTTTTAGCATACTTTATTTTTTTCGCGCCTAATAAATAAAAAGCTGTGTTAGCATGATCCATTCTGCCAGCCGCATTAATGCGCGGAGCAATTTGAAAACCAATGTGCCAAGCATTTAATTTGCCTATTTCTGCGCCGCTTTGCTGAATCAGCGCCCTTAATCCGGGACGCGCAGTTTTATTTAAAACAATCAATCCATACTTAACTAATGTTCTATTCTCGCCAATTAAATCAGCGCAATCTGCTACTGTGCCAACCGCTGTTAAATCTAAAAGCCATTTTTCAAAAGCAATTTGCAATGATGAATGGTTTTTATCTGTCTTGTTTTTAGTTTGACTGCGCAGAAGCGCTTGCGCTAATTTAAAAGCCATGCCTGCGCCAGTTAATTCCTGAAAAGGATATTTATCTTTGGGATTTTTAGCATGAATCATAGCAAAAGCTGGAGGCAGTTTTGGACCAATCGCATGATGATCAGTAATAATTACATCCATGCCATTTTTTTGAACTATTTGCACTTCTTCAACTGTAGAAACTCCGCAATCAACTGTAATCAATAATTTAACTTTTTCTTTTAAAAATTTATTTAAAGCTGATTTATTTAAGCCGTAGCCTTCCTTATCCCTGTCTGGCAAATAAAAACGCGCTTGTTGACTGCCTAAAAATTTTAAAGTATTCAAAACAATTAAAGCGCCAGTCACTCCATCTGCGTCATAATCTCCATAAACCACAATTTTTTCTTGCTTTTTAATTGCTTGAAAAATTCTGCGCACGGCTTTTTTCATTTCCAAAAATAAAAATGGATCAAATAAATCTTGATCATAATCTGGATTAAAAAATTCATTGATTTTAGCTTCTGTATCAATCCCGCGACAATAAAGTATTTGTTTGATAATTTCAGGATATTCAGGAAAACTATTCAGAAAAACCGCTGGCGCCTTAGGACAAAATTTCCAATTTTTTGTTAAATTGTTCAAAATTAAAATACACCAACTAAACTGATAAGCAAGTTGAAATTCCATACTTGCTTGTTGAACCTTATTGATGTTTGTTATGCACTTTATGATTAGGACACTTTAGTGTCCTAATCTAACGGGGACTAAAGCCGTGCCCTGTAAGCTTATAGGGTCCCCTAATCATTAGTTCTGTATTTATTTAAAATCTAGTGAGTAAATATTAAATTATTACAGTTTATTTATATTTTCTATTTTTTATTAACCTCTTTAGCAATCATCATTTCTTCATTAGTTTCAAACCAAAGCCTTTTCACTCCTTTTAAAAGAGGCATATTTTGCAAAATCGCTTGGCGCGTACGCGAAACGCCTGCTCCGATTTGGCCTGTGAAAACTATTGCATCAATTTTACCCAATATCGCTAAATAAGCGCCAATATATTTTTTAATGCGATAAACAAATAAATTAAAAGCAAATTGAGCTTGTGGTCTATCTAAATTATTTAATAAATCCAAATAAGTTTTGCAGGCTGAAAGACCATATAAACCGCTTTGATAATTCAAAAGATTATAAAGCTCATCAATTTTATCTAGACATGCTTTGTGTGTTTTAGTTTCTTTTAAATTCTGCTTTAAAAGATAAAAAATAATACCTGGATCCAAGTCTCCGCTTCTAGTTAGCATAACCAAGCCTTCCATTGGAGTAAAGCCCATAGAAGTATCAATAGGTTGACCTTTTTTAATTGCGCTGATAGATGATCCGCCACCTAAATGACAAATAATTAGATTGACACGATGAACTGGTTTTTTTAATTTGCGCGCCGCTTCTTCACTAGCGTATTGATGCGATATGCCGTGAAAACCAAAGCGACGAATTTTTTCTGCTTTAATTAAATCTTTTGGCAAAGCATAAGTATAAGCTATTTTAGGTAAAACGCTAAAAAAGGCTGTATCAAAAACAGCCAAATTTTTAACTTTAGGTAAATATTCCAAACAGGCTTTAATCCCGGCTAGATTAGCTGGATTATGCAAAGGAGCTAAAAAGGAAAGTTTTTCCAGATCTTGAACAATCTTTTTATTGACTAACAATGTTTTTGTAAATTTTAAACCTCCGTGCACGACGCGATGTCCAATTTTTTTAATCTGTTCCAAGTTGCCAATTTCGCGCAAAGTTAAACGAATCGCGTGTTTATGATCTTTAATTTCTTTTCCAATTTCAAACTTTCCGCATTTTTTTTCTTCTAACTCTTTGGTAAAAAGTTTGTATTTCAAGCTGGTAGAGCCTGAATTGATTATTAGTATCATAAAAATAATATTACACTTGGGAATAAAATATGCCTTAATTTTCCTTATAAAATTATATCAGAATTTTTTTGAAAAAGAAAATGCTGGCACCGTGGATAAAGATTTCAAATCTCGGTTGAATTTGAAATCTGTATGACAACAGACTGGTAAATAATAAAAAAACTGCGCTATGCTTGACTTATTTTTAAAAAAGGAATAAGGTAAATGATTTATTGATTCAACTGTTCTTTATCAAGTAAATAAAAATTGAATTAAGAAAAAGGAGAAAAAAGATTATGTTACGAAATGAAAATTTTAAGAATGCAATCCCTGTAATGACTATATACGGACAAGTAGTAATTGATCATGCTGTAAGTGTGCAATTAGCTCACGAATCAGCTGATTTATTTGGCAAAGGAATTATCTGGGATGAAGAAGGCGCAGTAACCATAGAACATGGAGTTAAGATTTCTGTTCCATGCATTATTCCTCCAAAAGCAGAACGAACATTGTTTTCTTTGCCAGAAGGAAAATTCAAAACAGGCAATAAGATTGATGCTGAAAAAGTAAAAGTAGTTCCTTGGAAAGATGTGGCAGATGGAGAAATTCGATTTGGTTTTGACAGGCAGCTACCTGGCGGTGGCGCCATGAATATCGCTTTTGGCTTATATAATGTGTTTCGTGGTATTCCAGTATCGCTAGTATCTATTTACAGCAATGAAGAAGATACTATGCTAGAGGATGCATTAAGGCCGTTGTTTGTGAGCGGCGGACTAAAACTGCTCAAGGTTGATCCATATCCTTCAGTAAATGTAATTTTAGAAGGCATAAAAAAGGACAGAATCATTATTCGTTCGCCACGCGTTCGCGATATTGCAGTTGAGTATCAAAAAGCTGTTGGTGATTTTGTAATGGTCAACAGTGTTTATTCTCGCGAATTTGCAATGAACGCCTTATTAGAATGCATGAAAGCGTCGCAAGGCGGAATCATAGCATGCACAGCCTCGCTTTGCCATCATGATGATTTATTTAATGATGCGGAAGCTGAAAAATTTACTGCGCTATTGCAAGAACAGTTAGGCACAACAGAATCTCTCACTGCCAACAAAGATTCAATTTATACGGTCATTAAAGATATTATGATGCCTTCCTCTGATAAAATTACTTATATTTTTAATGAAGATGAATTGGATCATTTTATTAGCCTGATCAATAACGAATTCGATGTAATGTATAGAGGCAAAAGAACAGGCGCTCTTTTTAGCGGAGTTTTAAGAGCCTTGCAAACACTGCGTGATGTTCAGAAGGGAAAGATGCCTCCGATCGTAGTCACTTTAGGAGCAGACGGCGCATTATACTTAGATAACGAAAATGGTCTTCATTACTGCAGTGTAATAACAGACCAGCAAATGGGCAGAAAAAGTTATGGAGAAAAAAAAGCTATAGGCGATCTATTTGCCGCAGTGATTACTGCCATTGCTTATGGACGCGGCGATCGTGGTGTTGTGCAAATTCGTGGCAGTGATAGCAAAATCAAAAAAAGTAAAGAAAGCTCTGCGCCGTCTATATTGTTAACCGCCTCTGCGACAGCAGACATAGGAGTGTATGATGGCTTTATGCAAGTTAGACCATCAGCAATTAATGAAATTTTGACAAAAAAAGTTGCTCTTGGTCATTATATGTATCTTGGTATTTTAAATGAAGTGAAAAAGGTCTCGGCTATGTTTTCTGATATTAATATGGAAGATTTTAGAAAAGGCACAATTAGCGAAGCAGATACTTGTTCGCTAGAAAACTTAGTTGAAGCTGGATTAGTTCTTCCTTCTCTTGAAATAAATTAAAAAAATATTTTTAGGGCGCAAAAAATTCATCAACTCGCGCCCTATTTTTGTAGAAAAAAATAATTTAATCCCATACCCTGCTTCAGTTTACCTGCAGTAGAGGCACGGCAGGCAAAGAATTAAGATAATAAATTTTTTTGTAAAGGATTTAGTATGGGAGGCGGGTGAACTAAAGCGGGGCATGGGAAATTCGCACGCTGAAGCAGGGCAAATGGATTGATTAAAAAAAATGCCCACCATATTTTAATTTTTATTAATATGATGGGCTCTTAAGCACACAGAATCAAGGACCTCCCTTGTCCTTGATTCTAAATTTAACAAATCTATAAAAAAATTGCAAGTAGGGAATAATAATTATTGTTTTTTTGTAGGGAACAATGATTATTGTTCCCTACATATTCCACTATTTCACAATAACCATCTTGCGCGTTGCAGTAAATTCTCCTGCTTGCAAAGTATAGAAATACACGCCTGATGAAACTTTTTCACCTAAGCTGTCGCGACCATCCCAGAGAACTGTATATTCGCCCGCGCTTTGACTGCCTAAGTCTATTTTCCATACCAACTGACCTTGAATATCAAAAATATTAATCTTGACATTCGTATTTTCTGCTAATTGATATGGAATCCAAGTTTCCGGATTAAATGGATTAGGATAGTTTTGCAAGAGAGTTGTTCTCTCTGGGACGAGTAAACCTAATTCTTTTAATCCATTAACAATTAAATCAAAATCTTTCTGATCTAATTGTCCTTTTAAATCGTGGACCAACTTTACATAATTCCATTTTTGCAAGTTCGGTCCAGTCATTGGATCGTACCAAGGAGTCCCGACAAAAACCACTTCTTTGGCTTGCTTCATCACGACAATTAATCCTTCTCCTTTTTCAATTATTTTGTCAGGATATCCATAAATATAAGACTTAAACTTCTGACTATTCGGATCCAAATAAATAATCATAGTCAAATCATTAATGCCTATCTGCTCAACTAACTGAGATAGGCAGGGTTTTTGATTAATGCCTATATTGACAATTAAAGAGAAAAGATTAACTCCTCTTTTAAAAGAGACGCTTTGCGTAACCATTTCTGCAGAAATAGTTGGCGTAACTCCTCCTGCTTCTGACGCAACCAGTAAAAAAGTCATTACTTTTTCAGCTTGGTTGCCTGCCGAGTCCGTGGCTGTGATCTTTAAATCTACTTGTTTCTGACCAACAGACAAAGCAACTGAACCTTTGAATCCACCCTTGCCATCAGCAGTCAGGATAACGCCATTGGCAAACTTCACTATTGCCTTTGGATCGCTCTCAACTGAAATTTCCAGTTTGTTGTTTTTAACACTGTAATCCTTCACAGTTAAAGAAGGCGCAGTATTGTCAATCGTAATTTCTAAAGACCGCTTTACTTGCGGAGTATTTATGTTTCTAACTAGCACAAGCGTACCCTTGTAGATCCCGTCTTTTTTGTTGCTAGGCATAGCAAAGGCATACTTATACTCTTCGCCCACTCCAGTAAAAGAAACCTGTAATGTCCAATCCGGCATATAAAACCAGATTGTCCCGCCTGCTTCAGCTCTGGCTGTCAAAAGAACGCTTTCTCCGCTTCTATAAGCTTCTTTTGCTGGACTTAAGCTAAACGAATCAAAACGAGGCAAAAGCGTATCCACGGATATTTCCGGTCCTGTGATAGTCTTAGTGATATTATTTTTTTTCACTTTAATGACGACTTGCGCAGTATATTTGGCTTCTGAAGTCTCCTCAAAAACCCCTTCATAATTCCCAGGCGTTTTTTGAGTAAGAGCCAAGGAAAACTGATCACCAATTTGCGCAGTCACTACCGCGTCTATATCGCTATTTACAACCTCAACCCTGAATTTCTTCGCATTAGACAATTCAGTGATGCGCACCTCGTCAGTTTTAACTGGCGGAGGTGACGGCGCAGTCACTGTAAAGGTTGTGGACCTTACTTTATCTGCACTACGAGCTGTAATCGTGTGAACTCCTGTGCTGGCACTTTGTGGTACAGTCAAATTAAAAGTGAACGACCCGCTCGATGTGATAAAACCATTGACTTGCACTTGCCCATCAAACTCCAGCTGTATATTCTGATTGGATGGAAAATTCTGTCCGCTTACGACAACTACTGTGCCAACATTCCCACTAATAGGCACAATATAAATACTTGGCTCCGGTGGTGGAGGTGTCGTTGCTGTCACTGTAAAACTTGTAGTCTGAATCACAGCGCCGTCTACTTTTGCCGTGACTGTATAAACTCCACAGGCAACAGCCGGCACAAAAAAACTTGCGCTAAAAGTTCCATTGCTATCTACTACAGGATTTACAACAACAATCGTGCCAAAACTAATTTGCGCGGTTTTGCCGGCAGTAAAATTTTGACCATAAACATTCGCTAAACTGCCTGCCAATCCGCTATTCGGAGAAACAGTAAGAGTTGGTGTTGAGGCTGGCGGAGGCAGTGTGCCTGTATAAATCTTTATTTCATCTGCGAACATGGTTGTACCCAGTTCATAATCCGGAATCATAATCTCAAACTGCATTCGGTGTCCAGATTGCGCAGAATTAATAGCAACAGGTAGGCTAAAAAGCTGATAATCTGTCGTTAAGCTCATTTTCTTATCAGCAATAATAGAATGCCCTGTATCTTTGTCTTTGACTAACAATAGCGCGGTTGATGTTCCATTGCTGGATCCCTTACGCACATAAACCTCAAAAACAAAGTTTCCTTGGTTAAGCTGTAAAATCACGCGGGCAGTAATTTGACACTTACTGCCAGAACCATCTGTTATTTGTAATGCCCGCGTACCAGTATAAGTTGGTTCATCAACAACCTTTAAACTCCCGCTTTCCGGACCACCTGCTTTACAATCCCCAAATTTTTGACCGGACAATAATCCTACTTGACTAGAATCTAAGGGAATGCTGTATCCATTTGGATAATTTTCCAAATTATCCTGAAACAAAACATCTGCTCTTGCTTGTTGGCAGATTAACGCCAACGCTATCACGATGCCTATTTTAAAAACCTTGCCAAACATTTTTTTATTTCCTCCATTTTCTTGAAATTTATTTATCTTTCTTTTTCTAAAAATTTCAGTAAACACTGTTTTATCTCCTTTAATATTAAATTGTTAATGTTCAAAAAAATTATCCTAAATATAATATTTAGGATAATTGAGGATAACAAATATTTTATAAAATGTCAATGTTTTTTAGCGTAAACCACTCACGCACGCCTTAAACTGTTCTCCCCGATCAAACTCGTGTTGAAAGAACCCAAAACTAGCGGCTCCGGGCGAAAGCAAAACAATATCGCCTTTTTTAGCTAAACCTTGCGCGCTTTGCACTGCCTTTGCCATAGAATCAAAAACTTTAAAATCTTGCATTTGAGATTTAGCAATCTTCTTTAATTCTTTAATCATTTTATCTGTAGCAGAGCCTTTAAGAAAAATGATACTCTTTACTAATTTAAAAATAACCTTTGCCCATTCTTTATATATTAAACCCTTGTCCGCGCCACCTGCAATCAAAATAATCTTGCCTTGACTTTTCAAAGCCCTCACTGCATTCATGCTCGCTTCCGGCATTGTCGCAGTCGTATCATTATAATATTTAATTCCATCAATTTCTTCAATTAATTCCATACGGTCTGCTAACCCATTAAAACTGCGAATTCCATCCGCAATTCTGCTTCTTTTAACTCCCCAAATCGCACTAGCGCAAATAGCGGCTAAAACATTTTCTAAATTATGCTCTCCTTGAATTCGCACTTCATCTAAAGCAACAATAGTATGCGCAAAACCATTGGTTTGAAAAACAAACTGTTTTTTCTTTTGATCAAGATAAGCCCCATTGCCCGGAGGAATAGCTGATCTGCTAAACCAAAAAGCATTAGGCAAGTTGAATAAAAATTTATGCTTTTTCAAAACCTCATTATCATAATTCAAAATAATATAATCTTGCTGTTTCTGAAATTTAAAAATCAATTCTTTGGCTTGAATATAATCTGCCATAGTTTTATAAGCATTCAAATGATCTGGATAAATATTGGTGATTACTGCAATATGCGGA
>Ga0180007_10006677_pt1 | contig 11201 bp, 14 predicted proteins | sample MM_PC_MetaG_FD_121122 | JGI IMG/M metagenome (GOLD analysis project Ga0180007, IMG submission 121122) | Groundwater microbial communities from the Aspo Hard Rock Laboratory (HRL) deep subsurface site, Sweden - MM_PC_MetaG | ecosystem: Environmental > Aquatic > Deep subsurface > Groundwater...
CAATCCACCGGTCAATGATCTCAACGACCTCGATCGTCCTCTCGCCCAGAGAGAACCGCACCGGCGATTCCTCGACCCGAAAGCCAGAATAACAGGTAACTTTTATGTCCGGAAACATCACCGCTTCCAATTACGATTCATGAATAATGGTCAAGAGTCCCGCTGGTCCGGCTGAACTGTTGATCAGTAAACCAATAAACCAACACACCAATCAACCTATTTCTAGATACTAATTGGATAAAGCGAGGTTTCACCTGTTATTTTCCTGGCAACTTCTTGGGGCTGCCGGCCCTGATCGCAGGGGATAGAAGCCGGGTAAAAGAAAGGGAGCGGTGCTGCGGACCATGGATGCCATACACATCGGCAGTGCCTTGACAGTACGTGCGGACGTGTTTGTAACAGCAGACGTCAGGCCGGTTGCGGCAGCACGGATCGAGGGTCTCAACGTCAAACAGGTTTGATGCATTTTACAACTGCAGTGCTTCCTGCCAGGCCTTGCGGTCTTTTGCCGCAATGACAAAGAGGGCGGGATCGCCGCCGGCCAGCTGAAAGGCCAGGGCGTAAGCATTCCGGTATTTCCGCACCCGGCGGCTGTGACTTTTCCAGGCCGGTTCAAGAACGGTTTTCTCGATATCCTGCAGGCGGAAATTGCCTGAATCGCCGGTAATGGCCGCCTCGTAAAAAATCCGCTCGTCCACCAGGGCGAGAACGCCGGGCACCCGGTTATAGCGGCTGACCACGCCGCAACCGGAGATAATTTTGATGTTATCCCCGAACCGCTCCCTGAACCGGTCGATAATCTGCCTGCACCTGGAAGTAAGCACCCGGTGGGTCAGGTAGCCGACGCTGACACCAAGCAGGCCCAGGCAGAATGCAAAGGCAAGCCAATTCATAACTTACAATTAATAATCATAAATTTAGATTGAAGAAGGAACCGCTTCACGCAAAACCAGCAAAACCGTGAATTGTGAACTGTGATTATTATACCATGAATCCGCCGCCGCAGACCGCGATGTACTGGCCGGTCAGGTAATCGGCCATGCCCGAGGCCAGGAAGACAATGACCTTTGCCACATCCTCGGGCTCACCCACCCTTCTCAGCGGGGTATGGGCCGCGGTCTGTTCGTGTACCTCAGGGGGGAGAAAGGCGGTGGCATCGGTCCTGGTCAGCCCCGGGCCCACCACGTTGACGGTAACGCCGGCCGGCCCCAGTTCCAGGGCCATGGTTCGGGCCATGCTGTCCATTGCCGCCTTGGCCGCGCAGTGGGCGGCAAAGCCGAAGCCCGGCTCCCGGGAAAGGGAACTGGAGACCAGGATGATCCTGCCCGTCTTCCTGGCCGTCATTCCGGCCAGGACCGTCTGGCAGCAATGCACCATGGCGGCCATCTCGCCGATGATCTTTGCCTCGATATCCGGCCAGGCCAGTTCGATAAAGGGCTGGATCGGAAAGCTTATATTGGCGTTGTTCACCAGGATATCAACCGGACCGAGTTCCTGTTCCGTGTGTTCAACCATGGCCTTAACCGCGGCGCGGTCCCGCACATCGGCTTGCACGATGATTGCCCGGCCGCCGGCATCGGCAATGCTGTTCGCCACGGCCTCTGCCTTATCCCGTGCCTGCAGGAAGTTGACCGCCACTGCCGCGCCGTGCGCTGCCAGCGCTCTTGCCGCAGCCGCGCCGATCCCCCTGCTTGCCCCGGTCACCAGGGCCACCTTACCCCGCAAAAGTGACTGCATGTCTTCGCACCTTGGAAAATGAAGCAATTAAAAATTGGTTGAATGGTTGATCGGTGCCAAAATCCAGCCCCTGCCTTTACATTAACAATTGACCATTAATAAGTCCTTTCTACGGTTGCCGGTACTCGTCCAGGATGACCTTGCCGGCCGCATCAAGGACTGTCACGTGCACCGTGCCCGCATAGTTCATGTCCCACATGGGGTAGGCCACGATCCTAACGCCGTTGCAGTCCTTCTTTACCGAGTGCATGGTTGCCCGGGCCTGCTGCACCACATCACTGATCTCCTTTTCACAGGGCTGCTTATGCGCCGCTGCCGGCGCCGGGGCGATTGCCTCTGCCTGCGCCGGTGCTGTTGTCTCTTCCTGCTGCGGGCCGGTGGCCGCGCAGCCCGCCAGGATGAAAATAAGTGCTGCTGTCGCACCGAGTGATGCTGTTCTGTTGCGAATCATCTTCTTACCTCCGTGGATACGATTAACAATTAGAAATTATAGAGTAAAAGGCGGTCACAATAAGCGCACTTCAACGAGAATCATCCCGGCACCGGGACGCCCTGTGGCTGCTCTCTGATCAACAGGAATGTTCTACTTTTTCTTTGCTCTTTTTTTTGCTGTTTTTTTCTTTACGGGAAGCTTTTCGATCCTCTTCTCAAGGGTGTCGATCTTCATGCTCATATTGTGGACCGACCTGGTCTGGATCTCCCCGCTGGCCTCTTTTGCCAGTCCATCGATAATCTGCATGGCCTGTTCGATTTTCTTCTCCGGTTCCAGCACAAATTTGGCCGCGATCTCATCTTCAACACCCGCGAGGATTCTTTCCACCTCTTCCCGACCTCTCCTGAACTCTTCTGCCTTCATAACACAAACCTTGCATCCCCTGGGACGCTGCTTCCATCTTGCTTTCTACGCCGGACAACAAATGCAAAACATCAATTAATCGACTGGTTGACAGGTTGACATGACAACTGTGAATTCGAAATACCAGGGAACTCTGGCGAAATGGGCCTGGAACATGCCGGTCTTTGCAGGAAACCCCTTCCTCTCCAGAGGTTCCGTTTCGTTAACACTCGTGCATAGGAAATTCATACTCTTTTCAAGGCCGGATGTCAAATCAGTCCTTGACTGATGAGGACAAGACAAACCAACCGGTCCGTCAACGAATCAACTCACCTCAGGATGCCGGGATCTTCATGCCAGCTTTTCAAGGTACTCGATGAACTCATCAAAGGCCACGGGCTCCTTCCTGTTCTCGTCATCGGGAAAGAGCAGGACCGACATGTAGAAGACACTGTCCTTTTCCTTGGCCCGCCTGGCAGCAAAGGCAAACTGGTTGAGCCCCCCTTCAGCCTCTTTCCTGAGTTCCGGCGCCACCGGGTCGAGCACGGTTTGAGCCATGTCCGGCAGGGAGATGAGAAAGGCGGTCTTTTCCCGGTGCAGGGCTCGGTACCTTTCCTCGTTGCCGTAAAGATGCAGGCTTTCCGCGGCCTCTTCCTCATACCTTCTGAGACGTGCCCCGATTTTCTCAAGAAAGGCAAACAGGGCCAGGTCGGCAGCCTTGGTTTCAGTATCCACAATTAATATTGCCGTTTGATTGGTGGATTAGTTTATATCGGTTACTGGTTAACGAATAAACATTCCGAAATCCGAAATCACTCCGCTTTCTGCAGATCAAGATTGTCCCATTCTTCAAGCTTTATCTCGTCAATCTCGCCGTCCAGGTAACGGACAGCCACGACACACTCAACCTCGTCCACATCCATGACGGTGAAATTCTTGCCCATGTCGAAGCGGTAGTACCATTTCCCCTTTGCCAGCTCAATCTTTGCAGCCATTTCGTCCCCTTTTTCAAAACAATAATTAGAAATTAGTCGATTCGTGGAATGGTTTCCTGGTTAAACGATCAACAGGATAATCAATCCACGACAAACCAACACCCTGTCATTACGTTAACAATTAAACCATTGACCATTGAAAATTGACAAGTAATTCCCTCTGCACTTACCTGCTGTACAGAAACTCCACCAGGGCCGCCTTTTCCTGCTCATTGCCGACAAAGGGCGGCATGTACGGCAGCCTCTCTCCCATGTTGACAAAGGTCAAGTCAATCTCCTTTTTCGACACCCGGCCGGTCTGCTCGGCGATATCGTTCATGGGACCGCCCAGGGAATGGCAGGACTGGCAGAGAAGGGTGAAGATCTCCCGGCCGGCCGCGTACCGGTTTTCATCGGTGATCCGGCGGTGCTGCGCCCATTTCGCCTCCATGAGAACACCGTGGGCCGCCACCCTGGGCATGTCCTTTTTCAGGATGGAGTTGGAGTACATGTAGTCATTGATAATAAAGGGCTTTCTGCCCAATTCACGGATGAACTCAAATGAACCGATAGTGGCCAGGCCGATGATCAGCATGACCAGGGCAATTCCCCTGTTCACCCGGGCAGGCATGCGGATGGCCATGATGAGTCCGCCGATGATGATGAGCGAGGAGCAGGCGGCAAAAAGAACGAAGAAATTCTGCATGCCGGGCAGGCGCTGAAAGATCATCTCCTCCACATGGGGCGGCAGGGCGGCCCGGTACCACCAGGCCGAGGCCAGGAAGAAAACAAAGGGGATGACCAGCCACTTGGCGCAGAAGCGGAGCATGGCAAGACGCAGATCCTGGTCCTTCTGGAAGGAGGCGGTGACAAAGCCGAAGAGGCCGGTAATGATCAGCGCCAGGAAGGTCCTGAAAAACAGGGCGGGCCAGAAGGTGGGGTTGAAAAAGGCTACCCAGAAGCCGCCGGTCTCCACCCAGGAACCCGGGGTCAGCATGAAATCGATGATGCCGTTTATGATAAAGAGCGACATCCAGGCGCAGGCGAAATAGATCCAGCCCATCAGGAGGTGGTCGCGGTCCGAAAGCCGGCCGAAGGTATAGTAATAGATGAACAGGGAGACGATCTCGCCCACGAAAAAGACCCACTCCGTACCCCAGGCAAAAACGAAATTATGAATAAGCAGCGAGGTGGCGGCCGGGTTCAGGAGGGAGATGGTGTACCAGATCCCACCCCGGTCAGGCTGCCGAACACCATGGTGAGCAGCATGAAGAACCTGGCATGCTGCCTGACATATTCGATGATGGCCGGGCTGTTTTCCCGCAGGCCCTTGCGCTCGGCCAGGACGAGGAAGAGGCCGCCGCCCACTGCAAAATGGGCAACATAGACATGGATAACGGCGATCATGGCGATGATGAGACCGCCGCCCGCGAAATCGAGCTGCCAGACAGGATAGTTCATGACTGCACCTCCTTGGCGGAAAAGACGGTTTTCAGCATCCAGTAGACCAGGCAGAGGCCGCCGGCCAGGAAAATGAGGAAGAGGATAAAGGGCGAGTACTGCGGTGTCACCGGCAGGTCAGCCAGGTTGACATAGGGCCGCAGGTAGGCGACCCGGGCCAGGTCGCGGGCAATGGTCATGAAGAGGATGGAGGCCAGAGTCCAGCCCACGGCCGGGAATACCCGGCTCAACTGGGAGTGGATCACCGCCTTGATGCCGGCAAAAGTCGAAATGATAACCATGAAGAAAAACAGCCTGTTGCCCATGGCGGCCGGGTCGCGGATCGGTTCGGGGAGCATGCCAAGGAACCAGAAGCCGATGGGATAGTTTACTATGGTGGCGATGGTGAACCAGTTGCAGCCCTGCCTGATCCAGCGCCCTGCCCCGCTGTCGCCGGCCCGTTTCCTGAACTCGTAGTACAGGGCCACTGCCAGGCCGCCCACGGCAACGGCCGAGGCGATGAAATGGAGGTAACGGGGGATAAGAGCCCGGTCGCTGAAATTGAGAAGCCGGCCGTCGCGGGCCTCGAAATAGGCTGCCCAGGACTCGGGCATCTGCATGAGGCTGACGTTGTTGGCAAAGATAAAGCCGACCACGGCCAGCAGCACCACGGCCACGCCGATGAACGCCTTGCCGTCGGCCGGCCTTTCCTGCCGCAGGTTGAAGATATAGGCCGAGTAGTAGGCGATGATCAGGACCCCGACCACGGCCAGCCAGTAGACCCCCATCAGGACCGAGCTGGTATAGAAGAACTGACCGTAGAGGACCTGCAGGAAGAGGAGCGGCGCCACCCCGAGGTTGACGGTCATGGCAATGGCAAAGGGGATTGTTTTGGCGATCTGCCGGCACAGGGGTTGTGCGGTATTGTCCTGCCGGTGCAAGTTGGCAAAGGCAATCACACCGGTGCCCAGCATGATGTTCATTGCCACCAGGTGCAGGAAGGTGGTGAGGGTGAGCAGCAACTGCAGCCAGATCCAGTTGACCGGCATAACATCCGGAACAGGAACCAGAGAAGCATAGTCCATATCAGTCCTCCTTTCAGTCCACCTTGAATGTGACAGTATCCCTTTCCAGAATGGATCATACCCTTTTATGGGGGACATCTGAATTAAAAATTTTGACAGTATCGTAAAAAGTCAAAATGTCACGCAAAGCCGCAAAGGTCGCAAAGACAACATGTTGTTATTATAAGAAAAAACCTTGCGTTCTTAGCGTCTTTGCGTGAAAAAATAGTTTTTACGGGTTTATCAATATTACATAATATAATGCGACAATTTACCGCATTGCATCTTGTACTACATTGTGGTATTGTAATTCTATACATCACTCGGAGGTTCCGGTGTTTTGCATTCTTCCTTTTCACCGGGCACCAAGACAGCTTTTTTGCTGTTCACGCACCGGAAAGGAAATGTCCCGATTTCAGGGCGTTGGTTTATTTTGTTGCATAATACTGAAAAAAAGGTATTGTGGCACGGCACCTGATAAAAAATACATGTGCACTAAGTGCGTGGCGAATTCATTATACGTCATTCTTCCCTTCCGAGACCTTATCATCCCGTAAGATGAGAAGCCGTTATGTACGTTTCTGCTGAACACTTACTTACAGCAGAGATCGCGGTCTGACCGTCGTATCGGCGACAAGGCTATTTCTCCGCATCCCGAAAAAAATTTACCTAACCAGTGGCAGAATAATTCAATTGCCGTTTCAGAGGTGGTGTGTCCAGCTATGACACCCGGTGCTTCTACGGCTCTACCACCCAACTACGTACAGAGAGTATATACATGAGCTTTACACAGTTTGATTTTCACCCGAAAATTGCAGCAGGCATTCAGGCCTGTAATTATGAAACCCCAACCCCGATCCAGAAAGAGGCGATTCCCGCCATCCTGGACGGCCGTGACATCCTGGGCCTGGCCCAGACCGGCACCGGCAAGACCGCGGCCTTTGTCCTGCCCCTTTTGCAGCATCTGCTCAAAGGCCCGCGCGGCAAGGTCAGGACTCTGATCATTGCCCCGACCCGGGAACTGGCCGAGCAGATCCACGGCGACATCACCAGGATGGCCTGCCGGACAGGGCTCCGCAGCGTATCGATATACGGCGGCGTCAGTAAGCAGCCCCAGGTCCAGAAAATCCGAAACGGCGCCGAGATCGTTATCGCCTGTCCCGGCCGCCTGCTTGATCATCTGCGGGACCGGGCCTTCAACCTGGCCACGGTGGAGCACCTGGTCCTCGACGAAGCAGACCACATGTTCGATATGGGCTTTCTGCCGGACATTCGCCGTATTTTAAAGGCCCTGCCCGGCAAGCGGCAGACGCTGCTGTTTTCCGCCACCATGCCCGGTGAAATCCGCCACCTGGCGGAAGAAATTCTCGACAATCCCGTCAGGGTGCAGATCGACCACAGCCGGCCCACCGCCACCGTGACGCAGATGCTTTTCACGGTGGAGCAGGATCACAAGACGTCCCTGCTGAAAGACATCATGGCCAGGACCGATATGGCATCAACCCTCGTCTTTACCCGGACCAAGCACAAGGCCGAGAGCCTGGCCCGCCAGCTGCAGAGGGCCGGCTATGCCGCCACCTCGCTGCAGGGCAACCTGTCGCAGCAGAAACGCCAGAAGGCCTTAGACGGTTTCAGGCGCGGCGAGTTCAAAATCCTGGTGGCCACGGACATCGCGGCACGGGGCATTGACGTTACCGGCATTTCGCATGTGATCAACTACGACGTACCGGTCACGGTGGATGCGTTTACCCACAGGGTCGGCCGCACCGGCCGCGCAACCCGTACCGGCGAGGCCTTTACCTTTGCCGGCCGTGACGACCGGAAGATCATCACCCTGATCGAACGGGCCCTGGGCAAAAAGATGATCCGCATCAATTCCCGCGACCTGAACCTTGCCGTCGATATTCCTGACCGCACGCCGCCGGCCGAGCAGCCCGGTAAAAAACCATGGCAAAAAGCAAAGCAAAACATGCGCCCGGCAGGACGCAGCGACAGGCACCAGGCCGACAGGATCATGGCACCTGCTGTTGTGGATAAAACAAAAAAACGGGAACAGCCGCCTGCCAGGCATAACAAGGCGGGCAGCAGGCAGAGAAGGCGGCAGCGGGCAGCCATGCTGAACAGCGGCGCCGGCAACCTGTTTCTGAACCCCTAAATACAGGTCAGGCAACGGACAGGGTCACATGCTGCTGAAAAAACATTTATTCATCAAGGTCGAAAACTTCTCTGGCCCTGGCCAGCTCGGACGGCAGGTCTTCGACAATGGCCTTGTAGTCGGCAAGCCTCTGCTTGACATGCATGGCCAGGCTCGGTGAGGGCAGCGGCGGAATCCGGCCGGGGACAACGGCATACTTCAGTCTGGCGGAGAAAAACTCGGCAAGCTGCACAATGCCGGCCACGCTTGAGATGGAATCCTGATTGATGTCCCGGTGATGACGCCAGACCGCATCAAGGATCTCCGTGGGGAGGTTCCAGCCCTCGGTCAGCAGGGCGCCCACCAGGCAATGGTCCGTGCCGATGAACTCCTTCTCGCATTTGATAAGGGTGTCACGACCTTCCCGATAGGCCACGATGGCATTGCGGAGCAGGTCTCCCACCACCTGGTCTTCAACAATGAGGCCGATATCGTGGAGAATACCGGCCAGGAAGACATCTTCGCCTTCCTGGCCGAAAATCCGCTTGGCAATCATCTGGCCGAGAATGGCCACGGTTGAGGAGTGGACCCAGAGATTCTTCCTGGAGAATCCCGCGATCTCCTTATGTTCCTTAAAAAAATCCTTAACAGCCTCCACCGCCACCAGGCTGTTCAGCTCCTTCATGCCGACAAAAGCCACTGCCCTGGAGATTGATTCAACCTTTTTGTTCAAACCATAGAACGAACTGTTAACCAGGCGGAGCAGGCGGGTCACCAGCACCGGGTCCATTTTGATGATCTCCTCGAAATCACTCATGGTGCTGGATTCTGAACGGGCAAGCTCGTTAACCTTGAGCGCAACATGCGGCAGGGTTTTCACATCGCTGAACCTGTTGACCAGATCCCTGGCTGTGGCCATTTTCCTGTCCCCCGGTTTTCTCGTCCCCTAACGGCAGACTCTCCGTTGCCGTCTCTTTTCCGTGCGGCAGATCCTTCGGTTCCGCCTGTTTTCATTTTAGAGTTCTCAGTATAATTGATCTATCAATAAAAAACAAAAATCTCGTTGCCGGTATTTTACCGGCCTGCTTTTTTTGCCACTTGACAAAAAAGCACGCGGATGCCAAATCATTACCAGTATTCAGGAAACACCAATTGGTGAGCAACAGGATCTGCCCATGCCAGTAAAGCACCTGAACAGTATCGACCTTTACTATGAATCCGCCGGCGCCGGTGAACCCGTCCTGTTTATCCATGGACTGGGCTCCAGCACCAGGGACTGGGAAGCGCAGTCCGGTTATTTTGCGGAAAATTTTCAGGTCATCACCTTTGATGTCAGGGGACACGGCCGCTCGGCCAAACCGGCGGGCCCCTATTCCATTTCCCTTTTTGCCGGGGATACCGCCGCGCTCATCCGATCACTGGCTGTCGGCCCGGTGCACCTGGCCGGCATCTCCATGGGAGGCATGATCGCCCTGCAGGTGACGGTCGATGCCCCGGAACTGGTGAAGACACTGACCGTGGTCAACAGCGTTCCCGAACTCATACTGCGCACAGCCGGCGACCGGCTGCGATTCCGGCAGCGCCAGCTTATCAGCAAGGTGCTGGGAATGCGGGCCATGGGCCGTTTCCTGGCCCGGCGCCTTTTCCCGAAACCGAACCATGCCGCCATCAGGCGTCTTTTTGCCGACCGCTGGGCGGAAAACGACAGGCGGGCATACCTTGACGCCCTCAAGGCGCTTATCGGCTGGAGCGTCACCGACCAGATCGCCGCCATCCGCTGCCCGGTGCTGTTCATCGCCGCTGATCACGACTATACGCCGCTTTCCCTGAAACAGAAATATGTCCGGCAGATACCGCACGCCGAGCTGGTGGTGATCAATGACTCGAGACACGCCACCCCGGTGGAGCAGCCCGAGGCCTTTAACAGGGCTCTTGCAGCTTTTCTGCACCGGCACCGGGGGTAAAACAGGCCTTTTCTTTTTAAGATTTCACTGCTATGATACAGGTATAGACCAAACACCGGAGAGGAGGTATCCATGCTGCAAGTTAAGGATATCATGACCGAGGATGTGTTTACCCTGCAGGTTGACGAGACGTTGGCCGTGGTCCGCACCCTGATGAAAACCAAGCACATCCGTCATGTTCCTATTGTCGATCAAACCAACAAGTTCGTCGGCCTGCTGACCCACAGGGATCTGCTCGCCCAGACCATCTCCATGATTGCCGACATTGACGAGAAGGAGCAGGAAGACCTTGACCAGAACATTTACCTGGTCAATGTCATGAAAACCGACGTTGTGAGCGCTGACCCTGAGATGGACCTGCGCACGGCGATTGCCATCCTTCTTGACCACAAGTACGGCTGCCTGCCGGTCGTCAAGGACGGCAAGCTTGTCGGCATTGTCACCGAGGCGGATTTTCTCAGACTGACCCAGAGTATGCTGGAGCCCCTGTAGCCCGGGCAAAAAACCGCTTCTCTCTTAACAGTACTGTTTGATGGTTATCATTCTCATGGGTGTTGCCGGGTCGGGCAAGTCCACCGTGGGCAGACTCCTGGCCGGCCAGCTGGGCTGGACCTTTATCGAGGGTGACGACTTCCATCCCCAAGCCAATATCGACAAGATGGCCGACGCCATTCCCCTGACCGATTCCGACCGCATCCCCTGGCTGCACACCTTGCATGAACAGATCCATACCCTGTACAGCCGCGGGCAGCATTGCGTCATGGCCTGCTCGGCTCTCAGGAAAAAATACCGTGACCTGCTCAGGGAGCCGCACCGGGAGATTTATTTTGTCTACCTGCGGGGAGATGCCGACCTTGTCCGGCAAAGGCTTGCCGGCCGCCAGAACCATTACATGAAAACAGCTCTCCTGGCCAGCCAGTTCGCGGCAATGGAAGAGCCCGACCAGGCCCTGGTCGTGGATATCGGTCCCCCGCCCGACCGGATCGCCCGGCGGATTATCAAGGAACTTGCCCTTGCTGTACTTGACGAGGAAAAAGCATGACGATCATCGAC
>Ga0180007_10006678_pt1 | contig 11200 bp, 16 predicted proteins | sample MM_PC_MetaG_FD_121122 | JGI IMG/M metagenome (GOLD analysis project Ga0180007, IMG submission 121122) | Groundwater microbial communities from the Aspo Hard Rock Laboratory (HRL) deep subsurface site, Sweden - MM_PC_MetaG | ecosystem: Environmental > Aquatic > Deep subsurface > Groundwater...
AGTAACTATAAAAAATCCAACCAGATCATTGTCCTAGCATCGACCTACTTTTGCAACCCACAAAGGGTAACTATCATCGGCGCTGAGATGCTTAACTGCCGTGTTCGGGATGGGAACGGGTGTGACCATCTCGCTTCGGACACTAGGACAATACTCTCGTTGGAAATTTTGTTATTTTTTGTCTAATAATTCGCGCAATTTTCTGGTATTTGATTCGATAGATAAAAATACTATGACACCTTCGGATAGAGCAAAAAAAATCATTGCATAAAGCACTGCTCCCATCATAACTACTAAAGCCAGCAACCAGGTCGATTGATAAATATCAAGTAAACCCAATTTACTCACCATACCAGGCGCTACCAAAACTTCAACTGCAGCAGCAAGTCCAGCAAATAAAGCTATCCATCCTAAAATTTTTAATAGCATGGATATGGTTTTTAACATTTTAAATCTTTCTGGTTTGATTTTTTTCATTGCAAAATAAATTTAAATGTATCGTAATATTATCTTACCACAAATTATTTTTTCATCCTTGGTTTACTATAACTACCGATTAAATTCAAACTCTTAAAGAAGAAGTCAAGTGATCGGACTATTAGTACAACTCGGCTGAATCCATTACTGGACTTACACCTGTTGCCTATCAACCAAGTAGTCTACTTGGGTCCTTATTCTTACGAAGGGAAATCTTTTTTGAGGGAGGCTTCGCACTTAGATGCTTTCAGCGCTTATCCTTTCCGGACATAGCTACCCAGCGATGCTCTTGGTAGAACAACTGGTACACCAGCGGTCTGTTCACTTCGGTCCTCTCGTACTAGAAGTGACTCCTCTCAAATTTCCTACATGCACAGCAGATAGAGACCGAACTGTCTCACGCATGATATTCCATTATTACTAATGGCACAGACTATATCTTCATCCTCTCCAATACAACTATTGAAGGAGGAGGTGGCGTGTAATGGCCGCCAGTTGACGGAAGCCATTTCATCTTATTGCTCTTGCTTTAGCAATTTGAATCAGTCGTTACGGGGAATGAGATTGTTTTGTTGAAGAAAAACTTTAACGCTTTCCCGAGTTGTTGTACGTTTCTTTGAGTAATTGTATATAACAGTTTCATCCACCAATTGAGCTCTTTTTAAGAACTCTTTGGGAGAAATATGTTGTTTCTTGTTGATTAAGATGATTTGGCATAGTACTAAAACTTTTTTTGCTAACTCACGTTTTAATCGTAAATGAGGTAAAAGTTTTATAAGTACTTGCCGAACCAACTCTGGGCTGACAATTGTATATTCTGTCATTCCGTCATTACGATCCCTGATATAACCTGATTTCAATTTAGTTTTGAGCCAAATCAGAAAATCCTTATGATTAGTTTTCTGATAAAACACAATACTTACTCTGATTTGAAAACCATAAATATATCCGGGACGTTTGACCAATTGAGCCATAATACAACCGTCACCATCCAAGAAACCTGCAATATACGCAAGAAGTTTTTCTGACATAATCTCAATCTTCCCTCGGTATTACCCTCTTTTCCGTTCGGTTGGAAAGGTAGGGTTTCACCGATATAAGCCACATTTATTATACGGTATTTCTACCGTAGAACGCAATGTAATTTACGTTCTGAACCCAGCTCGCGTGCCGCTTTAATTGGCGAACAGCCAAACCCTTGGAAGCTGCTTCACCTCCAGGATGCGACGGGCCGACATCGAGGTGCCAAACCAGGTCGTCGATGTGGACTCTTGGACCTGATAAGCCTGTTATCCCCGGGGTAACTTTTATTCGTTGAGCTTCGGCGCACCCATGTGCAACCGTCGGATCACTATATCCTACTTTCGTATCTGCTTGGCTTGTAGGCCTTGCAGTTAAGCTCCCATATGCTATTGCGCTATCGTATCGGTTTCCATTCGATACTAGGGAACCTTTGAACGCCTCCGTTACTTTTTGGGAGGCAACCGCCCCAGTTAAACTACCCACCAAACACTGTCCCCATACCGGATAACGGTACAAGTTAGAATTAAGAGATAATCAGGGTGGTATTTCAAGGATGACTCCACCTCGGCTAGCGCCGAGGCTTCTTAGTCTCCCACCTATCCTACACAAACTAAAACTTAATTCAGTATCAGGATGTAGTAAAGCTCCACGGGGTCTTTTTGTCTTGCTGCGCATAGCCGGCATCTTCACCGGCAATGTAGTTTCACCGAGTCCCTCGTTGAGACAGTTTTCATATCGTTATGCTATTCGTGCGGGTCGGAACTTACCCGACAAGGAATTTCGCTTATCTATGTTTTCTGTTTTACAACAGAACCTTTTACAAGGCTGCATGTCGCCATGCAGATCGGACTATATCTTCCCATTATTGGGTTTGGCGTATAGTCTCTGAGGATTTTAGAAATTTCGATATGGATTGTCGATTCATCTTACTCGCAATCACTGCAATTTTTTTCAAACCATTTCCTGTTAGATGCTTGCGCTGTTGAATTAAATCAAGAGCTTGAACAAATAACAAAAAATCATTTTGTTTAAAAGTTCGCAATGACTGTTTATGGAAAAAGGGTATTATCGTATCAATAAGATCTGGGATAGATCTTACACAATAACGATAAAGATGTTCTCTGTGATTATCTTTTCTTCGATTAACAAATATATTTCCGCAACCAAAGAATTGTTTAATTTGTCTTAGTGTTTTTAAACTCTTCTCACCTTGAGTAATAGCAAATTCAGGAAAAACCTGCCATCCTAATGAGCTAGTTTTGTTTCCAAAAACACTAACAGAGAAACACCCTTCACCATCAGTGAACCCGACGATCCAATTAACTTCTAATCTTTCCTGCTGATTGTCTGCACTCATTGGATTGTTACTCTAAGTGTAGAACTACACTTAGAGTACCAAGAGATACTCAGAGTTTCCAGCATATAGCCAAATTTTACTAAGGCAGCAAATTCTACCTTAGGACCGTTATAGTTACGGCCGCCATTCACCAGGGCTTAGTTTTTCAGCTTTTCCCAATAAATTGGGATAACCAATCCACGTGACCTTCTGGCATTGGGCAAGCATCAGTCCCTATACTTCCTCTTTCGAGTTGGCAGAGACCTAAGTTTTTGCTAAACAGTCGCATGAAAATCTTTTGTTGTAACCTCATTGACCCTAGAAAACTAAAATCTTAGAGGCAGTCCTTATCCCGAAGTTACGGACGCTTTTTTGCCGAGTTCCTTAACGAGGGTTATCTCGATCGCCTTAGTCTACTCGACCTACCTACCTGTGTCGGTTTGCGGTACGGATACTAATAATTCTCGCAGAGAGGTTTTTCCAGTCAGTTTAGATCAGTCAAATTGCGCTCTGGCAAGCCAGAACACTTTTCATCACTCCTCGCGGTGCCATCCGAAGACAGCGATCTCCCGGATTTGCCAAAGAGATCCCACTTAAAGCTTAAACGGGTAAACCTATGCCCGCTTAACCTACCAACCTGCGTTACCCCATAGCTAAACTAAACGCGTCCGCAACCAAATGTCCATTTCAACTTTCATCAAAACGACCTTTCTAGCGCAGAATGCGCTCAATTTCGGACGAATTATCAGTAGTACAGGAATATTAACCTGTTGTCCATCGACTACGCCAAACGGCCTCGCCTTAGGACCGACTAACCCTGAGATGATTAACATAGCCCAGGAAACCTTAGGTTTTCGGCGCGCAGGTTTTTCACCTGCGTTGTTACGTTACTCGTGCCAACATTCTCACTTCTGTCCGCTCCACCCCAGCTTCCGCTGGAACTTCACAGCCGAACAGAACGCTCTCCTACCATCCTTCACCAGAGACCCAGAGTGACTATTAATATAGTCACACTAAGCCCCCGGTAAAGAATCCGCAACTTCGGTACTCAGCTTGAGCCCCGATAAATTTTAGGCGCAGACATACAATCGACCAGTGAGCTGTTACGCTATCTTTAAAGGATGGCTGCTTCTAAGCCAACCTCCTGGTTGTTTATGTATCTCTACTTCCTTTGACACTTAGCTGAGATTTAGGGACCTTAATTGGCGGTCTGGGTTTTTCCCCTCTCGACCATGGCGCTTAGCCGCCACAGACTGACTCCCATGTTTTTGACCAAAAAGTATTCGGAGTTTAATTGGGTGAAGTACGATTTCTCGCCCACACCCATTCAGTAGCTCTACCACTTCTGGGAACACATGAGGCTATACCTAAATATATTTCGGAGAGAACCAGCTATCTCCGGGTTCGATTGGAATTTCTCCGCTAATCACAGTTCATCCCCTCACTTTTCAACGTAAGTGGGTGCGGCCCTCCACTGCTTCTTAGGGCAGCTTCAGCCTGACCATAATTAGATCACCCGGTTTCGGGTCTAATCCCAACAACTAAGTCGCGCTATTCACACTCGCTTTCGCTACGGCTCCGAACATTTAGCGTTCTTAGCCTCGCTGTTGAGATTAACTCGTTGGCTCATTCTACAAAAGGCACGCCGTCACCCCTCACTAATTCTGGCGTAATCATCTTGATGTTAACCAATGCTTTTTAATGCACAGATTACAAAAATAGATCACCTCAAAATTAGTGAGGGGCTCCGACTTTTATACGGGCTATTGGTTTCAGGTACTATTTCACTCCCCTCTCGGGGTACTTTTCACCTTTCCCTCACGGTACTAGTTCACTATCGGTGAGAAGTAGTATTTAGTCTTACCAGATGGTCCTGGCGATTTCCGACAGGATTTCACGGGTCCCGCCGTACTTAAGAGAACTGCTCAGAGTTATTTTCTTTTCGCATACCGGACTATCACCGTCTATGGTAGCTCTTTCCAGAGACTTTCTGCTAAGAAAATAATTTTTGACTCCTGACTTGATCTACTGTTCAAGAATGCAATTTCTTTTAACCCTCTCGTTGCAACGCCAGTAGGCTTTAACACAACGAAAGTTTAGACTCCTCCCTTTTCGCTCGCCACTACTAAGGGAATAAAAATTTTTCTCTATTCCTCACGCTACTAAGATGTTTCAGTTCGCGTGGTTCACTCCATGAAACCTATATATTCAGTCTCACAGTATCTTGTTCATCACAAGATGGATTTCTCCATTCGGACATTCCCGGATCAAAGGTTGCTTGGCACCTCCCCGAGACTTATCGCAGCCTGCTACGTCCTTCATCGTCTACTCCTCCCAAGGCATCCACCAATAGCCCTTAAGTAACTTGAACTCATCTCAAGAGTTTAATCTTAATCGGTAGTTACAAGAAACCAAGGACAATTAAATAATTTTGTGGAATTAATTTTCAAGTTACGATTCTAATATGAAAGGTGTTTGATACCAACCCATCCTGCGCTCAATCTCATCAGAAATAGGTCATTAGCCTCTCTGCCCGTCCGAAGTTCTTTAGAACAAAGGAGGGTTCTGATATAGATATCACTATGGAGAGTTAATTTCTGGTATAAGCCCAGAAATTAAAAATAAGGGCGTCAACCCTTACTTCTTAAAAAATTAAAGGGGTGATTTAAGGTAATCGCTTAATTAAATATAAAGAACTGCCAATCAAATTTCCGAAATAGGTGTAGGTTGTAAGATATTTGTCCAAACTAGTTACTTATTTATATATGCACTTGTATTTTTGACTACTTTGTTATCTTAACAAAAAGATTTATGCAAAGCAATGACATTCTAACCAAATTGATAGATATAGTCAAGAACTGGCTCTGGAAGCCATAAATATCTCCTTAGCACCCCTTTGGTATAATAGGACTATGGATGACATTAAAACTAGTTTGGGCCATTTCCAGGAAAAGAAGCGAAATTATCACCTTCATTCAGAGCTCCACCTTTTAGTAGATGAAGCTCGTACCCTTTTTAAGGAAACTGCCAAAAAGGGCCCCGGTTCGTTTAGTTTTTACTTGGGGTTTTTCAAGCGCTTAGGCATCAATGAAATACGCCAGATTTTAGGAGAAGTTAAAGAAAGTAAAGTGGATAATCCGGGTAAATTATTCTGGTGGAAAGTCAAAAATAAACTAAAAGAAAAATCCTCTTAACTCTGTTTCCCCTGTCATCCTGAATTTACGTCAGTCCTCCATAGCTCGCAGAGCGACGGATGGATTTCAGGATCTCATTCCAATATCCAAATCTTTTATTTCTTGTTACTTTTCCAGAAAAGTAACCAAAAGCTTCAGCCAGTCGTCGAAGCTATGTAATGGATAAATCTTTGGGCGTTATTGCCGAACTCTCCCTCCCCAGTTTGTTGTTTGTCATTTCGAGCTTGTCGAGAAATCTCAAACTGGGGAGGGATCAAACAACAGCTTCACCCCGCAAGATTTATCTCATTACATTACACTTCTCCTCCAATGGCTGGACTAAAAAACCACAAACAAAAAAGCCGGAGGGTGTCCGGCAGTGCTTCTTGTGCAACCACGTGGTTATCAAGAAATGTGATTTTAGGCGGTTGCGAGTTTGACAACATTCTCAGACAGTTCCACGATTTCATGATTTGGGTCATGAAGATTATTCTTAACCCGAAAAACCAGATTTAACTTTTGAAAATGCCTTGAGAAAGCAGATCCACCCTGCCCCAGTAGTCTGAGTGCAAACTTGCGAGATTCAAGATCACACTTTGTATCAGTGGCTTCCTGTATGGCCGCCTCACAAAATTCTAACGATTTGTGATCTATCTTCCCGTCAATAGAGGCATCCCATGCTGATTTCCCAGCTATCGCTTGTAGGGGATCCTTGGGTGAGATGGCCATCTGGATAAAAAACAACCTATACAACGACACTTTGAGATCATCGATATTAACCACCAGAGACACCTCCTTAAGGTACAAGATACCTTATTATCATATAAATATAAGTTGCTGGCAACCTATCGGCTCAACGACAATCCTCGTTGAGCCGATAAAAAATTGTAACAAAAAAGCCGGAGAATATCCGGCTGGCGTATACAGGCAGTATTAGACCAAAGAAGCACCTGCATTATCGTGCAGTTAAGAGGCTTTGGATTATGTCGGTACCTACCCCAACTGTGAATGAGCCTGGACGTATCGGGCAATCAGGTGATAGAATTCGATGCGCTTCCTTAAGTGCTGGCCAAAATTCTATTACAGATTTGTGGTCAGGGACGATACCATCCGATAAGAACACACCTATCTCCCCTCCCGCCTTACACTTTGGACATGACCACCCCAAATTTATTTGCATTATTTTCACCTCCTTAAGGTACAAGATACCTCATTATCATATAAATATAAGTTGCTGGCAACCTATCGGCTCAACGACAATCCTCGTTGAGCCGATAAAAAATTGTAACAAAAAAGCCGGAGGGTGTCCGGCTTTAACTGAGATGATTAACAATGCCTGGTGATAATCACCAGTCAACTGCTACAGCTGACAGGATGACACCACGATCTTTTAGACTATGACTACTACCGCAGACTACATGAGCATGAAATCCGAGTTTTTTAAGCAACTGACAGGCTGCTTCTCCTTCTTCGTCGCTAAGAACCTGGAATTCCCAGCTGTACCGACCAATTTTGGCAGCAGAGCGAATTCTGGGAAGCCACTTTTTCTCAATCAGATCGGGCAAATTAGTTACCTGGAGTCTTTTGAATTTCTCCTCCTTTTTCAGAAACGTGGCATATTCCAATTTCCGCTCTTCATTTGCTTTATCTGTCGATCTTTCTGCAGCAATAGCACTAAGTAACCTCGGCATGTTTTTCACCTCCTAAGGTACAAGATACCTTATTATCATATAAATATAAGTTGCTGGCAACTCATCGGCTCAACGACAGTCCTCGTTGAGCCGATAAAAAATTGTAACAAAAAAGCCGGAGGGTACCTAACTAATGTCTTTGAATAAACAACGGGATGTTAGAATATGAGCATATGGGAATAATCACAGATCTGAAACTTATAGGATTGGGCTTTAACCCTGCAGAATATGGCAAAATCATTGCTTTGATTGACTTTGGGAATGTAAGCAAGTGGTCCAATCAGATTCATTGGGGTATTGATATTGCCAGATTAGGGGAACTTCTCGATACTTTTTGTGAAGAACAACACTTTTTCTATGGTCACAGGAAGGGCGTTATAACTTCTGAACAATTTATTATGAAAGCTCGTACTAATGGATTTGTCACTCATACAAAAGAAGTTAAGAAAATACGACATCGACCCGATGTGAATGAATTAAGAAAAATGAGCCAAACTCAACGAGCATTTATCAAGAAAGATCAATTTGGATACTTTCTCACAGTGGAAAAATGTGACTTTGATGTAGAAATAACCCTTACTGCACTCCGTAGAATAAATGATTACGATACTATAATATTATGGTCAGGTGATGGGGATTTTAATGCTTTAGTAAGATATCTCAGAAAGAAAGACAAAAAAGTTATAGTGGTATCGCCATGGGAATTCTTTAGTAAAGAACTACAAAAAAATCACGATGTCCATATAAATCCAGATCGTCTAAAAATGCTCATAGGATATAATAAAAAGCCAGCGACTCTTGCGAGCCGCAGGCAGAAAATCTAATCCTTCACCTTAGGACTGGGTAACCAAATAGTTACAGTGTTAGTATAAGACAGTGGAATTAACTAGTCAATAATATGATCAAGAAGGTACTTACCTACAATAGCAAGAAGTTACGAGAAAAATCCCAACCTATCAAAAAGCTGGATCGATCAACTATGCAATTGATTAAAAATTTGGTAGATACTTTGCGTTGTAGCGACGGTGTCGGATTATCTGCACCCCAAATTGGAAACTTAAAAAGAGTGTTGGTTTATGAATACAAAAAGCCGAAAAACTCTACTGATAAAACGCCAGACCTTCCACTTACAGTCCTGATTAATCCAGAAATTATCAAAACTTCCGCCAAAACTGAAATAAGTGAAGAGGGATGTTTATCTTTTCCGAATATGTTTGGTCAAGTAGAACGCTTTAAAAAAATTACCGTGCAAACTCTTGGTATTAATAATAAAGAAATAAAATTTGAAGCAAAGAATTTGGAAGCAAGAATTATTCAACACGAACTCGATCATTTAGACGGCATTTTATTTGTAGATCGCTTGATTAACCCCAAACAAATTTATACTTATCAAATCTAATTACGATGGATATTAAATATCGAGTGATATTTATGGGTACACCCGAATTTGCTGTGTCTTCGTTACAAGTTTTAATTGATCATCCTCAAACAGAGGTTGTGGCAATAATTACTCAACCAGACAAACCCATTGGTAGATCTCACACTCCCCAACCGAGTCCAGTTAAACAATTAGCTACCACTCATCAGTTCCCAATTTGGACTCCCGCCAAAGTTAAAAATAATTCCGAACTAATTGAACAAATTAAATCCGTCCAGCCGGATATAATAATTGTATCGGCTTACGGTAAAATCTTACCCCAAGAAATTTTAGATATCCCTAAAATGGGCATTATTAATGTACATGGTTCACTGTTACCTAAATATCGAGGGGCTTCCCCTATTGCTGGAAGTATTATAAATGGCGATTTTTTTACAGGGATTACTTTAATGAAAATGGTCTTGGAAATGGATGCCGGTCCTATTATTGCCACTAGTCAACCCATACCCATAGAATCCACTGATACCACCGTTACTCTTACCCAAAAACTTTCACTAATTGGAGCAGAACTACTACAACAAAGTTTGCTTCCTTATTTAATTGGTCAACTTACACCTGTCCCTCAAGACGAAAACCAAGCCACATTTGTTCCTGTTATTAAAAAAGAGGATGGACAGATAAATTGGCAAGAAGATGCTCTAACTATTGAAAGAAAAATTCGGGCATACCATCCCTGGCCGTCCACTTATACTTTTTGGCAAGATAAGCGTTTAAAAATTATTCAAGGGGAAGTGTTATTAAGCGGTAAAGATATACCTGGAAAAATTTGGGTTACTCCCGATAAATATCCCGCCGTTTTTACTAACCAGGGAAGTTTAAAAATTTTAAAAGTTCAGCCAGAAGGAAAATCAGTTATGTCTGGGGTAGATTATTTAAGAGGTTGGCCACAATTGATCGGAAGCATCTTAAAATAGTTTGTTATAATCAAATTGGTAGTAATTATTTTTGATAATTAGGTAATATCAACAAGAAAGGAGGAATGTATTATGCCATATCTTTACCTTCTGATCGGTATTGTAGACCTAATCTTGGTCTTCATTAACCGTGATTGGGCCTTTGCCCTAGCCGTCATTCTCGGTATTATTTACGTTATCTTCGGTTTATACGAAGTGTTCATGCCTAGGAAGTAATTAATCCGAGGTATCAAAAACAAAATAGCTAGCTATATTTTTATATAAACAAAACCCCTGCAATTTAAAGCAGGGGTTTTGTGATAGTCCTCCTTCGCTTCATCTCATTGGAAATAGGAAATTATCCTCTTCCAATATAGATAGCGCTACGGAGGATTTCATAGGGGCTTCATGGTCAAAAAATAAACTGCCACGCCGATAGCAAGAAATTGAGGCAACAACCCCCAGAACCAATTCATCCCCCGCCGTTCAGGCTGTATCTCTTGGGTATGCCATAGATGAAATCCCTTAATAATGGGCAGAGTGTACCAACGAGGGAAGAATAAACCCACTATTTCAATCACATCCGGTAACATACCAGTAGCCCCAATTGTAAAAACATACAACCAAGACCTAACTGGCACTAATAGAAAAAATATTCCCAAAGCAACGAGAGCATCAAAACTTTCCATAATAATATTGATTTTACTCACATGAAATCCGCCAATAGTATCTCGATGTGGAATACTATCTAAAACAAAATGACTCGCGAGGGTAACTAAAACCGCTGGTCCGGCTTCCGGAACGTATGTGGCAATTGCTACCCCAACTAAAAAATGTGGCGCTACTAACATAATGGTATCTTAGCATATATAAAAACCCCGCACTCCATTGAGGCGGGGTCTATACCGTTGTGGGAGCTACCTGGGCAGGATTAAGATTGGGAGTCATGTGAACAGTTTTATCGTTACTTCTACTATTATAACGATTACCCCCGCTACTAGGACGGTACTTACGTATGTCACCCAATACTTAACGTCACCTTTCTCCCTCTCGACAGGGTAATGGTGGCTACCGTACTGATGATGTTGCCATACGCCCAACCAATACTTGCCCCCACTCCCAGTTACCAACAGTAGTACAATCAAAATAATAATTTTCAAAAGAGCACC
>Ga0180007_10006679_pt1 | contig 11199 bp, 11 predicted proteins | sample MM_PC_MetaG_FD_121122 | JGI IMG/M metagenome (GOLD analysis project Ga0180007, IMG submission 121122) | Groundwater microbial communities from the Aspo Hard Rock Laboratory (HRL) deep subsurface site, Sweden - MM_PC_MetaG | ecosystem: Environmental > Aquatic > Deep subsurface > Groundwater...
ATGCGTAAGGTTTTAACAACTTGTATTTATTGCGGCTGCGGCTGCGGTCTTTATTTGACCGAAGATAAAGGCCTTGTTACGGGAGCGTATCCGAGCGTTAATCATCCGGTATCAAAAGGAAGCTTGTGTGTAAAGGGATGGAATTGTCACGAGTTTGTCAACCGGATGGACAGATTGACACATCCTCTGATAAAGGAGAACGGCGCGTTTCGAAAGGCCACATGGAAAGAAGCCATAGACCTGATCACGAAAAAGTTTAAAGCTATAAGCTCTGAAACGGGAGCCGATTCAGTTGCTTTCTTAAGTTCCGCGAAAACAAGCAATGAAGAAAATTATCTCATGATGAAGCTTGCCAGGGCGGTTTATAAGACAAACAACGTCGATCATTGCGCGCGCCTTTGTCACGCGTCAACCGTAGCCGGCCTTGCCGCGACTTTCGGGTCCGGCGCGATGACCAACTCTATTAACGAGTTTGAAGAAGCCGATTGTTATTTGATAACAGGGTCGGATACCACCGCGCAGCACCCCCTTATCGGATCGCGGATAATCAATTCTGTCCTTGAAAGAGACGCCAAGCTGGTGGTTGTCGATCCCCGAAAGATCGAACTGGAGAAATACTCTACAATTTACCTGCAGCAGAAGAACGGGACAGACGTAGCATGGATAAACGGCATGATGCGCGTTATAATTGAAGAAGGCCTCGAAGACAAAGAATATGTTGAGGAAAGAACGGAGGGGTTCTGCGACCTGAAAAAGCTGGTGGAAGAGTATACTCCCCGGTATGTTGAAAAGATCACAACCATTCCCGCGGAGAAACTCATAGAAGCGGCCAGGATATATGCCACGACAAAAAAGGCCATGATAGTTTATTCCATGGGGATAACGCAGCATACAACAGGTGTAGATAACGTAAAATCACTTGCTAATCTGGCCATGTTAACGGGGCATGTGGGGCGGGCGTCAACCGGTGTTAATCCGCTCCGGGGCCAAAACAACGTTCAGGGCGCGTGCGATCTCGGTGCTTTGTCCAATGTGTATTCAGGGTATCAAAAGGTCACAGACGAAACAGCCAGGGAAAAATTCGAAAAAGCATGGGAAGTCGAAGACCTGCCGGGGAATATAGGTCTTACGGTTACAGAGATAATAAGCGGTCTTGAGGGCGGAAAAGTCAGGGGGCTGTATGTCATGGGTGAGAACCCCATGATAAGCGACCCGGATTCGAATCATGTCCGCAAATGCCTGGAGAACGCGGAATTTTTAGTGGTACAAGACCTGTTTCTTACCGATACGGCGCGGTTTGCCGATGTTGTCCTTCCCGGAGCGAGTTTCGCGGAGAAAGACGGTACGTTTACCAATACTGAAAGGCGTTGCGAAAGGATAAGGAAAACCGTCGATCCGCCCGGGGAGGCCAGGGCAGACTGGGAGATATTGTGTGATGTCGCGAAAGCATCCGGATACCGGGGGATGGATTACACGGACCCTGCCGAAATCATGGAAGAAATAAGAGAAGTGACGCCCATTTACGGTGGGATGCGTTATGACAGGCTGGATTCCTATGGTTTGCAATGGCCGTGCCCTTCTTTAGACCATCCGGGGACACCGTATCTGCATAAGGAGAAATTCGCCAAAGGGCTGGGTACCTTCATGCCGAGACCGTTTATCGAGCCTGTGGAAAGCCCGGATGATGAGTTCAATTTCATTCTCTCGACGGGCAGGATCTATTGGCATTGGCACACGCGTACGCTGACCGGGAGGACGTCAACTCTGGAGAGGGAAGCTCCGAAGCCGTTCGTGGAGATCCATCCGGAAGACGCGGAGAAACTGGGCATAAAAGACGAAGAAACTGTTAAAGTTACTTCGCGTAGAGGAAATGTGAGTTTAGCGGCCCGTATAACCGGGAAAGTCGCTCCCGGATCGTGTTTTATACCGTTTCATTACAGGGAAGCCGCGGCGAATGTTCTGACCATAAACGCGGTGGATCCTGTGGCGAAGATACCGGAATATAAAGTTTGCGCGGTAAAAGTGGAGAAAATATGATCATTAAAAAAATATCGAAATCAGATATAGGCGAATTGTTGAGACAGTCAGTTGAAAAATGGGAAACGTATGTACCTGTGGATACTGACCAGGGCGATACGCTTTTCACTTTGCTGCCGAAAGAAGGCAGTGAACTTGAAAACGCGCTGGAGAAGGTCAACCTCAAGGACGAGTGGACGGTAATTTCGCCCAAAGATATCTTTTTTCCGCAGTTGGAGACGATGTTCAGCTTCGAAAAAGATAATATCAAGGAGGAGGTGGAATCGTCCAAAAAGCTTATATTTGGCCTCAAGCCTTGCGACGTAAAGGGGATACTTTTTGCCGACGCGTTCTTTAAAAGAAACCTTGACGACAAATATTATCTTTCGAGGGCGGAAGACAGGGTTATAGTAGCGATAGGGTGTCTCCAACCGCCGCGTCCGGAGGCATGTTTCTGTACATCGGCTAAAACAGGCCCGTTCATAGAGGAGGGGTTTGACTTACAGTTGGTGGATGCCGGTGATGAGTACATAGTGGAAGTAGCTTCTGATAAAGGCAGGGAATTCGTTGATTTGTATCCTGAGCTTTTCAAAGACGCGGAAGGAGATGTCTCCCGCAGCGCGCGGAAGATAAAATCTGACGCGGCGGATGCCGTCAAGGTGGAAGTTGACTTCGAAAAGGCGCTTGCGATCATGAAGGGCGATCCGGACCTGAAAGAGAATTATGAAAGGATCAGTGAAAGATGCCTTTATTGCGGAGCATGCGTATACGCGTGTCCGACATGTACCTGTTTTAACGTATTCGACGACAACAAACAGGATAAAGGTATCCGTAAGAGGAACTGGGATGCTTGTATTTTTGAAGGATACACAAGAGAAGCGAGTCAACACAATCCGAGAAAAGAAAAATCGGTCAGGGCGGCCAGAAGGTATGAGCATAAATTGAAATACGATTATAAAGTAAACGATGTCAGCGGGTGTGTGGCATGCGGCCGGTGTTTAGCCAGTTGTCCGGTCAATATCGGTATTTCAAAATTCATTGAAGAGATAACGACAAATAAAAGGATTATGTAACCCATGAAAAACGAATATATTCCATACAAAGCGGTGATTAGTTCTATTCAGAAGGAAAGTTTTGATACAAACACCTATAAAGTTGTGTTTGATGACGAGAAGATCGGGAACTCTTTTGATTATAAGCAGGGCCAGTTCGCCGAAATATCTTTGCTGGGCATAGGTGAAGCCCCCATTTCTATCACATCAACACCATCCAGGAAGGGTTTTTTGGAATTCAGCATAAGGGCCGCGGGAAACCTGACAGATAAGATCCATGAATTGAAGGTTGGAGACAGCCTTTTCGTAAGAGGCCCTTACGGCAACTCTTTCCCCTACGATGAAATAAAAGGAAAAAATCTTTATTTCATCGCCGGCGGCATAGGGCTTCCCCCGTTAAGGAGCCTCATAAACATGGTAATGGATAACCGGAAAGATTTCGGACATGTTAAAATTCTGTATGGAGCTAAAACACCTGATGAAGTATGTTTTAAAGGCGAACTTGCGGAGTGGAAGAAGGTTCCTGATTCTGAAGTATGGATCACTGTTGATAAACCCTGTGACGGATGGGGGTGCAGTGTAGGGGTTGTCACGGAGTTATGGAAAGAAACCGAAGTTCACTCTGAAAACGCTGTAGCGTTTGTTTGCGGGCCTCCGATAATGATCAAGTTCGTCCTTATGGAACTGGAAAAATCGGGGTTCAAAGACCGGGATATAGTTATGACACTTGAGAGGTATATGAAATGCGGTGTAGGCAAATGCGGTCATTGTAATATCGGTGAAAAATTTGTGTGTATAGATGGCCCGGTGTTTACCCGTCACGAAGTAAAGGCAATGCCTCGGCAAGAAAATGTTTTTTAACTCATAAACTCAGAAGGCGCCTCCTGACCGGGGGCGTTTTTTTTAAAAAGGCGATATGCAAAATCAGCATAACGAAAAAAGAGGGGATATAGCGTGTGCCATATTCGCGGGCGGCCGGAACGCGCGTATGGGACGGCACAAAGCCCTTCTGGACTATAACGGGAAAAAGTTCATCGAGATTATACGCGACCGTATGGATAAGTGGTTCTACGAGATATTTATTGTGACCAACAACAGCCTCCCATTCTCGGATATTCGACAGAGTCCTGTGCATGAAGACATTATTGAGGCAAAAGGGCCGCTCGGGGCTTTGCACACGGCTCTTACGGTTACCGGGAAGGATAAGGTTTTTTGTATAGCTTGTGATATGCCTTTTGGACATGATCCCATGGTAAAAAGGCTTATTCAAGCGAGTGAGAAAAACGGTTTTGATTGTTTCGTGCCCGGGACGATCAGGGGGCCGGAACCGCTTTTCGCGATATACCGGAAAACGATCCGGGATTTTGTAAAAGAAGAAATTGAAGCCGGTCAATTAAAGATAAGCGAAATGTTAAAAAAATGTCGCACTGTGTATGTCGAGATAAAAAAAGATGAAGATGAGTTAATTAACATAAACACTCCCGGGGAGTATAAGCGTTATGGAAGTAAGATCCAAGATATGGCTTGAAGAAAATGGCAAATTAATTTTTGGTGAAGGTAAATCGAAGATATTCAAGGCCATACAAGAATTCCGGTCCATCAATAAGGCGGCCGAGAGTATGGGTATATCGTTCCGGCACGCGTGGAGCTACATAAGCGAGATAGAGAAAAGAACAGGGGTTAAGCTGGTCGAGAGGGTGAAAGGCGGCGCGGGTGGAGGTGGTTCGCGTCTTACTGAATATGCCACGGAGATTATGCGAAAATATGACATATTAAAAGACAAAATTGATAATTACGTGGATAAGAAGTTTAAGGAAATATTTGATTAATGGAACAGATAGAAATTATTAAAATAAACAAAGGTATAAAAGAAGTAGTCAAAGATGTTGTCGCTGAAGAAGTGCCGGTTACTATTTATGTCAACGGAGACGAGATAGTAACACTGCTTTCGAGTCCGGAGGGTTTAGAAGAGCTTGCTGTTGGTTTTTTATTTACAGCCGGCCTGCTTGACGCGGCCGATGAAATAAGCGGTATATTTGTTGATGATCAAAACTGGACTGTTGAAGTTTTGATCAAGGACAAGAAGATCGATTCATGTCTTCTCTTCAAAAGGGTATTCACCTCCGGATGTGGCGGAGGCACATTTTTTTATAAGGCATCTGATACAACGCGCGAAAATAGGCGTTTCTTAAATATGACCGTACGGAAAGAACATATTTTTCGAATTATGGAAAACTTTCAAAAACAGTCAAAGGGATTCAGAGAGACAGGTTGTGTCCACTCGGCGGCACTTGCGGATAATGAAGATATCTTAGTGGTCAGAGAAGACATAGGCAGACATAACGCTATTGATAAGGTGTTGGGGTATGCGTTTATCAACGACATGGAATTGAAAGATAAGATCATGCTTACTTCAGGGCGTATTTCTTCAGAAGTGCTGCTTAAGATGCGGAAGACGGATATTTCCATGATAGTATCTCGCAGCGCTCCTACAAATCAGGCGGTCAAACACGCCGAACTGGCAGGTATCACGCTGATAGGGTTCGTAAGAGGGAACAGGATGAACCTTTATAGCGCTAAAAATGGGAACGTAATAAAATGATGAAAAAGATGTTTTTAGCTATAGCTTTAATACGTGTTTTTACGTTTTCATCCTATGGAGAGGAGATTCTAAAACTTGCGACAACGACAAGCACATACGAAACAGGTTTATTAGACCACGTCTTGCCGGAATTTGAGAGAGATCATAATTGCAAAGTACATGTCATATCTGTCGGTACGGGTAAGGCGATTGAACTTGGCAAGAACGGTGATGTGGATGTTATTCTGGTACATGCCCGCGGTGCTGAAGACAGGTTTGTCGATGCGGGATACGGCCTCGGCAGACGCGATGTCATGTACAACGATTTTGTTATCGCGGGGCCTCAGGATGATCCTGCCGGCATTCGAGGAGCCAATGATGTAAAAGAAGCTTTTCGCAGGATCAAAAAAATGGGGAGTGTTTTTGTCTCTCGCGGGGATGACTCGGGAACTTACAAAAAAGAACTGGCGATCTGGCGGAAAACGGGTATAGATCCTGGTACCGTGAAGTCTTATCTTGAAACAGGCCAGGGGATGAACCAGACTCTGAGAATAGCGGATGAGAAGAACGCGTATTGCCTGGTTGACAGGGCTTCATATGTTTTCAGCAAAAACATGGTGAGACTCATTGTATTAGCGGAAAATGATCCGATCTTATTAAATCCGTATGGAGTTATTGCCGTAAGCCCTGATAAGCATTCCCATGTGAATTACAAATTGGCCACAGCTTTTATTGAGTGGCTGGTAAGTCCCCGGTGTCAGAGTATGATCGGGAAATATAAAGTAGACGGGAATATTCTTTATCATCCTAACGTTGTATCCGAAGGAAGAACCGATTAATGGAATATATTTTTTCAGGATTCAAAGAAGCGGTTCTTATAATTTTTTCCCTGAATCCGGAATTTTTGTACATTGTCTGGACTTCGATAAAAGTTTCGATTCTAGCGCTATTACTGGCGGTTATTGTCGGTGTTCCCGTTGGAATATTTGTCGGGTTAGTGAAGTTTCGCGGCCGTGATTTTGTGGCGGTGGTGCTTAATACTTTAATGAGTATGCCTACTGTAGTTATCGGACTCCTGGTCTATGCCATGATATCCCGCAGGGGCCCGTTAGGCGGAGTTGGACTCTTATACACTGTAACCGCCATGGTTATCGGGCAGGCGATCCTGGCTTTTCCGATAGTCGCGGCATTGGTGGTGGCGGCGGTTAGGAACCATGAGGATAAAGCTTTGCGGCTTGCCAGGGTTTTAGGGGCCAGTCCCTTTGACGCGTATTTGACGTATATCAGTGAAGCCAGGTTTTCTATTTTCGCGGCCGTTATCGCGGGATTCGGAAGAGTTTTTTCCGAGATCGGGATATCTATGATGCTGGGTGGAAACATAAGGTTTTACACCAGGAATATCACAACCGCTATCGCGCTTGAGACGGCAAAAGGACGATTCGGCATAGGGATAGCGTTGGGCATGGTTCTTCTCGCGGTTGCCTTTATCTTGAACACGGGTTTTCACTGTTTCCAGAAGAGGTCCGTATGAATTTATTGCGCGAAATTCCCGAAAAGAAAAAAATATCATACGACGAAGACTCTCTTTGCCTTGAAGGTATAAAAAAGAATTATTCCGGCGGATTCAGCTTGAATATTGATACGCTTGTCTTTTTGAAAGGGCAGGTTTACGTGATCATGGGGCCGAATGGAAGTGGGAAAACGGCCCTTTTGAATATAGCTTCTTCTTTGGAAAAACCCGATAAAGGACAAGTAAAACGCGCGCGGGAAGTTGGCTATGTAATGCAGGAAGCGTTTCTTTTTAACAGGTCCGTTTATGACAATGTCGCCTATGGTCTCAGAAGAAGAAAGAAGTTTTCTAAAAATGAAATAGATAAAAGAGTCAGGAAGGCGCTTTCCGAAATGGGGATCGAGCACCTCAGGAACAGGAACGCGAAAGAACTTTCGGGCGGTGAGAAGAAACGAGTTTCAATCGCGCAAGTTATGGTGCTGGATACCGATATTGTTTTAATGGATGAACCGATGGCCGGCGTTGACGAAGCGACGGTTGTTGCTATTGAGAAACTGATAGAAAGGTATAAAAATGAAAGAAACAAGACCGTAGTGATCACAACGCATTTTCTTGATCAGGCGTACAGGCTTTCAGCGGATATAATAACATTAAAAGCGGGACGCGTTTCTGCTTTTGTACATGAGAACACGTTTTACGGTATTATAAAAAAATCCGATGAGGGGATAGGAATAATGACGGTTTTTGATGGAGTGGACATTTTCCTGGTGTCTGAAAAAACCGGCCCGGTTCATATTGCCATTGATCCTGAAAGTATTATCCTGTCAGAAGAGCGGTTCGCTTCAAGCGCGAGGAACCTTTTTTATGGGACAATGACAAAGGTTGAAGAGCTCGGCCCGAATGTAAGAGTTTTTGTGGATTGCGGGATAGAGTTCTGCTCGGTTATCACAAAAAAGTCTTATAGCCGGATGGGTTTGAATATAGGGAGTGCTGTCTATCTTAGTTTTAAAGTGAATTCTGTGAGGATAATTTGAAGGAAAAAGGCGCGATAAATTTTGATAAAGCATATGATCTGGTTCTAAATAATTGCGCGCTCACCGGTGTTGAGGAAATCCTTATTGAAAAGAGCGCGGGGAGGATTTTGGCGGAGACGCTCTACGCGGATATGGATATGCCGTTTTTCAATAAATCAGCTATGGATGGATTCGCGCTGAGGTCTTCCGATATTAAAAATGTTCCTGTTGAACTAAACGTGCTTTGTACAATAAAAGCAGGATCTCGCGAGGAGGTGTTCATTAGAAACGGTACCGCGGCGGCTGTTATGACAGGAGCTCCTGTTCCGAAAGGCGCGGACGCGGTTGTTATGGTTGAAAGGACAAAAAGGCTCAAAAAAGGCCTGGTCAGGATAAATTCATCCGCGGGAAAAGGAGAAAATATACGCGTGAAAGGTGAGGAAATCAGGAAGGGAAAAGCGGTTTTAAGGAAAGACAAGCATATAAGCGCGCCGGAAGTGGCGGTTATGGCCAGTGTGGGTAAAAAAACAGTTAAAGTGTATAAAATCCCGCGGGTAGCGATCCTGGCAACCGGAGACGAACTGGTCCCTCATTTTAAAAACGCCGTAAAGGGGAAGATAAGAAATTCGAATACCCCGATGGTCAGCGTGTTGGTACGTTCCTTGATGGCGGAGGTAAAAGATCTGGGGATAGCCAGAGACAATCCGGCGGACCTCAGGAGGAAAATAAAAAAAGGGCTTGATACTGATATTCTGATCTTAAGCGGCGGCGTGTCTATGGGGGAATATGATCTCGTTCCGCGGGTTTTTGAAGAATGCGGGATCAAGAAGATATTTCATAAAGTTTCGATAAAACCGGGGAAACCGGTTTTTTTTGGCAAGCGAAAACATACTTTAATTTTCGGCGCGCCCGGTAATCCTGTATCAGTTTTGATAACATTTTTACTATTTATAAAACCGGCCATCAAAAAGATGTCCGGCGCTGATTGTTCTCATCGAGTACTTAAGGGGATCCTGGCCCGGAAGTTTGACACGAAAGGGGATAGGAGAACATATTTTCCGACAAAGGTCAAATTGAAGGATAGTAAGTACCACCTCAAACCGATAAATTATCACGGTTCCGCTGACATTAACGCCGTAACAAAAGCAGACGGGTTTATGGTTATTGAAAAAGGAAGAAGGCAGGTTAGAAAAGGCGAAGAAGCGGGGTTTATTTTTTTATGAAAACAGATTACTTGAGGATTTCCATTACGGATAAATGTAATTTGAGGTGCATGTATTGTCATCCTTTTGTCCGGGAAGACTTTATCCCGCATGCCGAGATCTTAAGATTTGAAGAGATCACAAGGATAGTTGAATACTTAGAATCGCTTGGCATAGAAAAAATAAGGATAACGGGGGGAGAACCGCTCGTAAAGAACGGCATTGAAGATCTTGTCTTTATGATCAAAGAGATCCCTGGGATTGAAGAAGTAAACATGACGACAAACGGAATTTTACTCAATGAAAAATATGATAGTTTAAAATGTGCCGGTTTGAACAGAATAAATATCAGTTTGAATACTTTAAAAAGAGAGCGTTATGAAAAAATGATGGGCGGTGACTATCTTCCGATTGTGCTCAGGGCTGTCAAAGAGGCGGCTGAGGAGGAAAACGCTTTTTTAAAAATAAACTCGATTCTCTTCAAGGGCGTGAATGATGACGAGATCATTGATCTGGTTGAGTTCGCCGTCCAGCATGATATATGTATACGCTTTATCGAGTGTTATTCGACCAATAATGAAATGACGGATCTTGAGAGAAAATGTATTCCGAACACAGTGGTCAAAAAAATAATAGAAAATAAATTTGGACTGCTCAAACAGGATATAAAGTTTCCGGATAACGGCCCGGCACAAACGTTTATGCTGCCCGGAGCCCGAAGCGCGGTTGGTTTTATCTCGGCGCATACGGAGAACTTCTGCGGACATTGTACCAGGCTGCGGCTTAGTTCTGACGGTAAAATATTTCCTTGTCTTTTTTCGCGCGACTATTTGGATGTAAAAGCGTTATTGAGAGGACGTTTCACGGATAGTCATATTACCGAAAAACTTTTAAGCCTGATAACCGGTAAATGTGATTATTCGAAAGAGAATCGGACAGAATCCAATTTTTCACTAAGATCAATAGGGGGTTAACAATATGGGGATGATAGATGTAGGCAAAAAACGTGTCACGAAAAGAACCGCTAAAGCTAAAGCGGTGGTGAGGACGGGGAAAGATATTATAAGAAGGATAAAGGAGAACCGTATCGCCAAAGGTGATGTTCTTGAGCACGCGAGGATATCCGGCATTATGGCCGCGAAGAAAACAAGCGATATAATTCCGTTGTGCCATCCGTTGCCGCTTGATCATGTGGAGGTTTCTTTCGAGGTATTCAAGGATTCCGTTGTTGTGAATACTATGGTAACGGCGCGTACCCGTACAGGAGTTGAGATGGAAGCGATGACAGCCGCCTCATGTGCCGCGCTCACAATATACGACCTGTGTAAGATGTATGGTAAGGGAATAGAAATTAAAGACGTATGTCTTCTGTATAAATCAGGCGGAAGAACCGGTGTATTTAAGAGAAAGGATTAAAATGAGCAGTGTTAATTCAATTAACGTAAGTGACAGGAAAGGTATTTCAAAAAACAATGTTGATAAAGCAACATTGGTAGAAGGGTTGGGATTAGAAGGTGATGCCCATGCCGCCCCAGGGAACAGACAAGTAAGTCTTCTCGCGCTTGAAAGCATCAAAAAACAAAAAGAATGCGTTAAGGTTAAAAAACCTGATTTTACGCTTAACCCCGGAGACTTCGCGGAAAACATTACAACTGAAGGGATAGATCTGGTATCGCTCAAAATAGACAATACTATAAAAATCGGTGAAACAGCGGTTTTGAGAATATCAAAAATCGGCAAAGAATGTCATCGGTATTGCGCGATATATCACAAAATAGGTGATTGCATTATGCCGCGCGAAGGGATTTTTGGGGAAGTTGTAGTC
>Ga0180007_10006680_pt1 | contig 11199 bp, 11 predicted proteins | sample MM_PC_MetaG_FD_121122 | JGI IMG/M metagenome (GOLD analysis project Ga0180007, IMG submission 121122) | Groundwater microbial communities from the Aspo Hard Rock Laboratory (HRL) deep subsurface site, Sweden - MM_PC_MetaG | ecosystem: Environmental > Aquatic > Deep subsurface > Groundwater...
TCATGGTGCACACTGGAAGCAGAGGGTTTGGTCATCAAATAGCCACCGACTACCTGAGAAAGTTTGACGCGGCTATGCGAAAGTACAGCATAACAGTTCCAGATAGGGATCTCGCCTACGCTCCCTTCCAGAGTCCCGAGGGGCAGGAATACTACAAATCAATGAACTGTGCGATAAATTATGCTTTTGCGAACAGACAAATCATAACTCACCTTGTAAGAGAAGTTTTCATGAGAGAGTTTCAGGGAACAGCAAAATCGATGGAAATGGAACTTTTATATGACGTTGCACATAACACTGCAAAAGTCGAAGAATATGACGGGAGAGAACTAATCGTCCACAGGAAAGGCTCTACTAGAAGCTTTGGACCAGGCAATCCGGAAATACCTGAAATGTATCAGGAAACTGGACAGCCGGTGATTATCGGAGGATCTATGGAAACCGGATCATATCTCTTGGCTGGCACCAAAGAGGCTGAACAGGAAACTTTTGGATCAACTGCTCATGGATCAGGCAGAACGATGAGCAGAACTGCAGCAAGAAGAAAGGTTCACGGGAAAGAACTAGAGGAATCCTTGGCTGAGAAAGGAATATATATCCGGAGTGCATCCTACGCAGGACTTGCAGAAGAAGCCGGTCTGGCGTATAAAAATGTAGATGATGTTTGTGAGGCAGTAGACTCGGCAGGAATTTCGAAAAGAGTTGTGAAGCTACTGCCGCTTGGCAATATCAAAGGCTAAAATTTTTTCATGATAAAATAAAAAAACCATCAAACAAACAAATAGCAACAATTCTGAATGAAATTGCAGATATCCTGGAAATGCGGGATGAGATGATTTTCAAAATACGTGCTTACAGAAGAGCTGCAAGAGAGATTGAAGAAAATCCACAGAAAATAGCAGACATTCAAGATCTAAAGAAGCTGCAGGAAATTCCCGGCATTGGTGAAGGAATAGCAAACAAGATCATAGAAATCTCAGAGACTGGTACTTGTGAATACTACGAACAGCTCAAAAAGACAGTTCCGGTAGACATTACAACTCTAAATAGTATCGAAGGGCTGGGACCCAAAAAAATCAAAAGACTCTATGACGAATTAGGCATACAAACAATTCAAGATCTGGAAAAAGCCATAAAAAGAAAGAAACTCCAGGCACTTGATGGTTTCAGGGAAAAAACAGAGCAAAACCTTTTGAGGGGGATTACATCCTACAAAAAACACAGGGACAGATTTAGACTAGATGAAGCGCTAGGATACGCACAAGACTTCGTTGAGAAGCTGAGATCTCATCCGACAACACTCAACGTCGAGATCGCAGGATCACTAAGAAGGAGAAAAGAAACTATAGGTGACGCTGACATTCTCATTTCGTCAAAAGATCCACAAGTTTCAATGGAATTTTTCACTTCACTTGAAGAAGTGTCGCGTATACTTGGGAAAGGAAAAACAAAGTCTACGATAGAATTTGATAACAGCTTCCAAGCTGATTTGCGTGTTATTGATGCAAAAAGCTGGGGAGCAGCACTTCAGTACTTTACAGGTGATAAGGCGCATAACATAAAAGTGAGAAAAATCGCGTTAGATAAAGGCCTGAAACTAAATGAATACGGTCTGTTTAATAAAACTGGGAAGTCTATCGCTGGTAAAACTGAAAAGGAAATCTATCAAAAGCTTGGAATGCAGACACCTCCAGCCGAGATAAGAAGAGACACAGGAGAAATTGAAGCGGCATTAGAAAATAAGCTTCCAAATCTGATTGAACAGCAGCATATCAGGGGCGACCTGCAGATGCACACAACGATGAGCGATGGGATCAATTCAGCCGAAGAGATGGCTAAAAAAGGAGCTGAGCTTGGATACGAATACATCGCTATTACAGAACACAACACGGAAGGCTTAGAAGTCGCAGGAGGAGTGTCCGCAAAAGACATTCCTGATTACATCAAACAGCTCAAAAGCTCAAAGGCTCAAAAGCTCAGCTGTAAAATCCTCGCTGGACTTGAAGTAAATATTGGCAAAGATGGTACTTTGACCGTTCCTGATAAGTACCTGGAAATGCTGGATTTCGTTTTAGTTGCTATTCATTCTCACTTCAGAATGAGCAAGAATGAGATGACCAAAAGAATTCTCAAAGCGTTTGATAATCCATATGTACACGCTTTTGCTCATCCGACCGGACGACTTCTCTTACGGAGAGACCCCTATGAGTTTGATTTTGAAACTGTCTGCAAAAAAGCTAAAGAAAAAAACATTCTTTTAGAATTGAATGCTCTTCCAGAAAGACTTGACCTCGATGGAGAATCTGCAAAACTGGCGAAAGAATTCGGCTGCAAGTTTTGCATAGGAACAGACTCTCACAGTACAACCCAGCTTGAGAATATGAAGTACGGAGTGTATATGGCCAGAAGAGGCTGGCTAGAGAAAGAGAATGTTATAAATACATTAAGTTTAAAAGAGTTAGAGAATCACCTGAGACAGAAAAAGTAATCGTTAAATCTTCAGTTCCCAGTTCTCCGAGGCTACAACATTGGAACTATTTAAATAAGAATAGATAAAGTTATGAAAGAATACGATGTGGTTATAATAGGGGCAGGGCCAGCTGGCTGCCAGTGTGCTAGAAAATTATCAGATGGGAAAAGAAAAGTTCTGGTTATTGATAAGATAAAAGACTTTAATGATAATGATTTTTCGAGTGCAGGGGCACCTATTGAAATAGTGGATCAATTTAATCTTTCCCGGGAAGTGATCTCCGCACACTGGAATCAGATTAAAATTTCCACATCAAAGAATAATCATATTTGGAAATCCGACAAAGCTCTTGGAATTGTAATGGATTTCACTAAACTCAAGAAGTCCCTGCTTAAAGATGCCCAGAGGAAGAAATGTGAAGTATCGCTCGGTACTAAATTTAAAAAGATACAGAAACACACAGAAGGCTACATCATCCACTTTGAAGATATTATCTCAAGTCATACTTTTGGCGTGAAGGCAAAAGTCATTGTTGATGCAACGGGTCCACAAAGAGCTGTCATCAATCCTCAAAAGAAAAATCTGAATTTATTTATTGGAATAGGGCTCGAATACCTAATAGAATTCGACCGTACAATCACATCAGAATTTTCTGAGAGTCGGCTTGACTTTTTATTAGGCTATAAATAGATTCCACATGGATATGGCTGGGTATTCCCGATGGGGAGCGATATTGCAAAAGTGGGTGTGGGATATTTCAAATTTTCAAAAGGACTTAATAGCCCAGGAAAATCGCTGAAGGATTATATTAAACAAATTATTCAAGAATATATGAAGCTCCACGAATACAAGATCGTAGATATTCATGGCTCAAATCTTTTGTATAGTGAATCACAAAGAGACATATACTATAAAGACAATATTATTGCCGTTGGCGATGCCATTTCATGTGTTAATCCGTTGGGCGGAGAAGGCATACGGCATGCTATGCATAGCGCAGATATAGTTTCCAGGTTCATTGTTATTTATCTTGACACACAGGAGTATCTTTTCGAAGATTATGAAAAAGAGATGCGTAAATACTTTGGCAAGAAATGGCTAATCAGCGAAAAGCTTAGAAAAATCGTATATGGACAATTGAACAACGAGATGATAGAAAAAGGTTTTAACTATGCAACCGGTTTTTCTACAAATGAGCTGATGGATCTGCTCTTCTTCTACAAATTTGATCGAATTGACAACGCCCTCAACAATTTTATTCTTAATAAACTTAAACGATTATTCTCGTAAATTTGCATTTCTCACAGGATACTTTATACTATGTTTCATGAATAGAAAAGTCCCGGAAACATTTAAGCATCTATTTTGGGACCACGATATTGATAACCTCTGTCCCAAAAATCACAAAGGTTTTATCATTGAACGCCTAATGGAAAAAGGATCTGTCGATTCCTTGCAGTGGATATTTAAACAGTATTCTCAAACGGAAATAATCTCGGTCATAAATCAAAGCCCCAATCTAACCCCTAAAACAAGAAACTTTTGGAATCTCATTTTAAATGAAGGATAGCCTCTATAAACTTGTACTTTCCAAGCAGAGTCTGGATTTGCTAAGTACTATAAATTCAATTGAAGATTATGATAATTTCTACCTGGCTGGAGGTACTTCTCTCGCTCTACAGATCGGCCATAGAAAATCTATCGATCTCGATTTCTTCTCTCCCCAAGAATTCAAAAGCTCAATTATCCACTCTTTTGGCCAGAAATACGAGATAACATCTCTGCACGATAATTCTATCGAACTGACATCGAAAAATACCCGGCTGTTTTTTTTCTTCTTTGCCTTCCCATTATACAAAAAGATAGTAGTAAAGGAGAACATTCGCCTTGCTCATCCGATTGATATCGGACTCATGAAGCTCTTGGCTCTTCAAGGAAGGACTGCTAAAAAAGACATTATCGACTTGTACTTCCTGAACAAATACATCATTAGGCTTGGAGCACTCCTGAAAATCTTCGAAAAACATTATCCGAAGGAAAGCTTCAACAGTTATGACTCTTTGAAAACCTTACTGGACCCAGCAGTACTAGAAACACAGCCAATGCCTGTTATGCTCAAGAAGTGCACATGGAAAAAATGTTACGACTTAGTCAAAGAGAAAGTCTCAAATCACATAAAAATGATTGTACTATAACCCAGCCCAAAGTATCCTTTGTTCTGTAAACTGAAATCCGTTTGCCTGCCTCTGGCAGGTAATCAGCAGTCAGCTGTCAGCATTCAGCTAGTTAACATAGTTCATAATTATTAATCATCTTAACCATTTCTATCATCTTGATCATCTTAATCATCTCGACCATTTCGATCTTCTTAATCACTTCTACATCCGAATTTCATTTTTGTTTAGGACTTTGAGTTTCGTATTTCGTTAAAGCATTCTTCAGTGCCTTCACTGCCAGCTGTGCACACTCCATCTTATTCTGAGGCAGGGATCCTAGATGCTCCCTGATGTCTTCATCGCTCAGTTTATTCGCTTCTTCAAGCGTTTTTCCTTTGATCATAACTGTCAGTGCAGATCCTGATATGCAAGCTCCTGCACAGCCCAAAGCTTCGAACACAGCTTCTTGGATAATCCCAGCGTTATCGAGCTTCAGCGAAACCGACATATAGTCGCCACAGTGCCCAAGTTCTTCGCCTTTCACGCTCGGAGCTTCGAGCTCTCTAAAATTCAGTTTTTTCTTGTAGTACTCGATGCCCTTATCAGAGTAACCAAGTTTACGCATGAGTTCGTCCTGTTTTGTAACTTCAGATGCCTTTGTAGCCATATGCTTTACATAACTAATAGTAATTTAGTATTAGTTTACCAGAAGTGTTTGATTTAGTCAACACACAACTAATGCACCTGAATTCAACAATTAATTTGCATAATTAACAATAAGTTAACTATTGAATCATCTGAATTTTCTTTTCCAAATATCTCCGAATCTGATATCATTCACTTATTACCAGTTAAAACTATGAAATACAAAGCTGTCTTGTTTGATGTTGATGATACACTTTGTAAAACTGCCGGTACAAAAGGCTATGTTTTCGACCAGTTATATAGAAATCACAAAATCTTCCACAGTGTTCCAATTGAAAAGTTTAGGAAAATTCTAACTGAATCACGGGAGAAATATTTCAATAAGCTCATAAGCAAAGGGTTTAATACTTATGCAAGAATTGAATTCTGGTTCGAGATTATGAAGAATTTGAAGATTGTGGTCCCGGTTGTAGAATTATCTGAAATCGTTACTGAATATTGGGAGCTTACATATGAACACGTAGTCCCCTATCCAGGACTTCAGGAAATGCTTGAGGAATTAAGGAAGCTGGACGGAATTATAATAGCGACACTGACGGCTGGCGATTATTATTCAAAAACAGAAAAACTCATGAAACTCGGAATAGAAAAGTATTTCGACTACAACTTCGTAACGGAACTGGTGCAGAAACCTAAAACAACCGGACACATTTATCAGTACGTTTTAGACTACCTGAATCTGGAACCAAAGGAAGTCTTGATGGTAGGAGACAAGCCGCACGAGGATATCATTCCTGCAAATAAAATCGGTATTGATACAGTACAAGTAACTATACGGGGAGACTTTGAAGTTGCAGCCAAGGGACATGCCAAACCGGATTTCGTGACAGATAACCTGAAAGAGCTAATACAAATAATAAATAATTAACCTTAATAATATGAAATATACTACTGTCATATTTGATTTGGATGATACCTTATGCAACACATCCGAAAGCAAGGCAAAAGTCTTTTCTCAAATTTATCGTGATAATTCAAAGCTGCATGTAGTTTCAGAGGAGGAGTTTACAGTACTCATCACAAAAGAACGTCAGCGCTATCTGGATAGGGTTGGAGGAATGCAGACATTTGCCAGAATAGAGATGTGGCTTGGACTTGTAAGCAAGTTAAAGATCAATCTCTCTGTAAGAGAATTGAAAACGATAATTGATGATTACTGGAAATACACACTGCAGGAGATACAGCTGTTCCCGGATACTTTGGAAACTCTTGACGAACTTATGACTATGGACATGGTTACAGTCCTTGTCACAGGGGGAGATTTTTATACTAAGGCCAGCAAGCTCATCAAGCTTGGCATTGACAATCACTTTAAATATGTTTTTACCGCTGACCTGATAAGACAGCCTAAAAATGATCCTGCAATCTATAGATATGTTCTGAACTACATAAATGTTCAAGCACCACGTGCGATAATGGTTGGAAATGATCCCGAGCAGGATATCATTCCAGCAAATCAAATAGGGATAACTACAGTCCAGATATTTGCTGATGACGCAGGAACTAGCGAACAGGGAGATTCCTCCCCCAGTTTCAAGATTAATAATCTGCACGAACTTATTCCTGTTTTAGAAGGCCAAACAGGAGATCGAGCAAAATAATTAAACAGGATGCCTGTAAACTAACATAAATATTTATGTTATACTTTTCATTCAGTTAATCTGAATATTACAAAACATGATTAACCCTTCAATTCAAAATGATTTTCCCATCTTTTCTACGAAAATAAACGGCAAACCACTTATCTATTTTGATAATTCTGCAACAAGCCAAAGACCTCAGGTAATGATAGACAAGCTTGTCGAATATTACGAGAAGTTTAATGCCAGTATCCACAGAGGAATTCATTCATTGAGCGAGAAGGCAACAGAAGAATATGAGCACTCGAGGACAAAGGTTGCCCGATTCATAAACGCCAATGAGGACAAAGAGATAATCTACACTAGAAATGCCACAGAATCGATAAATCTCGTCGCGTATTCCTGGGGTATGAATTACCTCAAAAAGGGAGATGTGGTTCTGATATCCGACCTTGAGCATCACAGCAATATTGTCCCTTGGCAGATACTGGAGAAAAAAATAGGCGTAAAAATAGAATGCATTCCCCTAGACAAAGATTTCGGGCTTGATCTTGAGGAATATAAAAGACTGCTTCAGCTCAAGCCAAAACTTGTTGCTGTAATACATGCATCGAATGTAACAGGAACAGTGAATCCTATAAAGGAGATTACTAGTCTGGCACATGCGGCTGGTGCCCGGGTCCTGGTCGACGCTGCTCAAAGCACACCACATATGAAAATAGATATTCAAGACTATGACTGCGATTTCCTTGGTTTCTCTGCTCATAAGATGTGCGGACCGACAGGAATGGGTGTTCTATATGGAAAAAAGAAACTTCTGGAAGAGATGCCTCCATTTCTAACCGGCGGCGGAATGATAAAATCAGTCTCTTGCGAAAAAACGACTTGGAATAACTTACCTGATAAATTTGAAGCCGGAACACCAAATATTGCTGGTGCGATAGCTTTTGGAGCAACAATCGATTATCTAGAGGATATTGGTATGGACAACATCGAAAAACACGAAAGAGACCTTGTATCTTATGCTCTGAACAAACTTTCTCACATAAAGGGATTAGAAGTTTTTGGCCAGGACAACTCTCACGAAACCCGTGGAGGAATGATCTCATTCACAATGGGCTATGCCCATCCACATGACATTTCTCAAATTCTGAACGAAGAGGGAATCGCTGTCAGGTCCGGACATCACTGTGCACAACCATTGCATACTAAATTTGGGAAGGCTTCAACAACCCGCGCAAGTTTTTATTTTTACAATAAAAAGGAAGAGGTAGATGTGATGATTGAAGCACTCGAAAAAGTCAGGAAGATTTTTTCTTAAGTTACTAAAGTCAGATTTTATAAAAATCTAAACTAGATCTAAATATGGATCTTTACCGTCAACACATTCTTGAACATTATAAGAGTCCAAAGAATTTTGGATCTATAAAGTCAAGTTCAAAGTCGTCACATGGAGAAAACCCTTCCTGCGGAGATAGTATCACTATGGATGTCACTTTTAAAAACGGAACTATCGATGACATAAAGTTCAGGGGGGAGGGATGTGCCGTATCCATTGCTTCGGCGTCAATGCTTACCGAGAAAGTAAAGGGGATGGAAATGACACAAATTGCTAACTTAGGACTTTCTGATTTACAGGAGATTTTGGGAATTGAGATCACTCCAGCAAGACAAAAATGTGCACTTCTACCGCTTACAGTATTAAAAAAAATAATACTTACAGAACTCAGTTCTAAATAGTGAGTATATAGTTTATTTTACCGATATTTCAGTTTGATTGTATCTTGACATACATGATAAAATTGATTTATGAAATCAAAAGCAATAAAGTACAAAAGCAAAGAATTCATCAACTCAATAAAGAATGCTATACCCCGGCACTGCAGTAACTGTGGTACTCAATACGCAGACAATGATCTTTCATTGATTCAGCGTGATGATTATGCAGCAATGCTGCACTTGACTTGTCAGAGTTGCAAAGAATCATATCTAATAAATGTTGTCAGCCCGCTCGGTTCATTGCAGGGCTCAAGCAGAGTCCCACTCAAGATAGATATTCTGTCACCTGAAGAAGCCAAGAAGTTTATCGGAAAGTCTGCTATAAAATCGGACGATATTCTTGACTTGCATGAAATTCTTTCAAAAATTGAAACGGGCGAAGACCTCAAGAAGGTACTAAAATAACTCTATTATAGCTTTATAAATTTACATTCCTTCAGAAAATTTCCATTTACTTCATCTTCCGACAAAGCTGTAAGTATTATCTGATTTGTACTCCCAAGTATGAAGTCTATGATCTTCCCGCGAACAGGAGAGTCCAGCTCACTGAACAAATCATCTAGAAGGAAGATAGGTTCAACTCCATTTTTGTTCTTCAACTGTAGTTTTTGGGCCACTTTATATATAAATGCACATAAACGCTGCTGTCCTCTAGATCCCATCTCTTTCAAATCTACATTATTTAGTAAGAAGGAGAAATCCTCTCTCTGCGGACCGTACAGTGATTTGCCTGCCCAGATTTCCTTCTGCTCATTTTCCTTAATTTTTTTCTGAAATGCTGACATGATAACCTTTTCATCAATTTCGGTGAGAAATTTACTCTCATAAATTATCGACATCTCTGCTCCGTGCAAGTTAAAGAGCTTTGCAGATAATGATAAAATTTCTGAGGCAATAGACCGGAAAAAAATCGCCCGTTTAAAGATGATCGCAGATCCTAGATCAACCATTTTCTGATTCCAGAACCCTAATTCTCGAGTATTTCCCCTATTCTGCAGTAGTTTCTCAAGAACCTTATTTCTCTGTCGTATGACCTTTCTATATTCAGATATTGCAAAGTAATATTCTTCATCGACAACGCTCAAGAAATCGTCCAGATCTTTTCTCCTGATCGAAGGAGAACCAATGACAAGATCCACCGTGTTCGGAGAAAAAATAACAGAATGAAAGGTATCATCAAATTTGTTGATAGTTGTTTTGAGTGAATCTACTAATAACGTTTTTCTCAGTGACCCTTCTGTAGTGGATTCAAGCACCAGCTCTTTCTTTTGTATATTTCCAAGGGCGTCATCTATCTCTGCTTCGATTCTCGCGAACATAAGGGGAGATTTTCGGTCGATATCTTTTCTAACAGTCAATATCTCATTATTTGTCTTGAAAGATCTTCCGCGTGATACAAAGCCAACCGCTTCCAAAAAGTTAGTCTTCCCAGCACCGTTTAGAGCAACTATGACATTTATCCTGCTCGAAAGAGGGTACGAGCCGTTTATATTTCTGAAATTTTGAATATTGATAGTACGAAGGGTCATCTGCCGAGCAATAATCAATTCTAAAACTATATTAAATTAGTAGAGCATCACAGGTAAAAGCCCGTAAATCACACATTGCTTCATCCCGCTAAACTGGACTTCGTTGGGTCAAGTCTTCTAAAGCAATACCCTACTTGCCTTCAACTAAATCTGTAATCTTTTTCACAACTCGCTGTCTGACCAATATGCTCTTCAAATAGTTCTTTGCTTCATTTGTTTCATATTGAGCTTTGACCTTCTCATCTTTGATAGCTGCAATCTGTTCATCAACATCCTCATTTGTGAGCACTATTTTATGCTCATTGGATACCTTTATGAGAATAACCTCTGTCTTCAGCTGCTTTTCCGCTTCCTTCCTCCAACCTTCTTTTATCTTATCCATCGTAGTCTTCTGGTTTCTCAAGAAATCCTCTACTTTCATTCCAAGCTGTTCAATCCTTGTTTTGTACTGACCTTCCCTTCTTTCCAACTCCTGATCAATCATGATAGTCGGGACTTCAAATTTACTTTTCTCAATAATTTCAGTAAGAATGGCATCTATGTAATTATTTTCCTCCATCGTAGCTTTCTGCCTCTTTAGCTCTTTCTCTACATTCTTCTTCAGCTCGTCTAATGTCTTGGCCTCCATATTCATAGACTTTGCCCAAGAATCATCCATTTTTATCTTCTTTTTCTCCCGTTTTTCCGCTTCATCATGCATCTTTTCCAAGACGCTTTTCACCTCCTCTTCCGTTACTTCAGCCGTTTCCTTTTGGACCTTTATCTTTGAAAGATCTGGAAGCTTGAACTCTGGAAAGACTGTAAATGTGGCAGAATACTTCACTCCGCTGCCTTCTCCGACCTTTTCGACACTATAGGCAATTTTATCTAGCGGGATTATTTCTTCCCGCTTTATAACCTCTAGAGTTGCAACAGGCAAGAGCTCCTGCAGAGTCTCTTCATATAACTTTGGTCCTAGCTGGGCCATAATCATATTTTCA
>Ga0180007_10006681_pt1 | contig 11198 bp, 18 predicted proteins | sample MM_PC_MetaG_FD_121122 | JGI IMG/M metagenome (GOLD analysis project Ga0180007, IMG submission 121122) | Groundwater microbial communities from the Aspo Hard Rock Laboratory (HRL) deep subsurface site, Sweden - MM_PC_MetaG | ecosystem: Environmental > Aquatic > Deep subsurface > Groundwater...
AGATGGCCAATCAGAATGTCAAGAAGTAATTAAGAAAGCCGAAAAAGAACTTTATGCTTTAATTGGTTGTGAAGAAGTCACAGATTAGGCGATTAAGATGAGTACGAAGATTAAAACATTAGTCATAGCTCCAAGTATATTTGCTCCTGCAAATATATCCGCACCTATGGCACAAAAGGTTGCTAATGTTTATAATCTGAAAGGAAATCACGAGGTAGATATTCTTGTCGGTCCTTTAGCAACTAGATTTCCAATTATATCGAGATTGCAAGAAGACCATAATTTGATTATTTACATGGGTCATGGAAAAGGAGATAGGATTTGTGGTGAAAGTCCAATTTGTGATGGAATAACCACAGAAGATGCATACCTTTTCAAAGATAAAATAGTTGTTTGTGCACCAGCTTGTGAAGTTGGTCAAACATTAGGTCCAACTGCTATTTATAAAGGAGCAAAAGCATTTGTAGGTGCTACTACTTCAATGTATGGAGCTTGGAGAGAAGCCGAGCATGATTACTATGCCGATTGGAGAACCTACTTTGAAACTCTTTACAGATATATTATGACCGATACTGTAAGTTATGCGGTACAAGCTTACAAAGATAAAGCAACTGAATTTGTAGAACTTTACAAAGCAAATGAAGATGGATGGCCAAATGCAGATTGGTACATCAATGCAACATATGTAAATCGTGATAGGCTTCAAATCTTCGGGGATGGAAATGCAAGAGTTGAAGGATTAAGCAAAACACAAATAAAGGAAGTAAGCGAAACAATAGAACAGATACTTGATTGGTTTGCTCCACCGATAATATAGGTGATAAAAATGGTAAGTGATAAAAATTATTGTGAAATCGTTGAAGTGTTATTGTCATATGCTTGTGACGAACATGGAGGACTTGGAATATCTGAAGAAGAAATAAAACCATTGAGAGCTGCTCTTAATTTATGTAAAAACCATTCTCCAAAATGGGTATCCATAAAACTCAGAAAAATAATAAAGGATGAAGTTTTTCCGGAATGCAATGAGCAATATTCAATGTAGCAAAGATTAAATAATGAAGAGATATATATTATTGGTAGTGGTTTGATATGAAAGAAAAACAAGCATCTATTACAAGAGAAAGAAATTCTAATGGGCAATTCATGTCAATTTATCATTTAGACAAAGACCACTTGAAAAACGCTTACTCAGTTGATAAAAAATCCACTACCGAAATTGCAAATGAATATAATGTTTCGCCAAGTACAATCCAAAGGAAGTTAAGAGATATGAGAATACCTCTTAGGCAAAGAAAAAGAAATCCTTTAGATGGAAAATGGCTCTATGAACAATACGTAATCCTTGATAAATCATCATGGCAAATTGCGGATGAAACAAATATGGCGCATCAATCCATTTTATACGACTTAAATAGATTAGGTATTGAAATAAGAAACAAATCATCTGCTTTGAAAAAATACAGAGAAAAAGTAGATTTGTCAGGAATAAATGCACCGAACTGGAAAGGTGGAATATCATATGAACCTTATTGTCCGAAATTTAATGAAGATTATAAAGAAAAAATCAGAAATCGTGATAATAGAACATGTGCTTTGTGTGGCAAAAGTGAAATAGAAAATGGAAGAAAACTATCTGTTCATCATGTTGATGGAGAGAAAATGCAAGGTTGTGATGGAATCAAATGGCATTTAATTTCTTTATGCAAACATTGTCACAAAAACTCATACGATGTGAAAGAAGAATTCTTACTAAATATAATCGCTGGTGAAAAATATGAAAGAAGATAGACTAAAGGACTTTTTTAGTAAATTAGGCGGGAAAGAAATCGTTATGGGTTGGCCCGATGCTTCATGGGTCAGATTATGGAATGATGTTGATTCAGAACTTAAAAATGACCGAGAAGGCATGAGAGCAAGAAAAAAGATATGCGACTCCATAAAAATAGTTCTCGGTAAAGATAAAATGATTGCAATGTCAGCAGTAGATTCAAACAACTTTGAACGTGCACATGCCTACACAAATGAATTATTAGAATTGGCTAAAATGACTAGAATTACGTGTGATGTTAATTGGCCACAAACAAGTAGAATAAAAGGAGAAGGTCCAGCTAGACCAACCACACCTAAACCTGTAAAAGAACCAAAAACAAAAAAAGAAAAACGGGTAGCTCCCGCAGCAAAAGCTGAAGTTGAAAAATTAATCACATCTAAAAAAGTTAAATCTGAAAGAGAAAAATTCATACTAGCGCCAACACCAACACAAGCAACTCTGCCACAAGTTGGTTTAGAAACTAGAAAAGAAATAGATGAAAGAACTATGAGCATGCTTCAAAGTTCGCGTAAATTAAGAAGGTTTACAGACTCTCTTCCAGAAACAAAAAGAATTGGCAGTGAAGATTTTACAGACGAAGAGAAAATAAAAATCTGGGAATATTATCAAGAAATAGCTAAAGACTTGCTTCCATTATTGCAGCTTTACAACGAAATTGAAGGTTCTGGAGTGCAACTTCCAAGAGGCAATTTAACAATAAGTGGTAGAGAAACATACGCTTTCAGAGATAGAATAATTGATGCGTCGTCACAACTCGCAAGTTTAATAAATGTTGAAGGCTTTCCAACAACAGGTATTACAGATTTGAACGACGTAGAACAAAGAAACGCTTTCATTTCAGCTTTATCTGAAGAGGCTTAATAAGATTCATCATCATCTTCATCATCGTCATGCATTAGAAGATAATCATCCGCATCCCAATCATCTTCTTCCGCCTCATCTTCTTCTTCCAAACCAAAAATATCTCCAAATTCATCTTCATAATTATTATATGCTGTTGAAAAAGATGCAGCTAACCAATCAATCTCATCGTCGCCATCCCAAATGTCGGTGTTCTCTTCTTTTTTTCTTGAAGAAGGTCTTTTGGTCTTCTTGTGTTTAATCATCATCAATCAATCCATTCTGAGTTTGATAATATACAGAACATTTTTAAATCAGTGTCTTTAGTTGCATGGCATGAATGACAAAGAGGAACCAATAAAAACTTTTTGCCTTCGCATCCTTGCATCTTATCGCCATCAATATGATGCACATCTAATCGCCTTCCATTTTCAATTTCGGATTTGCCACACAAAACACATATTCTACTATACTTATTTCTAATCTTTTCTTTTAATGCATAATTAAATTTATGGCAATAAGGTTCAAAAGAAACAAATCCTTTCCAACTCTCTAAATCAAGGCCTTGCTTCCCCATTGAAACAAGCTTCCTATAATTTTCACTCTGATAATAACCCGACTTCGCAATTTTTTGGGAAGATTCCGACAACTTTTGTTTGGTTCCATCTGTTATAGGCGTTCTTTTTTTCCAAGCTTCTCTTAACTTATTTTTTGTTTCTTCTGAAACAACCTTACCTTTTTCAGAGAGAGAGATTTTTTGTTTATGTTCTTTAGATTTCGATTTGCCTTTCCAATAGTTACTTATTTTCTCTCTTCTAGCACATTCTATTAATGTTAATTGCTCATGCATCATCTTCTTCCTCATAAAGCCCATCTTCTAACCACAAATCCGTATCGTCATAAACATACAATGGGTCGTCTTCAATATCGGTATCGAATAAGCCATCGTAAATTATATCATCGTCAGAATTATAAGAAGCAGATTTAACAGATTTGTCAACTTTTTCTGGAATAACTTCTTCATCCACTTCAGGAATTGTATCTAAATCTAATGGAGCAATTTCATCCATAGGTTTCGTCATTTGTTCTGGAAGAGGTGGGAGTTTTTTTTCTAATAAGATAGGTTCTTCTTCCAAAGGAATACTTTCAACTATATTTTCAGTTATTTCTTGTCTTTTTATTTCCTGTTCTGTAATCCAATCTGATACTTCAGATAATTTTGTAGCCAAAACATGCATACCTACTTTTGAAGCAAGATATTCTCTAGCTTCCTCAGCGGTCATAGTTTCATTTTCAAGACCAATCTTGATTTCTTCACAAGCTTTTCTGCCATCTTCTTCAGGAAGAATACTACAAAGCCTATCTAAAGCTTGACATGGTAAACAATCTTCTTCAGATGTTTCGGGAAGAGGTTCCATTTCTAATGAAAGCTCAATTGGGGTTTCATCCTTTTCTTCGGACATATGCATCGCTCCTCTGCAATCTTCATTAATCAACTAATAACTCTTGTGCTATGGTTTCTTCATCATCAAGAAATGTTTGTAAATCGCCCAATGGCGATTTAACTTCTCTTTCAAGCGGTATTTGGAACACATGAAACATCAACTCGCCCATTTTAGGACCAACTATTTTCTTTAATCGTGCTAATGGTTGTATAGCTAAATTCGCCATTGTTTTTGGTTCTGGCATTTTTTTCACTATATCTAAAGCTCTATCCGAACCAATCTTAGGAACTGACATAATCATAGTATAAGCAATATCACGAAGCCCAACTGGTTTTCGTGCAGGTATATGTACTTTCTTAGGTTTCCATTCATATTCTGTTATATCATTATAATGCCTATTCCAATCTCTTATTAAATTAGCAGTCATTGATGCATTTTCACTATGAACTATTTGTAAAGGTGTTTTCGCAACAAATTTCGCATAAGCTCCCATAGCAGATGGTCTTAAATATTCTCTTTTGGCAAAAGGCTTTCTCCATGTTCCTTCGATTAAAAGAACAGCTTTGGCATTTTGAACTTTACATAAACCGTCATAAACTTGGTCAAAGACATGCCCACTAATTACAGAACTAACAAAGTCGCTAACATCTTTCCTTTCAATTGCCATATTTTCATCACGACCTTGTATCACAATATCAGGTCCGACTCTATCAATACCGCCATCTCTTGACAAATCTATCTTTACCCATTTGATAGGTTCAACATCTTTTGGTAAACCTTTCTCTTGTTCTTTCTTTTGCAACTTGATTAATTCTCTAACCCATTTAATGGTGTAATCATTCTTCTTTTGATTAAACCGACCTTCATTGGCATCCAATAAAATTAACAGAACCTACCTCCTTTCATTATCCATCTAAATGGACTCTATCCTGAATTACTTTCCCATCTTTCAAAACTTCCATGTTCCAATCAGGCAAATCACATAATTCCATAAAGTTTCCACAACTAGTGCATTTAAGTCTGATGGCTTTTCCATTTTCAAATACAGGTTCCATTATACTATCGCATGGTGCATAATATCCCGGTCCGTCGTCAAATGAAGAACCACAAAATATACGAAATGTGTATCTTTTAGCTTCTTCTTGCCTTTCATGATGTGCTTTGCCGCCATCTCCAATGATGAAGAATATTCCTTCAGTAGTTCTAATCGGGTCCGGTCCCATCACCTTTCATCTCCCATTCTTTTAATTTCTTCTCTACTATTTCAAGTGTTTCCATTAAATCAGATATATTTTCACGCAAAATTGCTATTTCACTCATAGCAACATTTAGAGATTTTGTCAATTCAGATTTATCCTCTTTGCATATATACAATTGATAACTTAAACTTCTTGCTTCGTTTTCAAATTTCTTTCTTTTTTCATCTAATTGCATATATTCAGAGCTTGTTTTAGCTAAAGCGCGTTCTAAATCATGGATTTTGTTTTCGTAATATTCATCGCTGTTAAGATTATACATTTTATCCCAACCTAAAACCTTCTTGTGTAGTACAACCGCATCTTATGAAGAAGAAAGCATTGTCTATGCTTTCAATATGAATTCTATCACTACTACATTTAGGACATTTATCAATCTTCGCATTAGCTTCAATGCCCCAATATTTTTCAACAACGGTAATGATTTCTTCAGTGGTCATTCTTCTATTCAACCTGAATTTCATACATGACTCACACAAATAATGAGGTTCGGCATTCTCATCTTCTGATACTAATGCCGCACCTTCTTGATTGCATGATTCACAACTTCTATCCTTTCGGAAGTTTTTCTTGCTCATATCCATCGTCTTCAACCCAATCTTTATAGTCCTCTTCAAGCGTTGCCACAGCTTCATGGTCTATATACCTCGCTGGAACCAAGTATAAGTATTCTATTATACTTTCCGATGTGAAACATTTTGCACAAATTTTCTTGCGCCTGTCTTTCCATCTAACGCCCGCTTCAAACCCACATCTTGGGCATCTTCCGTGCTTAATCTTTTCTCTTTCAATTTCCAATAAACTCATCTTACTTTCTCCGTTTCCTCAATATGTGTAGAACCACATTTAAGACAATGGAATTCCTTTCGTATCTTTGTTTCAGATTCAATATAATCCGTCAAAAACATTATTCTGCCACATTTGCATATTTTCATTTTATATCACTTCCATATAAGCTATGGGATGTTCTATACCATCTTTTTCCAAACGTTCACAAAGTCTATCCAACTTCTGTTTCATTATTATGTAAACAACATCCATATCGAATATTTCTTTTGCTTGGTCCACCATCACAAGTATATCGGCAAATTCGCTTTCCATACCTCTCCAATACTTATTCTTATCAGAACGAAACAGATACTTTAGAAACTCCTTAGAGAACTCAAGGCCTTCTTCAGCAAGAGTTCCCAGTTGTGCCACAGTTCCAAATTCTTTCACAAGAAGTTGTGTAAATTCAGGATTCACTTTTATCATTTCAAAATACTCTCGGCGTAAATGATTCCATGCTAACCTTTGTTGGCGACCAACTCTTCATTATGTAATATTGAATCAAACTTGTCCATCCTTTCTGCAATTCCCATCCGCCTTCTCTTTTAAGAGTTCCTGCTGTGATGGTGCTTGCACCGCCTGAAACATGAGGCCGAGGATGGTTATAAGGCTGATGAATATGAGCCAAATGAAGAATGTGAGGCCGTTGTATAAGGTTGTCACGAATCCGTTGACCTTTGTACGTAACCGCATATCCTACTCCTCCTTCTGTGTGCATCATTGTGTAATCCCAATCTCCATCCAAAAGAACTTTACCAACAAAACCAAAATACTTAGCTCGTGGAACTTCTTTTGCGACTGCTTTACAAGCATCAAAACCAACTTTCCATTTTCCTTTGATTTTACTTTCATGATTACCCATCGTAATTCCGATTGTTTTAACACAATTTGGGATTTCCTTTAGATATTCTACACCTTCTTCCACTTGTTCATCAATGGTTTTAATGGATATATCTATTAATTCTCTTGTATGGACACCAAATCCTTGAAGCAAATCGCCATCAATCATAACAGTAGCTGGTGAATATTCTTCTATGGATTCAAGCATGTGCTCGAAAGCTTGCCTGCTATGTAATCTATTACCAAGATGCCAATCACCTGTCATTAAGACGGGCGTTTCAATCTCGCCTTGAAAACGGTAGAAGTTTTCTGGGTCATAAACACCGGTTCTGACAAGACCATATAATCTATCTGAACCGCCCACAATTTCTGTAATGTCATAACCATCTTCCATTAAAGATTTCATCGCCAATCTAATCTTACGAGAAGTTAATCCTGTTCTTTCGACAAGAGTTTCTATTTCAATTGGTAAATCTTCTGTTATCAAGATTTGAAGAACTTGTTCCTCATCAGTAAGAATCTCACCTTTACTTGCATTATAAGCGCTTGCTTTCTTCAATCCAAGTTTGTAAGCCTTTTTGTCGATTGAATCGCCTGTTCTATCGGGAAACACATTCAAAAGTTGTGATAAAGGAGTTGTCGGATAATATTCCGACAACTTTGCTACTTCATCTTCACTCCATTTCTTCGGCATCTTCTTCTAACTCCATAGTTTGACATGGTGCGGTTTGATGAAACATAGAATCCATAATGCACGACTCATTGAAATCGCAATAATCAGTGCTCCAAGTTCCCCATTTTGGTTCTGGTGGTATTCCAGCTTTTCTACAAGCAACCAAAAGATGTTTCTTTGCAAGATTCTTTTCCCAAATCTCCTCAAGAACTTCTTCGGCTGTTTGTCCTTTCTTCATTGGCAATTTAACTTCAAACGCTACAAGCCTTTCTCTTGGAAAGACCACATAAAGCAAAAATGCTTGATTGGCAATAATTCCTTTCATCTTGTAGAGTAAAGCCCAATAAATAAGAACTTGTGCTACATGATGTTCATTTGCTTTAGGATATTTGATTTTATCATTCTTTGTAGTTTTCACTTCGTAAATGATTTTCTTGTCTGGGTCAAACCCATCAAATCTTCCTCTGATTCCTTCAAAATTTATCCTTCCTTCCATCACCGCATTATCAAAGAACTTTGCTCTATGGATAATACTTCCCATAGAAGTCTTGAAAAGAGAAGTCAAATTCATGTCTTTGTTTCCTTTCTTGTCTTGATAATATGACCATCTAGCACATTCACCAGTCAAAGATGAAACGTAGCATTCATTTTCTCCTAAAGGAATTCTTACAGCATCCGGATTTTCTGGGTCGCTTCTTGCATCTATAACCATACCTTTCCAAGCCATCCGTGTAACTTGGTCTGCTGTTAGTGGTATATACTCTTCATCCATTCTTATCATTCTCCTTTAAGGAATAGAGGCTTGCGCCTCTTTCCTTTATGGCTTTACATAAATCACCTTATTCCCATCTAAGGAACATCCCGGCGTTGCTTCAATCAACTTTTCCAAAGGAGTTATAATATCATTGCTAGTAATGAAACCGCTGAATTGGTCAAGTGTATAACCACCAAAGAAAGGTATGATTTGCATAAATTGCATCAATTCAGATTTGAACCTTGCTAATGCTTCATCTTCTGGCGGTCCTTCTGCCGTAGGAGTTTTCTTTGTGAAAGCAGAATAATCAAGTCCTTTAGGAAGCGAAATTACTTCTTCGCCTTCTTCTGTCGAAGTAGTTGACATAGGTTCAGGTGTCATAATCTCTCCTTGCTTTACATCATCTCCATTAATAGGAAGTATGGTATTCGCAAAGAAACCTTCGAGTGTAGGATTCCATATTCCTTTCACATCGCACCAAATTCCTTCAAAATTATATCCATTCATGACATATTTAGCAGGAACAATGACGTAAACACTATCTCCTTGAGGCCCACCATCACCAGCTCTATAATATTGTCTAATGCCTTTTGTTGGTTCGCTTACATATCCATGCGGGTCTTTCTTATTCTGACACTCAGCATTAGCTACTTTAGCATAACAACCAATTTCAGGACACATTGGATAAGTAGTTGTTCGAGCAATCTTAAACATAAAAACCCGAAGGATGACCCATTCTTCCATCGGAATCTCCTTCACCAAAACTCGTTTTCCTCTCATTTCTAGGTCAACAAATTCCAACTCCTCATCATCATTTGCATCAATGTAGAGTTCTCTAACCATTCCAATATTTCCGGGAAGTAAACTTCCGTACCCATTCGCATCGGCCCATTTGACAATATCATCGTCAGTGACCTTTAGCTTTTCCATTCTTTTCTTAATATAAGCAGACATTTTGCTTCTCACCTTTTTGTGTTTTTTACTTTGTTACATTCGTATATATATGTTACTTTAGATACTACTTTTCATCCTCAGTTTCACCATCGAATAAATATCTATCAATTGAAGGCCACATTGGACATGATAGTTTTTGCTTCTCATCGCATAAACCATGATAAGCAATTTTATCGCATCCCATATTCGCCAAACCTGATTGTCTAATAGATGCAACTTGTGCATAAGCCATCGACTCATTGAATCGTGGGTCTATTCTGAAAACATCTACAATTTCTTTGTCTTCAGCACCCAAAGTAACCATAAAATTCGCGAGATGCCACGCTTGGTCATGAGTTAAATGGCCACGCATCGCCATAAGAGATTTTCTTATGCATTTTGGAGATTCTGAGAACTCAAAATCTATCATCCCGCCAGACCTATCCACAATTTCTGGCTCTTTATCTAATCTCTTTAATTTTTGCTGAAAATGCAAATTCTCTTCGGGCAACCAACTCTCATGCCGCTCTAACATTGGAATACTAACTCTGCCATATGTTTCTATGCATTTAAGCCCAGTTCTAGGATGTTTTGTATAAGGTATTCTAACTAATTGTTTTGTATTTCCAATAGTTCTTGGGTCATATGGCCATGTTTTAATCATAGTTATTTCGCCTGTATAAATATACTTATTCATATCCACTCTTTCCACTTTAGGCATTCTTCTGGCCCAAGTCCTAACAGCATTTCCAAAATAATGAAAATGACATGGTGGAAAAGCTATATAATAATGAAGTCCTTTCTTTCCTGAAAAGAAACGCCTATACCATACACCTTCATCGAACAAGAAGGTTTCCACTACCTCTGCCATTTTATTAAGAGTATGCACATCTTCTCCAACTTCGGTATAACAATCTATTTCAAAGAAAGCGCAATCAAAAACATTATTTTTCATTTGCCAATCATTATACAAACTCGTATAAAGGTCAGTTTTGCCATTATATCCTGAAATGACTGATGCAAATTCAGTAAGATTATCAACTCGCAACCTTTTTCTCATCATTTCTCTTGGGAATGGTTCCATTCCATTTGTTCTTTTCATATATTCATACCAAAATCTCTCAATGTTCATAATTTTGATATCTCCTCGATTTCGCTTTCATAAAAATTATAGTGCCGTCTGTATATAAAATCAGCTATATACACCAAAAATGTTCTGATATATTTTCCTCTACTCATAATTCTGACAAGTCTTCTATTTCTTTCTTATATCTATCTGCACATCTCAAACAAACAAATCCACACCAAACGGCATAAAAGCTAGTTTCTCCTTTGTCAAGGTCAACTTTGGCCTCACATATTGTGCAGGTCTCGATTCCTCTTCGTGGCCTATCTGGTGGACACCAAATATGAAATTTAATCATATTTCTTATATGTGCCAGATTCGCTCTTTCATTTCCTAAAAGAGTTCTCTTCCTTAAAACGGGACACATCTATTGTCAAACTCCAATCTATCAAGCTCTTTACATAACGAAGCGTATCAATCATAGGAATCTTAATGATGGGAAGCATACTATCTTGAATGAATTTTTCCATCCCGTCAAGAACTTTTTTCAAATTCTCATTTGCCTTAATTACCTGTGCTTCTAAATCAAGTATCCTATCGTGATGCTGTGCATTTAGCCTACTTAATGTTTCAATTCTCGCTTCGAGCCGTTCATAATGCGAAGTGCATTCGCATTCTTCATTAGCTCTTGTATCTGTGTTTGATATTTTTCTCGACACTCCTGACATA
>Ga0180007_10006682_pt1 | contig 11196 bp, 13 predicted proteins | sample MM_PC_MetaG_FD_121122 | JGI IMG/M metagenome (GOLD analysis project Ga0180007, IMG submission 121122) | Groundwater microbial communities from the Aspo Hard Rock Laboratory (HRL) deep subsurface site, Sweden - MM_PC_MetaG | ecosystem: Environmental > Aquatic > Deep subsurface > Groundwater...
ATGTCCTTTTCTTTACTTAAGATGCTATAATATAAAGGTAAAAATGACGAGGTGTTAGACATGAAGAAGATTTTCTTTTTTCCAGTTTTGATGATGTTCATTATGTTGCTTTCTGCTTGTACAAATAAAGAAGAGGGCTCAATTTTTTCTGCTGTCTTTTTTCAGATGGATTCGGAAATCAGAATCAATTATATGGCGAATAATCAAGACCAGGCAAATGAGATAAAAGCACACATCGGAGAAGTTTATGCGATGTATCATTCCTTAAGTGATAATTATGCGCCTCTTGAAGAGGACTCACCATATTTAGAAAATATATATACACTGAATTCAAAAATCAATCAAGATGTTGAAATAGATTATGAGTTGTATATGATGCTAGATGAATCTAGTAGAATTAAAGAATTAACTGACGGATATTTCGATATATCGATTGGTAAAATCGTTAAAGCATGGAAAGATGTTATTCTTGATCCTGAATCTAGAGATGATGGTTATGTAATTCCCCAATCGGTCTTTGAAGATCTTCAAGATGAAATTGGTTTGATTGAAGTTCAGGAAAATCCATTTACACTTTCTGAATCTAGTGAGAAATACTATGTACGCATCAATCACATAGATGTTCAACTAGATCTTGGTGCTATCGCTAAAGGCTATGCAACAGAAATTGTGAAAGATTATTTGATTGAAAATGATGTCATTTATTTTGCAATAAACGCAGGTAGCTCAACGATTGCTGTTGGGAAGAATAGTAATCCAGAAAGAAAGAATCAACAATGGAATGTAGAACTCATAGACCCACTTTTTGATAATGAATACTTTGGATTAATAGAACTTAGAGATCAAGCAATAGCAACTAGTGGGAATAATGTTCAATATGCAACCTACAACGGGCTTAGATATCATCATATCGTATCGCCACTGACTAAGTATTCGATGCATTATTATCACTCACTGACAATGATTGGAAATGATGCTGGTCTACTGGATGCATTATCAACAGCATTTTTTTCAATGTCACCTGAAACAATAACATCATGGTTAGCTATTCATCAAGAAGAATTGGGTATCGAAGTCATTTTATACAATTATGATGGAACAATCACCACGCATTTACTAGATACTATATTTGTGGGGTACTAAACCATGGAGACTAAACGATTTAAAAACAAAAGAGATTTCATCTTAATTACTATTCTTGTTATTTTAGTTGGAGCAATCTATATCTCATTTAAGCTCTTTATGTTTACTGAGGACGCAGCTCAAGCACAAGTCTATTACGGCACTTCAACTGAACCGATTGTTACCATTGATTTTGTAAATTATAGGGTGATTAAGAACTATATTCAAAATGTACCTGATGGGTATGATCAAAATTATCCAATCATTGATGAAGAGGCTCAAACCATTACACTTTTAGGTGATTATGAGTTGAACGGAATTCGTCAAATAGTCGTCATAAAATATGAATTCGGAACTGCAAATAGCAAGCCGTCCGTTGAAATTATTCAAGAACAATCACCAAATAATATATGTAGTAGAGAAGGAGTATCGACTGGAAAACCACTCATCTGTTTACCCAATCGAATTCGCGTTGAATTTGATTCTAGCGAAGTGGACTTTACTGTCTAAACATTCATGAGAAAAACGCGTAAAATGACTTTGCTAGCCAATTTCCTTGCGATAGCAATAGTGCTGAATATAATTGAATCTCTCGTACCGGTTATCCCTGTTCCGGGGGCTAAATTGGGGTTCGCGAATATTGTTACACTGATCATTTTATATGTGTATTCTTTTAAGGATAGCGCGACCATTACTATACTTAGAGTACTTCTAGTCTCACTTTTAACAGGAAAGCTGTTAGGACCGGTATTTTATATGAGTTTTAGTGGGGCAATTTTTGCTACATTTGCAATGGGCTTCTTTAAGAAAACAAACCTTTTTGGGGTGTTAGGTGTAAGTGTGATTGGCTCTATTTTCCATTGTATAGGGCAAATTATTGCTGGGATATTTGTTATAGGTAGCAGTGCTGTTATTTTCTACCTCCCTATTATGCTCGTATTAAGTATACCTGCAGGTGTCGTTACAGGATTGATAACTCAAAGATTTTTAGTTATTTGGCAGACATGGCATAATGAGTTTGAGAATTAAAATCAAAAATACGTTGATTTCTCTTGATTAATGAAATATTGAATGATATAATGAATGCGCTAAACTTACTATGACTTCTTGTCATGGCGGAAGGAGAAAAGAAAATGAAACCAGGAATTCACCCAAAATATAACGTATCTAAAGTAAAATGTGCAACATGTGGTCATGAATTTGAAGTAGGTACTACTGCGAATAATTTCCGTATTGATACATGTTCAAATTGTCACCCATTCTACACAGGACAACAAACATTTATTCAAGCAGCTGGACGTGTTGAAAAATTCAATAAGCGTTACGGCATGAACGAGAAGAAGTAACACAACAAATAACGTGATCAATCGTCACGTTTTTTATTAAAAAAATGCATAATAAAGGGGATTTTGCAATGTATCATACTTATAAAAACGGGTTTATTGAAGTTGTTTGTGGACCGATGTTTGCCGGTAAAACTGAAGAATTGATTCGACGCATTAAAAGACTAGAATATGCAAAACAAAATGTTTTAGTATTCAAACCTAAGATAGACACTAGATATGCACTAGAAGAAATCGTATCTCACAATCTGTCTAAAAAACCCTCAATTATTATCGATAAAAGTGTTGAAATTTTGAAATACATCAAGGATGATACAAATGCAGTTGTCATCGATGAAGTACAATTCTTCGATAATGATATTATAGAAATTGCTGAAAATCTAGCAGATCAGGGAATTCGCGTTATTGTTGGTGGATTAGACAGCGATTTTAGAGGTGAGCCATTTGGTCCTATGCCTCAATTGCTAGCAAGAGCTGAGTTTGTAACTAAACTTACAGCTATATGTGTAAAAAGTGGATTGCCAGCTACAAGAACACAACGCATCATCAATGGTAAACCCGCAAATTATCATGATCCAATCATTTTAGTGGGAGCGAACGAATCTTATGAGCCAAGATCTAGACATTACCATGAAGTCCCAGGAAAGCCCAAAAAACTATAAATATATGAAAGCTGCACTCAAGGAAGCTAGAAAAGCTGAACTTGAAAATGAAGTTCCTGTTGGAGCAGTTGTAGTTTACCAGGATAAAATCATTGCTAGAGCATATAATAAAAGAGAACAAATGCAATCCTTTCATGCCCATGCAGAATTTCTTGCAATGATGAAAGCGGCCAAAAAAATAGGTAGTTGGAGATTGGAAGATTGTGATGTTTATGTTACAATGGAACCATGTCAAATGTGTGCTGGTGCGATGATTCAATCTCGCATCAAAAACCTATATTATGGAACTAAAGATCCAAAAGCAGGTGCAGTAGGGAGTGTATTGAATTTATTAGAAACCCCGTTTAACCATCATATCCATGTTGTTTCAGGATTGATGGCCGAAGAAAGCCAAGATTTATTGAAATCATTCTTTAAAAAACTTAGAGAAAAATAAAATAAATTCCCCATCAAGCATCATCACTCAATAGTAACTTGTGAACCTGGTCAGGTCTTGATTGAAGCAGCCATAAGCATTTCTATTATGTGGGTGATGATGCTTGATGGGGATTTTGTTTGTATGTGTGATTTCACATAAACATCGTGTATAATATTATATGATGATATAATAAAAATAATGGAGGAATGACTTATGAAACTAAATCCCAAGGTATATAAACAACTAACTGGAGAGCCTTTTGAAACTCAAAATGCGAACGGAAAAATTATTGAATTTCATTACATGAACGATACACCTTTTTTATTCCAATTTGCATCTCGAGGAAGATTTGCAATCTGGACATCAGATGGGAATAACTACAAAGTTCTTATTGAAGCTAAATATTATGAGGCATTAAATGACTTCTATCAACCAGAGGTTAACTTAATTTGGTTAAACTTTTTGGAAAGAGTTGGATCTATGAGCAAAAAGATTAACATGTGGTTTATTATACCAACATTTTTCTTATATATTATTGTTGCTGGTGTTGCAACCATTGTTTTTCCTGAGCAAACCCTACCAATTTTACTAGGTATGATTGTGTTGGTGGTATTTAGCAATATGATTCAAGGACGTTTGGTCAACAAAAAGGTTCGTGAAGAGAATAAAGTAGCGCAAGATCAAATTAGAGAATTTTTAGGAAACGAACGTTTTGATGGACTTGTTAAATCACAAGAAGATCATTATCAAGAATACTTTAAATTTAATGAAGAACCAGTTGTTAATCAAGAAGAAATTACTGAAGATAATAATACAAGCGAAAATAATAGTGAGGATAAAGATGGAAAAGAAAGCAATTAATGCGATACGCTTCTTAGGAGTAGATGCTATCAATGTTGCAAATAGTGGGCATCCCGGTATTGTACTTGGGTCTGCTCCGATGGCATATAAACTATTTACTGAGCATTTAAATGTAGATGTTAAAGATTCAAAATGGATCAATAGAGACCGTTTTATTTTATCAGCGGGTCACGGATCCATGCTGTTATATGCCTTAAATCATTTATCAGGTTATAAAATCTCAATGGAAGATTTAAAGCGATTCAGACAAATTGGAAATACTCCAGGGCATCCAGAATATGGGCATACTGATGGTGTAGAAACAACCAGTGGTCCACTTGGACAAGGGATTTCTAATGCGGTTGGTATGGCTATTGCAGAAACTCATCTTGCAGCAAGATTTAACAAAGATGGATTCAATATCATTGATCATTTTACATATGTTATATGTGGTGATGGTGATCTTCAAGAAGGTGTCGCTCTTGAATCTATTAGTCTAGCTGGACATCTCGGTTTAGGTAAACTTGTTGTCTTATTTGATTCCAATGATATTCAATTAGACGGAAAAGTTTCAATGGCTTATAGTGAAAATCACAAAAATAAGTTTGAAGCTATGGGATGGCAATACTTAAATGTGGTTGATGGGAATGATTTGTCTTCAATTCAAAAAGCGATTGTCAAAGCTAAGAAAGAATTAAATAAACCAACAATCATTGAAGTTAAAACTACGATTGGTTATGGTACATCACTTGCAGGAACTAGCAAGGTTCATGGTGCTCCAATTGGTTTTGCTGAAGCAGATGAATTAAGAAAAAACTTAAACTGGGAATATAAACCCTTTGAAATTCCAACTGAAATATATGAACACTATAGAAAAAAAGTTACACTACGAGGACAACGTGCTCATAAAAAATGGAATGAGTTATTGAAGTCTTATCAAGCGCAATACCCTCATGAATATGTTTTATTTACTAAATTTATAGAAAATAAAATCTATGTAAATTTAGAAGATTTTGCTTCAGAAGTATCAGCTAGCAAAGATGCAACAAGAAATATTAGCGGTAAAGTGTTGAATAAATTATCAGAGAAGCATTTAAATATAATAGGTGGGTCTGCAGATCTTACAGCTTCAACAAAAGCTAAAGGTGCAGATGGTCATTATAATAAGGATAATAGACTAGCAAGAAATATAAATTTTGGTGTTAGAGAACATGCGATGGGCGCGATTGTAAACGGTATGACTTTACATGGTGGTTTGAAAGTATTTGGTGGGGCATTCTTTGTTTTCAGTGATTACATGAAGCCTGCAATTAGACTTGCTGCAATCATGCAAATACCATCTATCTTTGTATTTTCACATGATACAATAGCAGTGGGTGAAGATGGACCAACACATCAACCAATTGAGCAACTTGCTGGATTGAGAGCAATCCCTCAATTGAATGTGATTCGTCCTGCAGATGCAAATGAAACATTAGCTGCTTGGAAAATTGCAGTTGAATCGACAAACACTCCAACTTCTATCATTTTGACAAGACAAAATGTGAATAATTTGAATACAACTTCGTATGAGGGAGTGATCAAGGGAGCATATGTTGTATCTATGGAAGAAGGAAAATTGGATGGAATTCTTTTAGCCGCTGGTTCAGAAGTTGGTCTAGCAGTTGAAACACAACAACTACTTAAAGAACAAGGTAAACATGTTCGTGTAGTCAGTATGCCTTCACATTATTTATTTGAGAAACAAACATTAAAGTATAAAAAAGAAATTTTACCAAAGAGTGTAAAGACCCTTGCTATTGAGATGGGAAGCAGTCTTTCATGGTATAAATATACACAATTTGTTTATGGAATAGACACATTTGGTGTAAGTGCACCACTAGAACAAGCACTTGAGCACTTTAACTTTAATAAGGAAAAGGTTGCTGAGTACTTTTTGAAAAAGGTTATCTAAAAAGAAGAAGTGATTAAATGACATATGATGGAATTGTCGTTGGTGGAGGGCATGCTGGAATAGAAGCTGCACTTGCTATGGCTCGAATGAATTTAAATACAGTATTAGTTACAGGCAACCTTTCGAAGGTTGCTTCTTTACCTTGTAATCCATCGATTGGGGGACCTGCTAAAGGAATTGTTGTTCGCGAGATTGATGCTTTAGGTGGACAAATGGCAAAAAGTGCTGATGAAGGACAAATACAGATCAAAATGCTCAATGCATCTAAAGGCCCTGCAGTTCGTGCACTTCGTGCACAAATTGACAAAATAAAATATCCAAAAATTATGTTAAGGGTTTTGCAAGAAACAAAAAACTTAACACTTGTTGAAGCGCTAGTTGATCGTATGATTGTTGAAGATAATGAAATTAAAGGAATTATACTTTCCGATGGGAAAGAAATATACGCAAAAACTGTTATTTTAACTACAGGAACTTATCTGAGTAGTAAAATATTAATTGGTAAAGAAAAAACAACTGGCGGTCCTCATGGAGAACCAACAACATTTGGAATTAGTAAGCAATTGAAGGAACTGGGGTTTGATGTTGTTCGCCTTAAAACTGGTACACCACCAAGAGTAGCTAGAGATAGCATTGACTATTCAAAAATGTTAATTCAACCAGGTGATAATGAAGAACAAACATTTAGTTTAGATGGTAGATATTACGATGAAAACCCACATGAATTTTGTTATCTAACACACACATCCCAAGAAACACATCGAATTATTACTTTAAATTTAGATGAATCAGCAATGTATGGTGGAATTGTCGAAGGAGTAGGGCCAAGATATTGTCCATCTATTGAAGATAAGGTAGTTAGATTTTTTGACAAGGAAAGACATCAAATTTTTATTGAACCAGAGAGTATGGAGCTTGACGAAATGTATGTTCAAGGATTTTCAACAAGTCTTCCAAGACACGTTCAAGAAGAAATGATCAAAACCATACCTGGATTAGAGAATGTAAAAATTATTAGATATGCATATGCTATTGAGTATGATGCAATCAACCCTATTCAATTATTTCCTACCCTCGAAACTAAGAAAATTAAGAATTTATATTGTGCTGGTCAGATTAATGGAACCAGTGGTTATGAAGAAGCTGCCGGTCAAGGACTTATGGCAGGAATTAATGCTGCTCTAAAGATAAAAGGTGACAATCCCTTGATTTTACATCGCCATGAGGCTTATATTGGAGTATTGATTGATGATCTAGTTACAAAAGGTACGGTAGAACCCTATCGCTTGCTAACATCTAGAGCAGAACACAGACTACTGCTTAGACATGATAATGCAGACCTTAGACTTAGAGATTATGGCTACAAAATAGGCTTAGTAAATGACGAAACATATCAAAAGTATGTCGATAAAAAACAACAATATAACGAACTTTTTGATTATGTCAGTAAGTGTAGAGTTATGCCTACACCAGATAATAATGCGTATTTAGCGACTATCAACTCGGCACCTATATATGAAGCAATTAGTCTTGCTGACTTATTAAAAAGACCAGAGATAAATAAAGATGTTATCAAACACTTTTTAGAACACCAATTTAATGATGATGCAATGGAACAATTAGAAATCAAAGTTAAGTATGAAGGGTATATCCAAAAGGCAATTAGAGAAGCGGATAAGATGCTACGACTTGAAGACAAAATCATACCAGATATTATCAATTATAATGTGATACGAAATATCTCATCTGAAAGTAGAGAAAAATTGAATAAGATTAGACCAAAGACTTTAGGACAAGCATCAAGAATATCAGGCGTTAATCCTGCTGATATTTCAGTACTACTTGTTTATTTAGAATCGGGGAGTTTTAATCATGATGTTTAAAGATGATATTGAAAAACTGCTGAATATTCAACTTACACTTGAACAGCAAAAAATGTTTGATGTATACTATCAATATCTAATCGAATACAATAAAATTACCAATCTAACGAGAATTGTGGATGAAATCGAAGTTTACTATAAACATTTTTATGATTCACTTACTTTAGCAAAAACAATTAATTTTGACCAAATTCAAACAATTTGCGATATGGGTTCTGGAGCAGGATTTCCTAGTATTCCCTTGAAAATAATGTTTCCTTATTTGAAAATAGCCATTGTAGATTCATTGAATAAAAGAATTATATTTTTGAAAAATCTAATGGAAAAACTAAAATTTATTGATGTTGATTTGGTTCATGATCGTGTTGAATCTTATGCATTACTGAATCAAAATAAGTTTGATTTGGTTACTGCTAGAGCATTAGGACACATGTCGTTGATAACCGAAATGGGCTTGCCGATGGTTAAGAACAGCGGTTATTTTATAGGACTCAAGGCACAAAATTATGAAGAAGAGTTAAAACAATCATTGAATGGGATTAAAATACTTGGTGGTGAAGTCATCGATGTAAAGTCTTTTGAACTTCCATTTAGCTTTGGTCATAGAGTACATATTGTTATAAAAAAGATTAAGCAAGTCAAAGGTTATCCAAGATCATTCGTCATGATGACAAAGAAACCGTTATAAAGTACTAGAATAGGAGAGAAAATGGGAAAGATCATAGCTGTATCCAATCAAAAAGGTGGAGTTGGTAAAACGACAACCAGTGTTAATCTTTCTGCAGCTCTTGCTGAACACAATAAACGGGTTTTGCTCGTAGATTTCGATCCACAAGCAAGTACAACCACGAGTTTAGGTATCAATAGAAGTATGCTTTACTCAACAATTTTTGATGTCTTACTGGGTAACAAAACCATACATGAGACAGTTATACATTTGCATGAAATCAATCTTGATGTCATTCCTGCTACAATTGAATTAGCTCATATAGAGGTTAAATTAGATCATGAAGATAGAGAATACATACTCAGTCATAAATTAAACCAAATTGTTGATGAATATGACTTTATTATCATTGATTGCCCGCCTTCACTAGGGCTTTTGACGTTAAGTGCACTATATGCCTCAAATTCTGTTTTAATTCCTGTACAGTGTCAATTTCTCGCTATAGATGGCTTAACACAACTACTTAACACAATTCGAATTGTCCAAAAAAAGCAAAAGGTTAATAATAAAATGCTTGAAATTGAAGGAGTTCTCCTTACCATGCTAGATAAAAGAACAAAAGCTGGATGGGAAATCGTTCATGAAATCAAGGATTACTTTAAAGAAGGGGTTTTCGATACAATCATAACAAGCAATGTAGCTGCTCAAGTAGCACCAACTTATGGATTACCTGTACTTACATTTGCACCCAAGTCACCAGCAGCTAAGTTGTATAAATCGTTAGCAAAGGAGATTGTGATTAAAAATGAGCGATGAAAAAAAAGCAAGAACGTTTTCTGATTTACTAAGTGAACATCATGTTGACGAAGTTTTAGAAGGAGAAATTATTGAAGATATTTCTTTAGTTTCGATAAAACCGAATCCATTTCAACCACGTCGCATATTTGATGAAGAGAAAATCAATGAACTAGCACAATCTATAAAAGAACATGGCGTGTTTCAGCCAATCATACTAAAAAAAGTCAAACAAGGGTATATTATTGTATCAGGCGAAAGAAGATTTCGAGCAGCTCAAAAAGTAGGATTAAAAACTATCCCTTCTATCGTAAGACAATATGAGGAAGCCAAAGTTGCAGAGATTGCTCTCGCGGAAAATCTTCAGAGGGAAAATCTAACACCCATTGAAGAAGCCGAAGCATATAAAATAGTGATGAATAACCTCAAATTAACTCAAACTGAATTAGCTGCAAAAGTTGGGAAAAGCAGATCACATGTTACAAACACACTGGGATTATTAAATTTACCCCATGAAGTGCAACAAATGTTATTAACTGGTCACATTAGTATGGGACATGCACGTGCTTTAAGTAAACTAGAGGACTCCAAAAAAGTGATAAAGTTGGCACATTCAATTGTTGAAAAACAGTTAAGTGTTAGACAAGTTGAGGAGTTAACCACTACAGAAGAGAAAACGAATAAAATAAAAAGATTAGTACTTCCAAAATATAACGAACAAGAAAAACAATTAACATCAATTTTTGGTCAGAAAGTCAGAATTGATGATAAAAAAATTGTCATCTACTGTAAAGAAGAGAAAGTTTTGGAAACGATTGAAAGGCTACTCAAGAAATGAAGTATAACATTGGTGATCACATTCAAACTAAAAAAAAGCACGTTTGCGGATCAGATGAATGGGAAGTACTTCGAACTGGTGCTGAAATCAAGATAAAATGCATCAAATGCAATAGAGAGATAATGGTTTTTAAAATAGAATTAGATAAGAAAGTCAAAACCCCAAAAGAGGATAAAAATAAGTCTTAAAACTGTAATTTAACTTATGATAAGGCTAAAAAAGTATGTAGAAATTATCAACTATATACCAGAATTAGCCTTTTATTATAATTGTCGCGCTATTTATATCAGAAAAAGTTGATTTTAAGAGAAAAGTGGTTGCTTTTTTTAAAACGATAAGATAGAATATAAAAGCAAGCCAAAAATGGAGGGGTAGCGAAGTGGCTAAACGCGGTAGACTGTAAATCTACTCCCTACGGGTTCGGCAGTTCGAATCTGCCCCCCTCCACCACTCTATATAATAGACCTTGTATAAAAGAGAACAAAAACTCTCCTAAAGATATTGACAAGGTTGTTTTATAATGATAGAATGATTAAGCACGTCATGTGAGACATGCAAAGAAGGTCTTTGAAAACTGAATGATGATGAGTGTATCAAAAGTAACAAAAAAACAAAAAGAGCTATTAACAAACAAAACATAATTTATGGAGAGTTTGATCCTGGCTCAGGATGAA
>Ga0180007_10006684_pt1 | contig 11195 bp, 14 predicted proteins | sample MM_PC_MetaG_FD_121122 | JGI IMG/M metagenome (GOLD analysis project Ga0180007, IMG submission 121122) | Groundwater microbial communities from the Aspo Hard Rock Laboratory (HRL) deep subsurface site, Sweden - MM_PC_MetaG | ecosystem: Environmental > Aquatic > Deep subsurface > Groundwater...
AGCGCAAACGAAGAAACTGTCTGGGATTTATTTACAAAAGTGATCTGCCTTGTTATCGATGAACCTACATTAAGAAACAGGATCGCAACCCGTACATCAAAAAATTATGGTAAAGCATCACATGAGTTGAGAAATCTTCTAGAATGGCATAAAACTTACCCGAATGATTACACAAAAAAAGGCGTTATTGTAATTGATGCTAATCGCCCTCTAAATGTAGTGGTAGATGAAATCCTAAGAGCTAAGCTCTAAGAAGAGGAATAGTAATTCCTAGATTAAAAGAAGTTCTCTATTAGTTCACTAGCACCCGCACAGATTTTTGGCTAAATTTATGATATAATACCTAGTAAGTTGAAAATCGATACGTTTAGGGCGAGGTAAATTGCCTTCTTTAAACATCGAAAAAGATAGGTGGTGAGTAAAGAATGGCAAAAAGATTATTTGTAGGCGGAATTCCTTGGAGTTTAACTGATGCTACTTTAGCCGACTTGTTCGGAAAAATTGGTAAGGTTACATCTGCAAAGATTATCGTTGATAAATTCACACAACAAAGCAAAGGTTTTGCTTTCGTGGAATTTGAAAACGATGAAGATGCTGATAAAGCAATTAAGGAACTTAACGATACTGAAGTAGAAGGAAGAAAAATCGTGGTTCAGGAAGCCCGACCACTTGAAGAAAGAGCACCAAGACGAGATTTTGGAGGAGATAGCCGTGGTGGAGGAAGAGGAGGATTTGGAGGCGGAGATAGAAGAGGTGGTGGAGGAGGACGAGGTGGTTTTTCAAGAGGCGGAGGCGGAAGGTGGTAAATAAATAGAGTTTAACCAAACTAGAATTTGGTAAATACTGCCCAAAGTTTTAAGAATAAAATTATGAGCAATAAATGTAGTCGTTGTGGCAAACAAAGGGTGGTTGTAAAAACCAAAAAGGAAAAGGTGGGAAATTCATATATCATCTCGCGTGAGATGTCCTGTCCTGATAAAGAATGTCAGAAACAGGTAGAAAAAGTTCTTTCCAATGAAGCCAAAAAGAGGGTGTTTATCAAAAGCGAACAACTTAAAAGAGAAGAGGAACGCAAAAAAAGAATTGCAAGTAACCTCAAAGGTTGATGAGAAAAACGATTATTGTTCTTGTTTCTGTTATCCTTTTTTTGGCAGGAGGAGCTTTCTCTTTCTTTTTTATCAAAAATAGGCAAATCCCTAAAACCAAACCCCTTCCCCTTCTTAAATATACTTTCGAAAACTTAAAAAACACTAACTTCCCCAAATCCAAAATTACATTCGGAGAAAAGATAGACGAAACAAATGATTATATATCTCAAATCTTTTACTTTGATGTTCCGGAAAAACCGGATAGTACAAACACTCTTAAGGTAAGCGGTCTTGCAAATATTCCTAAAGGTCAAGGGAATTACCCTGTCATTGTCATGTTTAGAGGTTATATGCCCAAAGAAACTTATAAATCAGGAGCAGGAAGCCAACCCTCAGCGAAAGTTTTGGCCAAAAACGGGTTCATAACACTTGCCCCCGATTTTTTAGGCTACGGAGAATCGGCAAGTCCCTCGGCAGTATTATTTGAAGACAGGTTTCAAACCTACCTAACTGCACTGACTCTTATTTCTTCCGTCACTAATTTAAATGATGAAATAAGTTCCCTTTATCCCGAAATAAAAGCAGATACTGATAAAATTGGAGTTTGGGGTCACTCAAACGGAGGTCAAATTGCCTTATCGGCTCTTGCAATTAGTGGAGTTTCCTATCCAACCGTTCTTTGGGCTCCGGTTTCAAAACCTTTCCCCTACTCGATCCTTTTTTATACAGACGAAACCGATGATCGCGGAAAAGCTCTAAGATACGCTCTTTCAATATTTGAAAAAGACTATGATACCGAACTTTTTTCCCCTGCCAATTATTATTCTTGGATAAAAGCGCCCATTCAAATTCATCAGGGAACTGCAGATGAGGAAGTTCTTCCTTTCTGGACAGATGAGCTGGTTGATACATTAAAGAAAAATAATATTGATGTAACATATTTTAAATATTCTGGAGCCGATCATAATCTGCTTCCTTCAGGATGGAACAATGCGGTACTTCGGGAAATAGAATTTTTTAAAGAAGAGCTTTGAGAAGTGCTTCACGAACATTTTTACCCGCAAACCAATTTTTAAGAAAAACTACTGCATGTTTATTTTTATTCCAATCTTGAAGATAATACTTATTTACGTGACCACCCTTTTTAAATAAGACACTTGCTAGTTCGTTTACTGAGAATTTGGTGTATATAAATTAATTATACCATCTATATCTCAAAATAGCATAGCAGTTTATAAATTAATATGCTGGTTCAGGATAAAAAACATGTCATAATAAATAAGAGATATGTTTGAGATATTATTTAAGTTTTTCGCAGGTTCCATAATTCTTATTGCATCAGCCCAATTTCTGATACATTATGCCAAAAAAATTTCATTTGCTCTTAAAATTTCTCCCCTAGTAATAGCTCTTACAATCGTGGCAATTGGAACTTCTCTTCCTGAGTTATCATTTTCCTTAACTGCACTTTACAAACATGATGTAGGCCTTGCCATGGGTAATATTGTCGGATCCAATGTCGCAAATATTCTTTTTGTTTTTGCCATAGGAATATTAATAGGAAAGTTAAGGGTGGGAACTTCAAAAACCCAAAGAAGTTCATTCTTTTTACTTTTGGCAACGGTTTTATTTGTTGTTTTCCAACTAACTTCAATACCGGCAAAGATATCGGGAATTATCCTTCTTGCCTTTGCGGCTCTTATCACTTTCACAGAGTATTTCATGGGAGTTTCGGGAAGATCACATGAGGATAAGAAAATGTTCGCCAAAAAACCAAAGATTAAAATCGGACCCTCAATTTTTGTAGTTCCCTTGTTTTTAATTATAGGTGTAATTACAGGCAGTTTAATGGCGGTTTCGGCAATCGAAGATTTTTCAATTCTTACAAAGATATCAACAACAGTAATTGGTTTATCCTTAACCGCAATCGTAACTTCACTTCCGGAACTTTTAACAACAATATTCAGCCAGGAAGAACATCAGGCTAAACTGACAATGGGAAATATTATGGGAAGTAATATCTACAATCTTCTTTTAATCGGCGGATTTGTCAATTTACTCTACGGAAAAAACGGAATTGCGATAAAAGACTGGATAGTAATGCTTGCAACCACCGCCTTCTTCTTATTTATAGTTAAAAAATACAGTGGGAAAAATATACCCAGAAAGTACGGATTAATCCTTTTAATGTTTTTTTTCTTCTACTTGGTAAACCTGGGGTTCTCCTGATATCTTCTTAAAAAATTAGATACAAACTGTAAGTACAATCTGAATCTTCTTTTTGGGGATTTATCATGGATCAATCCATGTTTGACTGCCATCTGAAGAAGTACTAGGATTCACACCTCCACCGTCCTGAGTTTTACTCTGAGCTGGATTTTGACCCCCACCCTCAACCGTTGTTCCTCCATCACCCTGTCCGCCACCGGTTACAACTACTGTAGTTTGGATATCTGAACCGCTTGGTCCTCCTCCCGAAGTCCCCGGTGCAAACTGCATGGTTCCGCCCTCAATAACTACTCCCCCTTTTCCGCCCGGTCCCGTCCCTGGTGCCCAAACATGTTCAACTTTCTGAAAAAATTCAGTTAATCCTTCTGTCCCGTTTGTATCAATAACTCTTTTTGCAACTTGATTTACAACCTGTTCCTGAACCTGAACAACCAACCTCTTTTGGTCTCCGTCAACTTTTGTTTTAATCTCTTCCATAGTTTTTTGCTGTTCAACAACTCTTTCCTGAATCATATCCAACACTTCTCCATCATCATCTATCTTTCCCAAAAGACCATCCTGTTTTTCTTTTATTTGAGCATAATCTTGCAATAAATTTTGTACTTTTTCTTGTTTTCCTTCATCCGCATAGCCCTGTGCCATAACAAGTCTCTTTTCAGCATGTTTTTCTAATACTTGCACTTTATTCTCAACCCTAAAGGCAAAAAGGTATTCTATTCCTTCCTGAACTTTAACAATAATTGAATTTTCGGATGTCAGACTTTCCCGCAAATCAATAGCTCTTGAGGGTCTGGTGAATAAAAAACTAATGGAGAAGAAAATCGCCAAAAAAATTAATATTTTTTTAATATTCATCCTCAGTTAATGATATATCGATATTATGCAAAAAAGCAAATATATAAAATGTTTTAAAAAAGAATTGTATATTTTCCGATACTCCAAGAAGGGGAAATATTACAAAAAATCTTATTAGAGGTTATAATAATAAAATAAATAAAGTAATATCAATAGTACGTTTCATGATCAATAAGAAGAGTTTAAAGGAGGTGAGAAAAGAATGAAGAAGTTACTATTTATTGCCTCTATTATATTAGCCTTAGGATTGGTATTTCCTACTTTTGCAGCTAATAATAACGGAGTTGGAGCACAAACCGGTCAATTAAACGCAACTGCTTCTCCGACTGGAAATCAAGTTCAAAACAAAAATCAAGTAAGTACACAAAATCAAGGAGAAGATTCACAATTACAAGTTAGTAACCAAGAACAAGAAAGTCTTGGAGAAGGTTTACAAATCCGTAATCGAAAAACCATTCAAAACATGAGTGAGGTTGCAAAACAAGTTCAGCAGTTGTTAAAGGTAAGAACATCCGGAGGAATCGGCGATCAGGTAAGAGAGATTGCCCAAAATCAAGACCAGACCCAAACCCTGATTCAAGAACAATTAGACAAACTTGAATCAAAAACCAAATTAACAAAGTTCTTGACGGGCACCAATTTAGGAGCAATCAAAAACCTAAAACAACAACTCGAACAAAACCAGTTAAGAATTGAACTATTGACTGAATTGCAAAGTCAAATTTCCAATCAAAGCGATATAACAATGATTAAGGCAACCATTGAAGCATTGATTCAGGAAAATACGTCTTTACAGGAAATCATTACAGCTGAATGGCAAATCAAAAGCATGTTTGGTTGGTTATTTAGATTGTTTTCTAGGTAAACTATCTACACAAACAAAGTCAGCTAGATGTATGATAGAACAAGCCTCAGACTAACTGCGGATAGATTGTATTAATCTATTGATGTCTATATCAGTATTAGTATAATGATATGCGATTGTGTTGCATAATTGCCTATGGAGAATAATCAATTAGCTTTGAGTGTTAAAAATCTGACAGTTGAGCTAAACAAACAAAAAATAATTGAGGATCTAAGTTTTGAAATTAAAAAGGGAGAGACTCTAGTTGTTTTGGGACCCGACGGCGCAGGCAAAACTACACTACTCAGAGCACTTCTGGGAATAATTCCGTATAGTGGTGAAATTGTATGGTCAGTTAAAAATACGAGTTATCTACCGCCGAATGAATTAATGCAGAGAAAGGAGATATTACCCCTAACGGTTGGGGATTTCTACAGCCTGAAGGAAATAACTAAAAATCGGGTGCTTGAAAGCTTGGGGTCGGTAGGTTTAGAACAAAATTTATTTAAAAAACGAATTGCACATTTATCTACCGGTCAATTTCAAAGATTATCTATAGCCTGGGCATTAGTTGATAAACCAGACACCCTTCTTTTTGACGAACCAACATCGGGAATAGATATTGGGGGAACGGAAACAATATACTCTCTTCTTCATGATTTCTGGGTAAAATACAAGCTAACTATCATTTTAGTAACCCACGATTTAAGCATTGTTTGGGAACATGCTGATAACGTACTTTGCCTTAATAAAAAGGGTCTTTGTTATGGAGTACCTGAAAAAGCCCTTACAACAGAAAACTTAAGAGAGCTTTACGGAGTCGGGGTTAAATATTATCATCACAAACGATAATGATGGACGAAAAACTATTACTGGCTATGCTAATGACTGTTTCAATCGGAGCAGTAGCCGGTTACTTGGGTACATTAATGCTCTCTAAAAGAATGTCCTTGGTCGGAGGACCATTGGGACATTTAACCTTACCGGGAATTGCAATTGCTTTAATATACGGGTTTGATGTTTCTATTGGTGCTTTTGCAATGCTTGTCCTGGCAATAATTGTTATTTGGCTTTTCGAAAAAAGAACCAAGTTACCAATAGAAACCTTGACTGCTATCGTTTTTACCTCATCCGTCGCTGTTGCATTTCTATTTTTGCCGGCAGAAGAGGTAGAGATGGCATTAATAGGAGATATTTCTCAACTGACACTTTCATCAACCATCCTAAGTGTATCTTTATCAATCCTTGCTTTTATTGTTGTCAAAACTATTTACAAAAAAATTGTATTTAGTGCAATTTCTGAAGACTTGGCAAAGTCAGAAAATATTAAAGTGGATAGAATCAATTTAATTTACTTACTTGCAGTTGCTTTAGTAATCGGTTTGGGGATAAGGATTGTCGGAAGTCTTCTTACTGCGGCCATTGTCTCAATTCCGGCTGCCACCAGCAGAAACTTAAGTATTAATATGAAGCAATATGCATATGGGGGAATAATTGCCGGAGGGTTGGCAGGAATGTTGGGAATAATTATTTATCAACTATTTGCTATTCCCGCTGGTCCGGCAGTAATCATTTCAAGCGCAGGATTATTTCTTTTGTCTGTCGCCTTTAGAAGAACCTAAATTTATGTCTCTAATAAAAAGGGTTGTTGTGTTTATTGTTCTTTTAATTTTTGGTCTAATCTCTACCCCTTTTCCGGCAATTGCCCAGCAGATTAATCAGGGACAGGTCGAGGAGGAAACTTTAGAAGCAAAAGTAGTGGCGGTATTGGAAGAGAGGTTATCAATCCCCGAATTCGGTAATGAAAAACAACTCTATCAAAAATTAAAACTTCTGGTCACAAAAGGTTCTTTAAAAGATAGAGAAATTGTTATTGAGAGTGGAAATATCCCTTCGGTTAATCTACCGAAATACAAATCCGGCGACAAAGTTATTGTTAGCTATTCAAAGGATTTAGAAGGAAATGACAGTTTTTATATTACTGACTTTATAAGACGAAGTTCCCTTCTCTGGCTTTTTATTATCTTTGCCGCACTGGCTACTGTTATTGGTAAAGCGCGTGGTGCCACCTCCCTTTTGGGTATGGCTATATCTTTTGCCATAATCTTCGTATTTATTTTACCTAAAATTCTAAGTGGTTCGGATCCAATAATAATTGCAATAATCGGATCAGCGTTTATTATTCCAGTAACTTTCTACTTATCTCATGGATTTAACAAAAAAACATCGGTTGCCATTGCTGGTACGCTAATTGCTTTAGTAATTACCGGCATCTTAGCGGGAATATTTGTTGAAGCTTCCAAATTAACCGGTTTTGCATCTGAAGAAGCAGGATTTTTGCAAGCTGCAAAAGGAGAACTGATAAACATCAAGGGGCTTCTTCTTGCAGGAATTATTATTGGTGTTTTGGGAGTTCTGGATGATGTTACAATTTCCCAATCGGCGATTGTTTTCCAGCTTAAACAGGCAAACCCCGGAATTAAATTCGAAGAACTTTATAAGCGCGCAACGGATATTGGGCAGGATCACATATCTTCAATGGTTAATACACTCATACTTGTTTATACGGGTGCCGCCTTACCACTGCTTCTTTTATTTATCGATAATCCCCATCCTTTTAGTGAAGTAATAAATTATGAAATTATTGCCGATGAGGTTATCAGGACTTTGGTAGGAAGCATCGGGCTTATTTTAGCAGTCCCAATTACAACCTTACTGGCTTCAATGGTAGTTAATAAAAAAGTGTAAAACAAAACAAAAAAAGACTTGTAAAAATTTCCTTGAAAGAAAACCTTCTGCTTATCTGTACTACATGTAGATAATAAAATAAAAGGAGGTGAAATGAATATGACTAAAACAATTTTAACTTTATCTGCAATCGTACTTGGAGCAGGAGCATTATTTGCTACCACATCAGGTGCGCTGGCCTACAGGGGTGATCTCAATGTACAAGGTCCTAACTATATTTACTGAATTTACTGAGTAGGACTTGGATTCCGATACTGTCCTTATAAGCGAGCTGGCGTTTTTGGCCTCAGAACACTTCTAATATAATCAGTTTATGGATAGTGGTGTAGAAGTAGGATTACCAACCCAAGAGACTCCAAAGAAAACTTTCCCAATTGTTTCTGCCAAGGAAAATGAGGCCTTGTGTTTTGAAGTTATTTTTCAGCCTCGGTTGCTTTATTCCCCAAATATTTATACCGTTGCCAGTCAGCATCCGACATCTCACTCCGCATAATTTTATCCTCAAGGGTTTGATATTGCCATTTTTCTTGTGGAGTAAGTCTAAACTGCATATCGAGTTGCCCCAATGGTCTAATCATTTCAATCGCGTCGTTAAGATGCTCAAGCGCTTGTTCTGACGCACCTTCTTCTAATTTTTTACTTGCTCTATCTAAATGTTCTTGAGCTTTTCTGGTAAGCCCTTTCGCTACATTCATGATAAAATCGTCCTGTGCTTGTTGGTTTTCGGTCTTTTCAACCATCGACGCAATCATATTCCAAACGGAAGAGGGTTGCAATTTAATTTTAAGAATAACATTTTCAAGTCATCTAATTTGACATCAAACTCTATCTTTTTGGAAATTGGCCGATTCCAGCTTCAGAATTCATTTTTCTTTGCCTTTGGGGACAAGAACAAAACTTGGTACAAAACACTTCGCTTTAGTACAACAGCGAAGTAGAAAATAAAAAGTTGCTAACAGGAAGAAGTAAGCAAATTATATACTGCATTACGAAGATCCTGATTACCCAGCGAATCTCTTATATTTTCTGGTCTTGATTCTAACTCGTTTGCAAATGACATCATTTCATCAAGTTTGTTTTCTTTTTGAGCCAGCCTTAGTTGTCTAACTGTTGCAAAAGCATGATTCCATCTTGGTCTAGAAACACTTACATTCTCTGTCAATCCGAATTCTTGTATTTTTGCAAATGCGATTGGATGTTGGGTATCCGAGGAGTTTAAATCCAATGCCGATTCAACTACCTCGTGTTCCAGAACAAAACCTGCAAGGTTTTCTGGAATTACATCGGTATTTACCATTGGTAATCTGATTTAACAGCAACTATCGCTCCTTGTTCTCTTAAAGCCCTACTATATGTAGCCCAACCTTCAGATATTGGAAGTCTATGAAATCTCCTTTGAATACTATCGAAAGAGCCAACATAACCGTCAGTCTTTCGTTTTAAGTAAATTTGTTCTAAATCTTGGGGAAGTTCCAGTATTTCATCAATCTTTTGTAAAGTAACTGGTTCGTGATTAGAAGTTTCCATCTGATTAGCATTTTACCATCAACTAATCCACTTTTATACAAGACTAGGCCTAAATTCGTATTTGTTTTTCCAACCAGGGTATATTTTCATTTTTCCTTTTCCACCATAAATCCTCCCAGATGTAGTGAACTGCTGAGCAGGTCGGTCTAGAACCTTCTAGTCCCATATGTAGTGTATCATGTTTGAGGCTAAATGAGACGAATGAGACACTATAAAAAGGATTGTTCAATTATATTGACTGAAAATATATTTAGATATTGACGAAACAATCATTAAGAACGAATATGTACAAAGTGAAGGTGGTAATATACTAACCAGTAACCCAGCCGATAATCATTAATACAGCTCTTTGTTCATACATTCATACTTCACTGGTAATATATCTTTTGTCAGGTGAATCACCCCGTTATATTTATTAATACATTTTTATTCTTCAACTGATCAGAATGAGTCTCAGCGTATTTTAAAAACCCAGCTAAAGCAGTCGCCCCATCTGGAGTCGCCTTAATACCCTCATTATTGTTTAGATGCTTTTGAGCAGACTTAATTTCATCTTCACTTACGCTTATAAAAGAACCATTTGTTTCGGACACTATCTTATATAAGCTTGGATAACAAACAGTCGGATCACCGGTCAAAATCGCTTTTGCACATCCTGTTGGGTTCTTAATAATGTGTTCCGGTAATATTCTTTTTTCACCTGCAGAAAATGCTCTTACCATTGGGTCACATGTATCTTGCTGTACGCACATAAGGGAAGGTATTGAATCTATCATCGAACTCTTCTTCATTTTAGTAGCCATTTCATAAACACCTAATGCCCCCATTCCACTACTCACAGCTTGAAAATAATAATCAATGTTTGTTTTTGATTCTTCCCAGGCTTCAAGAAAAGCCATAGCGAGACCTGCTCGTTTTGCAACACTAAAATATCCTCCGTCATGATAGACGTTATTTTCATTTGCAAACTTAAGAGCCTGTTTTTGTGCAGAATCATATTTTGAATTCACTGTATGCATAATGATGTTTGGGGAGTCCATAAACCTATGCCTTGGTAGGAAATCCTCAGCAATAAAGCAATGCATCTGAATATTTCTATGTTTGTTCAATAGAAACGCCAGTGCACTGGCCACGTTACCAGTACTACTAACCACAAATGAGTTTACTCCCAATTCATTCATTTGACTTAATGCCACTACTGCCATCCTATCTTTACACGATTTTGTATAAGTAACTGTTTCATCTTTTAACAAAATTTTAGTGGCGGAACACGTAGATTTTAGCTTTTGGGAATCTATTAAAGGTGTACGCTCAACACCATGTCCGATGAGCTTCTCTGGATCTTGTAGGGGTAAAAAATCCCAATACCTTTCCACGTCAAATTTACCCTGTCTAATGCGATATTGATTATCCGCTCGTTTGTAAGAAATAACCCCTTCACAACGAGGACATCTTTTAAAATGTTTGTTCTCAGCAGAAAAAGAACAATCCATGCAGTAATAAATAATAGGTACTTCCGTCATATGCTTGTCACCCCTTTAACTTATTAAGTAATTATACTAAGAAATATTTGAACACTACTCAATCTTGTAGTGATTAAAATCCTTTCCTTCCAATATCCGCCTATTATCTTCCCTTCCTGTGTCAGGAATATGGATGTGAAAAAGAGTCAACCCCTCTGAATTCGCTACGAAACGTATCGTGGTTCCTGATTCGATAAGTAATATATTTCCTGCAATAATGTTCTGTTTCTTTCCATTCAAATAAACAGTTCCGCTACCCTTAACAACGTAGGCAATTTGATCGGTATGATCGCGTATCACAACAGGACTATTATCTTTCTTTGTTAATGTATGGTAATACCTTCTTCCATGTTTATAGTTTTGCATCAATTTATAGGAATG
>Ga0180007_10006685_pt1 | contig 11194 bp, 11 predicted proteins | sample MM_PC_MetaG_FD_121122 | JGI IMG/M metagenome (GOLD analysis project Ga0180007, IMG submission 121122) | Groundwater microbial communities from the Aspo Hard Rock Laboratory (HRL) deep subsurface site, Sweden - MM_PC_MetaG | ecosystem: Environmental > Aquatic > Deep subsurface > Groundwater...
GAATCTTGTGTGCTGGGAGTTAAGCTGGAAAAGGGAATCCGCAAAGGGGGCGAAGAAATAATAGCGGTGGTGGTTCCGGAACATGATTATTTTGAAATATATTTAAAGCAAAAAGAAATTATTGTTTCTAATAAGATTATGGAAGAAATTCTGCTGGATGAGGTCAGAAAACTAAACGAAAAACTCTCAGAATACAAAAGAATTGCCCAAACTCGGGTGTTGTTTCATGACCTGCCGAAAACTTCTACGCGTAAGGTGAAGCGCTTTGAGCTAAGAGAGGAGCTGGGGATCTAATGGCAGATTTAGAGAAAGAAATTAAAGTTTTGGTTTCAAAAATTATTAAAATCCCGGAGAAAAAAATCGATGCTAACGTAAATATCTTTTATGATCTGGGCGTCGATTCGCTTTTGGGAGTAGAAATTTTTGCTGCCCTCGATAAAAAATATCATATTGATATTCCTGAAAACAGATTAAAAGACGTAACTACCCTCAACGACATTATTGCTTTGGTGCGTGAAATTAAAGAGAGTCGTGCATTGTAATGCAAGAAACCACTGCCGGCTACTGGCGCAAACATTTGGGGGTGGAGCGTTCCCCGGACAAAAATGTTTTTCGGCAGGTTAAATCTCCGCTGCGCATCTTTAGGCCGCTGATCCTTGGGACAACTTATTTTATCATTGATAAGCTTTGTGATTATAGAGTAGTGGGGCTTCAAAATTTAAAGATTAAACCACCCTTTATTTTAGCTTCTAATCACCAAAGTAATTTGGATTACGCTTTTTTAATCCGAAAAATCCCTCCCGAAACCAGGTCAAATTTATATTCCATTGCAACTACTTGGCTTTTGGGAAATGCAGTTACTCAATTTGTGGTGAAGGCGGGTGCTAATTGTATTTTTGTGGATACCAAAGCCAATTTTATGGAAGCTTTGCGGGTGGCTTCGGACGTTTTGCGTCTGGGTAAATCAGTTTTTATTGCTCCCGAAGGCGATCGATCTTATGATGGCAGTATCGGTGAGTTTAAGGTTGGGGTGGGTGTGCTTGCAGTTGAAAACAATGTGCCGATCATTCCGGCAAAAATTGACGGAACTTTTCGGGTTTTGCCGCGCGGTAAATTTTTTCCCAGGGTCGGTAAAAAAGTTACGGTTTCCTTTGGGGAGCCGCTTTATCCGGATAAATTTTTAGCCGGAAAAAAAGAAGAAAATGCCTACTATAATTATAAAGCGGTTACGGATGAGTTGAAAAAAAGAGTGGTAAGTTTGTAACTATTATTCCTCGATTTTATCACTCATATCAATTGGTCCGTATGGTCCTCGGTCATATCCTGTGACGACTTCTTCAGATGGTGGGGCACTGTCAATTAAAATTTCACTTTTGGAGGTAGTTATTTTAGTTTGGTTTTCTGATTTCAAAAGGCTTGCTTTCCCCGACTAGTTTCCCGTTGCTATCAAAAAACATTAATTCTCCTTGGGTAAACGGATTGCGTTCGTGCAGCCATATTTTAATGGTTAGTTGATTACCGGTAATTGCAACCATTTCTTGTTTCCAGTTGTGTAAAATAACCTGAACTTTGGTTGCGTTTTTAGGGATCCCATTTAAAGTGAAAGTTGCCCGGTATTCGTAAGTATATCCTTCATCAAAGGTATCGGCTGCACTCTTTCCGGTCGGGGAAACAGATCCCACGGTGGGGGCGGCAACGATTGTATATTTTAATTTGCTTTTTATGGGTCTAAGCGTAGCTGTGTCTAGTTGATTCCAAAGAGCTCGATAGACATTGATGGCGCTGAAACTAGCGCTGAATAATATCTCGTTATTCTCATCGTAAGGAGCATTTAAATCAAAGTTGTGTATGTACGTGCTGAAGGCAATCATGATTCTTTGCTGAAGGGCAATGTCTAAAGCTAAAAAGGCAGGAGTTAATTCTAACTCTTGTGAAGAATAGTAATACACATCGAACCAGTCTGCTAAAAGAGCATTTAAGGCCGTTGATTTTTTTTCGATGGATGTTTCAGGGTTTTCGAGCATTGCTAACTGATATTCAAGAATCCGGCCGGAATCAAATGCAGCAGCTATTTGAAACCCTGCGCTTTCTAGATAATTTACTAAGTCTTTGCAATTTTCTGGTTCGGTTTTGCATAATTCTTCTGTGGCAAAAGTTGCTTCGGCGGGGCTATCAATTTGCTGATTGAAGTTCCCACTGGGGCTCGAGTCGGCAAGGGAAAAATATCTACGGTAATTCTCCGGAGCATTTGCAATACTTAGATTTGTCATTTTAATTTTCTCCTTCTTGTGATTTTATTTCTTTATAGAGTTTTCTGGCATTTTGGGCAATGGTGAAATTAGGGTTGAAACGTGCGGGTTTGAGATAGGGAAGGGCGCGTGGGCCAATTTCTTTAAGAATTAACGCAGCATGTTCACTTCCATTGTTAAAAGAAATCATGGCTTCGTTATCGAGATTATCGATCAAGAGAGGAATTAAGTCATCAGTCATTAATGCTGGGTCTTCGTTTGCGATTTGCCGCAATGCATAGGTTGCTCCGGCGCGAATTTCAGCGTTTGCATTGCTCAGCGCTTCTTTTAAATAGGGGATTGCTGCTGGTCCCATTTCTTGTAATATTGTAGCAGCATAAGAATATCCGTTGGCAGAATTGTTATTAAGGTTTTCGATTATAAGGGGAATGAAATCATCAGTAATTAATTCTGGGTTTTCTTTGTATATTGTTTCTAAAATATCAACTGCTCTTGCACGAATTTTATCGTCTGCATTACTCAGCGCTTCTTTTACATACGGAAGCGATCTAGGACTTAGCTTTGCTAGCACCCAGGATGCATACATTGCTCCCTCTGGACGACTATAACTTGAATCGTTGTTTAAATTATCAATCAATAGTGGAATTAAATCGTCTGGAATGTTTTCTGGATTTTCGCGAGCGATGTTATTTACAATCTCTGTTCCGGTAGCGCGAATTTTGCTGTCTGAATGACTAAGTATGATTCTTAAATGAGGAGCTGCTTCCGCCCCTAGGTCTTCAATTATGCGGGCTGCATATTCGCCTCCGTTGAACGAACTGATATAATCGCGGTTATTAAAATTTTCAATTAAAAGAAGGCTTAATTCACTAGACATTAATGCGGGGTTATTTGAGATAATGAGGTGTATGGCATAGATCGCTCCAGCTCTAGTTTTTTCGTCCGTACTCCGCAATGCAATTTTTAAGTCAGGAAGGCTAATCGTGCTTAGATTGGCAAGTGCACAGGCAGCATAGATTCTGCCTTCCGGCTTTGTATTTCCCAGTATTTTGTATTCATTGCTGAGAGTATCGATTAAGAAAGGAAGCATGTCTTGAGATATTAGTTCGGGGGTTACTGCAGTGATTTTAAAAAGTGCATAGGCTAATGCAGCGCGTTGCTTATCATCAGGGTTGCTGAATAGTCTTGATTTTAAGTGCGGAATTGCGCGTGCTCCCAGATAGGTCAGCGCATCCGCGGCATGTTCGGTCCCAATTTTATATTCAAACATAGTATCATTATCATTACTTAAATTATCAATCAAAAGAGGAATCATATCATCTGGAATTGACCCTGGTTCATTTTCTGCAATTCTGCAGATAATATGGGTTGCACCAGCACAAATCACTTTATCCGGATTATCAAGTAATGCCGTTTGCAACACAGGGATGCTACGTGGACTGATGCCGACTAGTAAATTAGCCGCTAATTCATATCCACTTTTAAAATCAGCTCTAGAATCATTGTTTAGATTTTCGACAATCAGTGGAATTAGTTCATCCGGAATTGAGTCTGGATTTTCTGCAGTAATCCTTAGGATTATAGATAGGGTTTCTGCTCCGATTCCTTCGTTTGGATTGCTAAGGGGTTGTCTTGTGAAAGGAAGAATGCGAGGCCCTAGATTAATGAGCGCCCAACTGGCGTTATTTTTTTCTTGCTTTTCTGATTCAGAATTACTAACCAGTTTTTCGAACAGAAGCGGTATTATATCATCTGGTATTAAATGTGCTTGTTCTACTGAAAATTCATAGATTGCTCTGGTTGCAATGAAGCGAATTTTTGGATCACTATCATTAAGGGCGGCTTGTATGCTGGGGATTGCTTTTGCTTTTCTGGCGAGAAGCATGTTAAAAAAGTAATCACTTTCGCTGCGCGCAGCCAGTGCTAAAATCTCCGTAGACGATCGGTTGGTTAGTCCAATTTTGGCGGCTACTTTATCTTTAATGCTTTTTGCCAGTTTTTCAGCTGCTTCCGAACCAGCCTCCGTTATGTCCATGCTAATGAAATAATGATCTGGTTCGCCAATATAATTGAAAATTTTTATTAAATCCTCATCCTTTAGTTCTTTTAATATCGATAAAGTATTGCGTACATCTGAACGTGCCAAAATTTGATTAGCTAATTGATTAAATTCATTGGTTCTAATCATGCCATCCAGTGTGGTTTGCCAAAGCCATCCAAAATTTTCAAAGCGCGAAGCATCGATTATCTGTAATAGTTGTGCATTGGTTTGGTCATCAAAATGTTTCCCCAGGATCTCATACATTAAATATTGGGCGCGGCAGATTTCTACTGCTTCATATATTCCTGAGGCTTTAAAGTTTGAGATTGCTTGGGCTCTTTTATTTGAATTGTAATGATAAAAAAGAGCATAGAGGTCTTGGGGTTCAGCATTTGGAAATCTGTTGATCAGACGACTCACAGTGTGGCGATAGGCATCTTGCCTTAAAGTATCAATATCATTTTCAAAAGATTCTTCAAGGTTTTCTACTTCATTTAGAGATATTTCTGGAGAAGCAAATCTAGGATAAATTTCAATTAAATCTGATTCATTTTGTTCACTTTCACTAGTTGAGATGGTGGTAGCAGGAGGAATGCTTGTCACTTCAACCTGTGGCCGAAATCCAAAACTTTCTAGGTATTCTAAGAAGTTTTGGCAATCTCCCGATTGAGTTTTGCAAAATTCTTCTGCGGCTTGAGTTGCTTCTGTTTGATTATCGATGGTTTGACTATAGTTTCCTTGGGCGTCAGCAAAAGTTAGGTATCTTTTATATTGTTCCGGAGCAGACTGAATATTTATCTCTGTCATTTTAATTCCCCCTTGTTTATAAATAAAAAACCCGATGAATTTGCATCGGGTTTCTAAATGATCCTCTGTTCTGATCAAATATCGGTATTAGATCTAAAAAATTTCACTTTTGGGGGGAATTATTTTTGTGAAATCTTAATAAATTACTTTGTTAAGTGGATACTCCACAATGCCTTGGGCGCCGGCACGTTTAAGTTTTGGAATTAACTCTCGAACCACCGGTTCGTCAATGATGGTATCCACATCCACCCAGACTTTATTGGATAAGGCTGAAATAGTGGGGGTTTGCAGCGCCGGCAGCAGTGATAAGATTTTCTTTAAATTTGATTTTTTAACGTTTAATTTTATGCCGACTTTTACTTCAGCATTTAAGGCTCCTTTTAAAAGCATAATCAGATTTTCTACCTTGTTTTTAATCCAGGGGTCTTTGATCGATTTTTCGTTGGCAATTACCACGGTATAAGATTCCATAATGGTATCAAGGATTTTTAGCTTGTTAGCTTGGAGTGATGATCCGGTTTCGGTTAATTCAACGATGGCATCGGCTAATTTAGGCGGTTTAGCCTCGGTGGCTCCCCAGGAAAATTCAACTTTTGCGTTTACCTTATTTTTCTTTAAATATTTTTTGGTGGTTTCAACCAATTCGGTAGCAATGATTTTACCTTTTAAATTTTTAACACTTTTGATTTTAGAGTTTTCGGGAACGGCCAGGACCCATCTTACTTTGCGCAAACCTTGTTTGGCATAAATTAAATCGGCTAAAATTTTATAATTACAGCCCGAATCTTTGGCCCAATCCAGACCACAGATTCCCACATCTACCACGCCGGCTTCAACGTAGCGGGCCATCTCTTGCGAACGGGCTAATTGCACTTCAATTTCGTCATCATTGACGCGCGGAAAATATGACCGAGAAGAAACACTTACTTTAAAACCCGCTTTTTTTAGTAATTCAAAAGTTTGTTCCTGTAAGCTGCCTTTGGGAAGTCCTAATTTTAATTTTTTTGCCATGATTTACTCCTTATGATTTCTTTCCGCGCGTATTGTAACAAGGTGTATAAATTTTTGCAAATTTTTCTGCGATTTTAGGCCAAAATTGACGATAGATAATAAGGAGTAGTATATGCCTGGAAAATTAAATATGATGCCGGTTTCTTCTTTAAGAGAAGGCCTTCGTTTTGTGGATCATAATCACCAGCGGGCAACGGCTGCGGTGCGGGCTAGTGGTGGCCGGGTGGTTGGCTGGATTCACCCTTTTTGTGCAGCGCTTCACATGTTTGATGCAGACGGGAAACCGAAATATCCTTTTTCTTGTGATCAGTTATCAGAGCATACTGACTTTAGCCAATACCATCAGTTTGTTGAGCGAATGAAAAGGGAAGTAGCGCAGTTATCATTACCTCTATTTATTTTTATTGGTATGAAAGATTTGGAGCCAGCCAATACCTTGTTGCAGGAATTAGATTTTGGTTCTAGTTTATTGGTTAGGGTAACTACAAGAAATGGAAGACCGCGTCCGGTATGGAACCATCCAGACAGTGAAAGCGATCCGCTCCTCAGCGGGTATCTAAGAACTCCTCGACAGGTCGGACGTTTAAGCATGGATCCACGTTTAATCGATGCTTCCTGGATGCCGTTAGTAGATATTTTAAAAAGTATTGGTGTCAGTCAGATAGATTTAATGGGTGAGTTTGGCTACCGCGAAAATAATGAGTTGGTAGGTTGTGTTTATTCGGCGGCACGCAATCTTTTGCCGTTTGATTTTGAAGTGTTAATTCGGGAAGAACTAGTTTTTCCAAATGTAAGTTACACGCGACAATCAGACAAATAGTTATCTAAATGCCCCATGCAATCCCCCTAAAATCAATGCTTTCCCAATACCCCAAAAAAACCGCTTCCCAAACTGAAATTTTTATACATTTATGCCGATAGAAAAGCGAGACAAAATATATATTCTTGGAGTGTATATGCCAAGCGGTAGAACAAATTTATTAAAAACTTCTCCAGTTGCAGCTAGACGTTTGTACCCCCTTGAGCAACGAGCGCGTCAAAAGGGAAGTAATTATGATCGGATTGCAATCGTTGGCTGTCCTTCTGCTATGCACTTGGCGACGGGAGTTTCTAGAAACCTAAAAGTTCCGTTGATTTCTGCTGAAATTGGAAAGTCTCCCTGTGGATCCCCTGACGTAAAAATCAATGCCGATTTAGAAAACCATTGGGTATTTTTAATTGGTAATGCCAATCAGGGCATTGATGTATTAAATCGAGAAATTTCTGAATTAGAATCTACCGTTTTACAGCTTGGTTTAATGGGTCCCAAAAGAGTAATCGTTACTAATCCTTGTTTCCACTATGCCCGGCAGGATCGGATTGGAGAAGAAAGAGAACCGCTTTCGGCATCAGACATGGCTGCTTTTCTGGATACCCTGGCTCCTACATTAGCTTTTGGAGAGCATCAGGACCGGGTGCGTATTTATCAGGGGCGCCGCATTATTGGTACCTTTAATACGGTTGACCTGCACAACCCGGCGATCGTGGGCTTTTTCAGAACTATGCCGGTTAATAATTTAACTCTTTCAAAATATTTTATCCGGGATATTAGAAGAAGATTTAGGAAGAAATTAGATGAGGTGAAACTTACTCCTCCGGATCTGGGTCGTTCAAAGATGGTGGAGTCTTATGCCAAAGCAATCTGGGGCAGCGCCTATGCTGAACATTTAGTCCAAGCTTCAAAGTCTAGGAGCGGGCATAACGTAGTGGGGGATGCCGCGTTAATCGGTGATGTTGCAGGTAAAATTGTGGTCGTTATTGACGATATAATTGATACGGCGGGAACCATTGAAGCCATCGTTTACGTATTAAAGCAAAGCGGAGCGAAAGAAGTTCACGTGATGGCTACGCATCCGATTTTCTCTGGTCAGGCGCCAGAAAAGATGAATCGAATTCTAAATGAAGATCAGGTCATTGATAGTTTGACTATTTCCGATACCATGCAGCTTAGACCGGAGCATCAGGTTGAGGGAATGCGGATCCGTTCGGCCGTGCCGCTTTTATCGAGTGTTATCGAACGAATTTATCTGGGGAAGTCTTTAAGCAGTGCTGGTTTGGTATACAAGGGGTAGGATATTATGCCGGGAAAATTAAATAGTGTTGAGAAAATGGTTGGAGGAAGAGGGAGATTCCGGGTAATTGTACACGGCGTTTCTCCTGAGTTTCGTGATCGGCTGCTGCAGGGTCGGGGAGTAAAATCTACTCCGATGGGATTGAAGCAGTTTGCTTGCGGAGAAATATATTGTCAGGTTGGAGGCGCAAAAGAAAGGGGCCGCCGCAGCGTTCCCGAAGCAACTTTAAAAGGAGCCTGGACTTATATTGTCTCCGGATGGAATCCGCATACTTATGCCCAGGATGAAATGCGCCTCAGGGTTTTTATGAGTGCCATTTCCCGTAACGGAGCAAATTCGGTTGTAGTTTTTCCGCATTTACCGGCCAGCAATCCAGTCGATTTAATGAAATTAGCTAATAATCTAGGAAGATACGCGGCTACGCGTCAACTCCGGGCGGTCTTAACTTATAATTTCCCGTTAACTTCAATCGGTAGAGATATTTTTGATCTTTCGGCGCCGGGATTGACTCGTAAAGGGGTCGGAAGCGCTTATGCAATTCCGATAGTACGATTGGATGCCGGATTATTATTTAAAGATTATTTTAATGATGAGGTAGGGAGAGATACATTAAGCGGAATGGTTTTTTCTTCTTTTGAAGGAAAGGCACGCAGAAGTACGGATACCAGTCGGCAACAACATCGTGATGTCGAACAGGAAATTTATGTGGCGCAGTTTGTGCGCGATCTTTATGGTTCCCATTTTAGAGAACATTTAGCTGTGCTGTCGCCCGGTAAAGGAAAAGGCCCGCTGCGGGTAACGGATGGTAATGTTGAAAATAAAATTGTAGTTTTATTTGGAGATCGATTATACGAAGATGAGCCGCTGGAGCCAGTGATCGAAGCATTTTTACGCTCTGGCGCCAGTGCGGTTATGATTGCCGCTTTACATATGGGCCGTCATTCCGGACGCTTCCAAATTTTGGAAGAGCATGCCGGGGTTGACAGTGTGCTGACTACCGATACGATTAGCCGCCCTGACGAACAAAATTTTGGAAAATTGTTGGAGTTATCCGTTGCTAATGATTTGTGGCGTGCTTTAGTGGATAATTTTAAATCCAGAATCAGATACGAGCGGGATGATTAGGATTTAATTTTGTAAAAAATAATTTAACTCCCCAAAGCAAACCTAATATCAAACCCACTCCCGCTAATCCCGCCACCGCCGTCGAAATCCCTGCATGCTGAATAAACGGCATGGTATAGTCAGTCATAATGGATGAGCTTTCTTTTGCGGTTTCAATAAATCCTAATTTTTCGGCTACCCATTCCAATCCATCAGGATGAGAAGAAGCAAAGAAAGAAGCTGAAACTGCGATTACTATAATTAATAAAATTACTTTTAAATAAACTTTCATTAGATTTTTTCCTCGTTATTGTAGAATTTAACATTTCTTAATATTCCTAATAGTGCAACTGTAATGAATCCTTCTGCAACTCCAATAACTGCGTGGGTTTTTAACATGGCGGGAAGAACTGCGCTTAAAGCAAAAGTTCCGGATAATCCAATCTCAACTGAGGTTGCCGTTGCGGCTAACATGACTGAACACCAGGCGGCTAGTGCTGCCGAAACCACAAAGCTCTTAGTTAATTTTTTAAGCCATACATATATATAATAGGTGAGGAGTCCGCCAATAACTGCCATGTTGACTATGTTTCCGCCTAAAATCAGGATTCCGCCATCTGCAAAAAATAAGGATTGAATAATTACCACTAGTGCGACGGCCAGGGTTCCAGCAGCTGGACCTAAAACGATTACCGCTAAAGCTCCACCAATTAAGTGGCCTGAGGTTCCGGAGGCAATCGGGAAGTTAAACATTTGTGCGGCAAATATTAAACCGGCCATCAGCCCGATTTTTTCGATAGTTTGTCTACCGTTTTGAGTTAAAACTTTGCGCGCCTTGGAGGTTATGGTGGTAACTTTTTCTCCGGCGCCGGCAAGTGCTTGTTGTAGCGCAGGGGCCGTAACTGCTTGTTTAACTTTATTTAAACAATAGGCCAGTGCTCCGGCGGCCGCAAAAGCTAAACCGGTTGAAATTTTGGGATCGACAAAACCATTTGGAATATGCATATTTTTCTCCTTTAAATATTTTTTCCGGAAGAGGTCATTACCAGCTTGCCGTGTTTTACGCCCTTGGTACTGATTAATTTGTCTGAAATGGTTTTAATGTCTTTGCTTTTTCCCTTAAGAATTAAAACTTCCAGACAATTATGATGATCTAAATGAATGTGAGTGCTTGAAACAATATTTTTAAAAAAGTTATGTTGTAGATCAGTTAATTTATCAGATAGTTCATGAGCTTCATGGTTAAAAACCAATGTTACGGTTCCAACCATTTCTTTATCAGAAACTTTCCATTCTTCCTGGGTTATAAGGTCGCGAATTAGGTCGCGAATCGCTTCCGAGCGATTAGCATAGCCTTTTTTATCGATTAAGGCATCGAAGTGTTTTAATAATTCATCATCCAGAGACATTCCAAAACGAGTAGTTTTCATAGTAGCACCTTTTTGAATAAAGTAACACTGTGTAGCCGAGTTGTCAAGTGTGATATAATTTATGCCGTGAAAAGAATTGCCACGTTATTATTTTTAGTGATTTTAGCCTCTGCGGTAGCTGCCGAGGTTGATTTAAACGTCAGTTATCCCGCCATTTCTCGCGGCCGTACTTTAACCGTAAAACTTATTACGGATGAAAAAATCAGTGAAGTTAAGGGTGAGTTTTTATCCAAACCATTGTATTTATATGATGTAAATGATGGCTACCGGGCATATATTCCAATTCCGCTTACCGCTTCTCCGGGTTATTATCCTTTAAGTATTAGTTATCAAGATGCAGATGGTAATGATCAAGAAATTACTAAACAGATAAAGATTAAACCGGGTGTTTTTAGACTAGCAAGTTTCTCTGTTCCGGTAACTAAAACCAAACTGATGAAA
>Ga0180007_10006686_pt1 | contig 11193 bp, 14 predicted proteins | sample MM_PC_MetaG_FD_121122 | JGI IMG/M metagenome (GOLD analysis project Ga0180007, IMG submission 121122) | Groundwater microbial communities from the Aspo Hard Rock Laboratory (HRL) deep subsurface site, Sweden - MM_PC_MetaG | ecosystem: Environmental > Aquatic > Deep subsurface > Groundwater...
GCCGGATATTCAAGAACCTCCTAATGCCAGATACATCCGTGTGTCTGCGGCTGGCGAATCCGGTCATACAGGCGCAACACCCATGGGTATGAGAAATCGGGCCGATGTTCTACCGCACGTAGCCACCATAATAGGGGTGGTGAGCAGAGAGCTACGGAAGTTAAGAGAAGATGGAAGAGACATTGATGTTTCAGTTGGAAGGATTGCTATCAGTGATCAATCCTTAAACAAAATCCCGGGTAAAGCAGAATTTACTGTTAGAGTTGAAGGAAAAGATGTAGAAGCTGCAGAAAATATTGTGAGTGTTATCAGGTCGTATACAAACGGACTAAATGTAGCCTTTAATAAAGAAGATCTAATGTATGATTATTCTGATCCTCCGCGTAGAACACTATCATTCAATGCTACAGAACAAGAAGAACCAGACAGAGACGAGATATTTTATAGCTCAAAAGACATTATGCCTCGTCAAGCGTTAGCGGCTGGAATTGTCAGTTTTGTAAGAGATATTGCTAACTCCTATCAATACCAAGAAGGAACAAACATTGTTGGAACTGTAAGTACCTACCATATAAATGAAAAAGGACAAATAATATTGGGGATTGATATACGGAGCACTAATCTGGAAGTGAGAAACGCTGTAACAAGCAAAATGGAAGAGGTTATTAAGAAGTTGAGTAAAGGACCGAATACAACTTTAATTTTACAAAAAGAGTTTGATGAGTTGCCAAACTTGGCAGATAGAGCTATTTCTTCCTCCTCAAGATTTGGACCTGTTCCTGCATTTGTTCGGATTTCCAGTGAAGGACCAGTGGTTAATTATGAGTCAAGGAGATTGCCCGGGAGCGGTGAGCCTACCTTAATGGATAGACGATTAGTTGATTTAACTAAAAAAGTAATCGAACAGTATAAGCTTGGTTCTTGTGAAGTAACTTTTAGTCCGGCAGGGCATGATACACAGAATGCTGCTCGAGCAGGTATTCCTACGGTTATGATTTTTATTCCAAGTAGAAATGGAGGTGCCAGTCATAACCCACGGGAATATTCAACCCCTGAAGATTTAGGAAGAGGCACAAGGGCGCTTGCTGCTTTGGCAATGACACTTGCATCTGATCCATCCGTTATTTAGGTAGCTAATACAGGTAGTTGCTATTTTGCGTCAAATATGACATACTAATTCTGTGAGTAGAGTGTATTTAGTGTTATTAAAGTAATTCACCTCCACAAATCTAAAAAAGAAAGTGAGGTGAATTTTTTTGAACAATAGGAAATTATTTATAGGTTCTTTACCTTGGAGTGTTGATGACGCCAAGCTGGCTGAAATTTTCGCTCAAGCTGGTAATGTTATCAGCGCACAGGTTGTTAAAGACCGTGAAACAGGCAGGTCCAGAGGATTTGGTTTCGTTGAGATGTCAACCGATGAGGAAGCTCAAAACGCAGTCAAAAACCTAAATGGTGCAGATGTTGATGGTCGCAAGATCGTTGTTAACATTGCCAGGCCTCGGGAAGACCGCTAAATTTTACCCAATTAAGAGTAAAAAAACTTAGATTACAGCCTTTTTTTAAAAAGGCTGTAATCTTTTGCGGATTTTAAGGATTTTCTGTAATTCTTAATTTAAAATTAATTTAAGATTCAGGGAGACTATTTAAGAAACAGCTATATCCAATTTCGGGAGAACCTTCTTGTTGGCAAGGAAAGTAAGAGTATATTTTACTACCAAGTAAGATGCAGCAATTCCTGTGGCAAATAGTAGCCTTTCTGCAGCTACAATTGGGGGAAGATTTCTCCATACTTCTGCAGGTAGATTAAGTGCCCAAAGAAAAGCAGTGCTTCCAACAGCATGAGCAGTGAAAGTAGCTCCCAAGCTCTTTAGGAATAAATTATTCCTTTTAAAGTAAGCAGCAACAGGAATCCACCAAAACATTAAAGGATAATATGGAACCTGTCTGCCAATCGGATGTACTATAAAAGCTAAGGTGCAAAGAATAGGTACAGCTAAAATCAATCTTCCCTGGTATTTTTTCTTGGCAATAACTGCAAAATAGAAAACTGCAAAAAGAGTTGGGAATATTCTAATAATTGTACCGGTAGTAAGAGGGGTTTGTTTGATCCAGATATTAAATACCTCTACGCCAAACACAGAGGCTATTCCTAAAACAGGCCCTAAAAATCCTCCTGCCATTGGTCCAAAGAAATCAAACAAAGTAAAAGACACATCTGAACCCATTATTTGATTAAAAGGAATCTGTAGGGCTATAAATCCAACTACAGAAAAAAGTGCTACGAAGAATAATTTTTTTGTAATGCTTGTCATAACAATGTGATTAAGATAATCGAACTTATATAAATTGTCAATACCTCTTTGTTACATGTTAAATTGTTAATATAGCATTTATAGATAGCACTATAGAATAGATAGTGCTATAGAATAGATGATAGTTATTAACAAATAAGAACTTACTTTTAAAAAATCGCTAACAAGAGGGTTGCTTAAAGCAATGGAAGTTTATCGTTTGAAAGAAAGCTTGTGAAGACTTGTCTGTGTTTACAAGAAGAACAGAAAAATGGTAAATTGTACACTTAGGCCCAGGTGCTGGAATTGGTAGACAGTGCAGCCTTAAGAGCTGTTGTCCGCAAGGACGTGAGGGTTCGAGTCCCTCCCTGGGCACCAACGAACATATTTTACCAAAAATTACTAACGCTTCATAGTCGCTCAAGGGTTTGCGACAGAAAAAGGGGTTTAAGGGGAAAATGAATGTCGCAAACCTCTTTCGCTCCATACCATTTACGACGCCAACCTCAATCTCGTACCCAACCTCATTACAAATTCCAACCGCAGACATCGCCCAACCAAACAAAAAACATTTGTCGTTGTTCGGTCGCCTTCGGCGACCTCGCTATCCATCAGCGTTGGAAATTTTCGCGTCCTTTTTCCTTTTCTCACTTCTGATTTATTATTTTTGAGCGACCCTTATTTTAAGAGATACCTTATTTTACTTCAGTTTTTTCGAAACCATAACTACTCGATGTCTTGGTAATCTAATACCTTTTGGTGTTTGAAATTTTTCCACGTATTTTCCTAACAGCTCTCTATCTTTTTCCGAATTAAAATCTTCAAAAATAGGGACACCCTGTAAAAATAAATCAATCTTCGTGTAAGAAGGATAATATTCAAAGTAATGAAAATTCTCTGCGAAAATAACTTTAAAACCAAGATCCTGGAGTTCCTTTAAATTTTCATCCAATCTTGACTTATCCCATTTTCCATAACCCTGCCCTCTGCCAAATATCATTTTCAGCTCTACCGTATCCATCTCTCCTATTCCAATCTCAAGATAATATCCTCCTGTTTTGAGAATCCTGTAATACTCTTTGTAAAAAGTGGGTCCTCTTCTGCAATAGGCTACATCAAAAAAAGAATCCTCAAATGAGGTATGTTCTGCATCTTGTAAAGAATACTCGACATTTTTACTTCCTTCATCGCTACTGTGACTTTTTGCTATGTCCAGATTTACTTTTGAAGTGTCAATTCCATATACGTTTTTGAAAAAAGGCGCAACAGAAAGAGTAAATTTACCGTCGGCACACCCAATATCCAATGCTGTTTCATCTTTTGAACAAAAATCTAATAGTTTTTCCTTAAAAATCTGCATTACCAGCTATACTTCCCATAAGTGAAGTATAGCAAAATAACCAGCAGCAAGTGGAATAACCTATCGCCTTAGAACTGTTAAAACACAGATAAAATTTAGATATCTCTCAGCCCTATTTTTGAATGTCTGCTGTGATAACAAAATATCCTGCATGGTTTTTAACAAACAAGTTTCCTATTGTTGATAGTAACCCACCTAATTTTAAAAGGGCAATAGATTCTGTTGACAGACTATATAGAGTAGATATATCTTGCTCTGTGGAAGAAATGGTCGGGATAGTAGCTGCAATGCTACCTGTTATGTTTTGGCACAAAATATTTTGGAAATTTAGTTTAATTAGTTGCTGGGTGAAGGTATAGAAATTTTCGAAATTAGGAATACCCGCTTCTTTTCTAAGTGCAGATAGTCCTAACTGATCTTCCTCGCTGAGGTCATCGTTTAACATAAATATATCTGCGATTATGATTTTTCCTCCAGGTTTCAATACACGAGATGCTTCTAAAAGTAATTTACTTTTATCCTGTGCATGAATTAAACTTTCGCAAAAGAAAATTCTATCAAAAGAGTTATCTCTAAAAGCCAGGTTAAGGTAATCTTGTTTTGAAAAAAATACAGTGGGAAAATCAACTTGTTGTTGATAAGCAACTCTGAGATGATTATCTAAAAAATCTACACCATACACTTTAGCCTTAGGATATAAACTAGTGATTTCAAAGCCTAAAGTACCCGTACCGCATCCTGCATCTAATATTTGTTGTCCATCATGAAGGTCAGCATCCTTAATTAATTTTTTTTCCATAAGCTCAGAAGCTGATTCACCCTGTCCTGGAAAATTATTGTCATCCCGATATCCTATGTGCATACTATATGCCACACCTTTATTGATGCTGGTTCCTTCTTTTTTAAATATGGAGGCATAATTTTTGTAATATGCGGACATTCTCTCTATTGACTCTTTTGACCTATTCATAGTATTGTAAGTTTGTATTTTAATCTATTATTCTATAATTTGTTATAACAAGTTTAAAGAAAGGAGGTAAAATATCATGAGTCGTCCAGAACAACGGGAAAGTAACATGGCGGATGCAAAAGAGTTTCAAGTAGGGCGTCAAGGTATAAAGGAAGCAAGGGCTCTTTTGTGTACACCACAGCCACCGCCCCCACCAAGATGCAGACCGGGCCCTCCGCCTTTGTGCAGTCCTTGTCGTCTAGATAAGTAGATTACAGTGTGAGCAAATTAGTACAGCAACCCTTTTTGTTACATAGGTGAATTGCTGTATCCAGAAGTAGAAAATGAACGTAAGTAATTTTTTTGATAGGATAAGTAGGTTCATAGTTGATAACCCCAAAATTGTAAAAGAGATATATAAAACTCCAAATTATAATGATGAACCCCAACTATATCAGTACTCTGCACAATTTGCAGACGGTAATTCATTAAAAGTGTCGATGAATTCAATAGCTTCGGGAACATCATTTGACAAAAATAACGCGTTATTGAAGCTAATAGGAGAAACAGCAGAAAGGTATTCCTTGAGCACTTATGATAGAAATACACTGGTTAATAAGAGTTTTAATCAATTGGTCAATAATAAAGAAAATGTCCTTGATCTACTACAATTAGCTTTACTTCCTGAGTTTTTTGGAGAAAGCAAAAGAGAAGTTCTCAAAGACAGTAAATTCTCTTGGATTCTGGGTAAATCCTTAATTACCGATACGAAAATTATGGTACCTGCACAGCTTGTTTATGTTCCATACTTGTATCATAAATCTGAGCCTATTCTTCAATTGCCAATCTCAACGGGAGCGGCAGCTGGAGAGACAATATACGATGCAATTTATCGAGGTATTTGTGAAGTTGTAGAAAGAGATTCTTTTATGATTCATTATTATAATGAGCTTAATTCTCCTCGCGTAGATCTTCAAGTTTTAGGAGATGAAAAAATTTTAAAAATTATTGAAAGATTCAAAAGGTATAATTTAGAATTATGCGTTAATGATATAACAACTGATATTAATGTTTCTGCTGTTGTAGCTACTGTTATTGATAGAACTGGTATGGGGCCTGCAGTTTGTGTTGGACTTAAGGCGGGATTTGATATGAACCAAAATGTGATTGGCGCTATTGAAGAGGCTCTTATGATTCGTTCATGGATTCGAGATGAATATGCGTATTTGAAGCCTAAACATAGTCCTCCTCAGATAATTAGCAGTATAGAGGAACGAGCGAATTTTTGGTATCCTAAAAATACAATTCATTATCTGGATTTTTGGTTAAGTGCGAAAAATAACAAGAGTCCGTATAAATTACGCAAATTTAGACGAAATTCTTATCAAGAAAAAGTTAGGGAATTGATAAGGATCTTGGCGTCTAAAGGGTATGACGTTATTTATGTTGACATAACTGCTCCCGCGATACATAAGTATGGTGTAAAGGTGGTTAAAGTTATTATACCTCAGTTGCAACCGTTGCATTTAGATGAAAAATATCCGTATCTTACTTTCCCAAGATTATATAATACACCCATAGATATGGGAGTATTGGGAAAACCTAAGGCACTCAAGGATCTCAATAGTATTCCCCATCCATTTTTATGAAAAAAAATTATAAAAAGAGATTATTGAACATGATTGACGAAAAGGAGTATTTGTCGGATAAATTTAACCGAACTACTAATAACAAAAATCTTGATGCTGGGGGGCGTAAAAAGATTCCTGAATCATGGAGTAAGATTCATTTTAAAACTTATCCACGTTTTAATAAAGTTAAATTAACAAGATCTTTTTCCAAGAAGAAGATCTCTTTGTTATCTGTCCTAAACAAAAGACGTTCGACCAGAACATTTTCAGGTGTGTCTATTTCGATAAAAGATTTATCTTATTTACTATTATATTCAGGTGGCATAGTAAACCCAGGAATGGTTTTGGATGAAAGTCGAAGGTCTTATCCTTCAGCAGGAGCGCGCTATCCTCTTGAAGTGTATCCGTTAGTCATTATTGGTAACGAAGAAATAAAAGCAGGTTTATATCATTATAATGTGAAAGAGCATACTTTAGAGGTTATCCTAGAGGAAGATTTAAAACAATGGCTGCTTGAATCTACGGGTAATTTCAAACCAATAACCAAAGCGAGTGTAGTTTTTATTATTACAGGGGTTCTTGATCGGGCTCGGGTGAAATACGGCGATAGAGGATATCGGTATGTATTAATTGAAGCAGGGCATATGGCCCAAAATTTACTACTTTTATCTACTGGATTAGGAATGGCAAATTTGGCAGTGGGAGGGTATATAGATTTTAAAGTTACTCAATTGTTGGATCTGGAGTTAGTGAAAGAGGCCCCGCTATATATGATTGCTGTAGGAGGATATGTCTAAACATAATTTAATCAGATTAAAAAACGGTTTGACGTTAATTTTAGAACAAGTGTCAACAGTTCGTTCTGTTTCTGTTTCCATTGGTGTTAGAGCAGGCTCCCGTTATGAAACAAAAGAAACAGCAGGTTTGGCACACTTTTTGGAGCATATGTTATTTGAAGGCACAAAACTATTTCCAACAGCGAAAAAATTAGCAGAACAAATTGAAAAAGTAGGCGGTTACTCTGGTGCATATACCGATCGTGAGTATGTTATTTATCATGTTAAAGTTTTTGAGAAACATTTAGAACTAGCTTTTGAGTATCTTTCCCAAATTATTTTTGATTCAACTTTGGAATTGAATAATATCGAAAAGGAGAAAAGCATTGTTTTGGAGGAAATAAAGCGAGTAATGGATAATCCCGAACAAGCAATTTGGGAAGAATGGATGAAATGGGTATGGGGTGAGGATCAACCGCTTGGTCGTTCGGTATTGGGAGACAAAGATACAGTCCAAAATATCACTGGATCAAAATTACGGACGTACTTACAAGACTTATATGTACCCCAAAACATGATACTTACAGTGGTGGGGAATTTTTCTTTACTAAAGGCAAAAGAATATGTCCAGAAATACTTTAACGTAAAGATGACAGGTAAGATTTCTGCGCTAAAAAGGATAGAGTTGCCCAAGCGCAAGATTCAAACTAAAGTTGTAAATTCAGATACACAACAGGTCCAACTCGTTTGTGGTTTTATTACTGGTGTTTCATATTCACATAAGGATAGATTTGTAATGAGGTTATTGGCGGAGATTCTAAGTGGGGGAGTAAGTGCCAGGATATTTCAAAAACTCATTTATGAGTTGGGAATTGCTTATTCTGCCGGAGCGTATAGTATGGAGTTTAAAGATACGGGAATATCATTTATTTTTGGTGGATTTGCCAAAGAGAATATCGAGAAAGCAATAACGACTATTTTTGATGAATTAAGAGAAATCAATACTAAAAGCGTCTCTTCTGATGAATTGATTAGTGCAAAGGAGAGAAGTATAGCCAAATTATATTTTTCTGCAGAAAAACCAGATTATCTTGCTGATTTATATGCGACACAATTTGCAACAGAAGGGGAAATGATGACGATAGAAGAATTGTCTGAGCAAATAAACAAGGTGAGCTCAATGGATATTAAAAGGGTTATGCAAAAATATTTTAATAATTCAGATGCATATATTATATTGCGAGGTCCTGTAGGGCAAGATCAAGTAGAAATAATTGATAAAATAAGAGATAAAATTACGTAGTTAAAAAATATCCCCATCTCATCTTAAACTTTTCAGGAGTAAATGTTTGATCTTTAGTTATTCCAACAATAGCTCTGATTAAGCCACCAATTAAACCAGAAATAATATGTGCAGTTGTAACCTCCATATTCATTTTTTCTTAGCACCACCACCCTTCGATTTAAAAACTTTTTCAAGTCCACCTTTACCATATTTCAAAACCTGCCCAATTTTAGAAACTGTAGCAGTAGATGTTCCAACACTTTCAGAAATTTCATCATAGCTTTTTCCATTAAGTATTAACTTTGCTATTTTTAATCTTTGGGCTAAGTCAAGTATTTCTTCTTCAGTTAGTAAATCATCTAAAAAGAGAGGCAAGACTTTTGAAGACTTTAATTTACTGAAGGTATCAGCGAGCAGCTTTTTATCTTTTTCCAGATTAGGTTTACCCATATGCTTTTATAGTATCAAAACTTTTTACTTACTCCAAATTCCTCGCTTATTTTTCTTTGCTTCTTCTTGAGCCTTTAATAATTGGTCTGCATAAATAAAAGGCTTCTTCTTTTGGTAAACCACAACTTGTGCCATCCCAAGTCTTGCTATTTCAACTGAAATATTTTTACCACCAATAATAAGGTAGGCTAAGATTCTGCCAAATTTATCACCCTTGTAATTATCATATTCAAGAGAAACGGTTTTTCCTTCAACTAACTTTTTGTTTTCCTCTGTAGATTCTTTTTCAAAAGGTTCACTGTTTTCAGGAGCAGTAATACCCACATATCTAACAATACTGCCATTTTCTAAAACTATGGTCACCATCAACTACTCTTTTAACTTTAACTTTCTTGGGAAAATAGGAAATATTTTGAGTCTGGTATTTTCCAGTATTTTCTAAAATTTCTTTGATTTCTTTCTCAACCTTTGTATTTTTAACCAAAGGTAGTACTTCTTCTAGTAAATCTTCAGGAACTGTAATAAGTTTTGATTTCATACTTTAACCTTTTAACATTGTAGCGTTTTACAATAGTACAACGCTAATATAAACAGTTTAGGCAGAATATTTTGTCCCGCCCCGAGTCCCCTCCCGAAGGACTGACTCCCGCTTCACCAACTCTGATAAATAATTCGTTGCTGTACTTTGGGAAACATGAAGAGAATCTCTAACATCGTCATTTGTAATAACTTTTTTCTCTTTGGCAAAATCCAAAAGTCTTTTTAAATTATCTTCTTTGTTTTGCTTTCTTTTTTCATTTGCTTTTTGCAAAAGCTCCTTAACTTTTTCATCCATCTGTTTTTTCACTTCTGCCTCGATATTAACTTCTGTCTTTTCTTCTTTTGGTTTTTCTGGTTCGGGTTTAGGTTCTTCTACTGGTTTTTCCTCTGGCGGTTTCACCTCTTCCGGTTTTAGTTCTTCAACTTTGGGAGATTCGGGAGATTGGGGTAATTCGGGTTGTTGGGGAGGATTTTCCGGTTGAGGTTCTGGAGTTTTTGGTTGTTTTTCTGCTGGCGGTGGGGTTTCAGGAACTGGCGGAGTTTCGGTTGGAGTTTCCGAAAGAATTGTTGGAACTTCTTCTGTAGGTTTTGGTTCTTCGGCAGGAGTTGGCTCGAACCTATGAGACAGTGGATAGGTAGCGCACTATCGTGCGCAAAAATCGCGCGCGCAAAAAATACATCCGAAGAAATAGCTTTCTTCGGAAAAACTGTCGGCTCGAACTTCTTTTTAACTGATCGGCGGCTTGTCCCAGAATATAATCAGGGCTTTGCAGAGCTCTGGCTGACCCCACCCAGCCAGAACCAACTTTTAGGCTCCCTGCAAAATTCTCGGTCTGTCGGGGTGAGAGGAATTGAACCTCCTGCTTTCCGGTCCCAAACCGGACGTTCTACCGATGAACTACACCCCGTAGATTTTTCAGCAAATTGGCCATTTTCAAGTACAACTTCTTATCATGAATTCTTACCTTGCATGTACCTTTTGATTTGCCAATTTTGTTTCCTGTAGGCCTAACTATAGTCTTATTAAACTGTGATCTTGGAATACCAGTTTCTATTTCCCAAAATTTTTCCAAATCGTCTTGGTTATCGCCTACGTGTATTTGTAATTGTAACCTAATTTTTTCGTTTCGTACACCCAGACGTTCGCGTAAATATTTCAAAAATATTTTTATAATAACATGGTCAGTATTTGTTACTTCGACAGAATAATTAAAAGTGTTTTTCCATCTTTTGTCTAATCTTGCTCTTGTGCCCTCCGTCCACCATATAGTTAAACATATCGCATCAAGCAAGTCCATTGATAAATAATATCACTCGTTATATAGCTTGTGAAGCACAGAATTCAATTATTCCCTGGTCCCCGACCATTGTGATATGCTTGTTTTGTAAGCTAGGAAAGAATATTAGGAAATAAGGTCATATAAAAATATGCGGATTGAAGCAAAAATTTTTATTGTAGTAATATTGTTTTTTTCTTTTGTAGGTATAGCCAAGGCTGATGTTGCACCTCCATCTAAACTGACGACCTTTTATTTTCAAAAAGGCGGACAATCTTTCACGCAGCCAGTAAAATTTACTGTTAAATGCTATGGAACAAGTGTGATGGATAGTGCTAACAAATTATTAAAAATTTCTGAATTTTCAGAAACTTGCCAAACCTATGGCTGTAAATTTGAAACCTCTAATGTTTTTGAGGTTTATAGTCAAAATATTAAATATTGCGATTTGGAAGGAGAAGTGAATGAAGAAAAATTTGTGGCTAAAGATTTTTTGGGCGCAGATATGAGCGGATTAAGCTGTCACCGGGCCGATTATACTATTTCAACCAGTGATAGATATTACAAAGACACTGCTGAATATAAAGAATGTACGGACGCTGTCCAGAAAGAATATTATCCAGATAATGAA
>Ga0180007_10006687_pt1 | contig 11193 bp, 10 predicted proteins | sample MM_PC_MetaG_FD_121122 | JGI IMG/M metagenome (GOLD analysis project Ga0180007, IMG submission 121122) | Groundwater microbial communities from the Aspo Hard Rock Laboratory (HRL) deep subsurface site, Sweden - MM_PC_MetaG | ecosystem: Environmental > Aquatic > Deep subsurface > Groundwater...
CGATGGCGACCTGGCTGACCGCATGATGGCGGCCCTGGAGGCGGCGCAGGGCGAAGGCGGCGATATCCGGGGCAAGCAGTCGGCGGCCATGATTGTTGTGCGCGGGCAGCCCACCGGTCAGATCTGGCGGGAGAAGTTGATTGATATTCGAGTCGATGACTCGGCGGAGCCGCTGGTGGAGTTGCGTCGCCTGCTGAACATCACGCGGGCCTATGATCTCATGAACGAAGGGGATGAACTGCTGGCGGAAGAAGACTTCGACGGTGCCTCGTCGGCGTACGAGGCAGCCTCGGAACTGGCTCCGGGCAATCTGGAAATACTCTTCTGGCACGCTGTCACCCTGGCCGGTGTGGACGAGGTGGAACGCTCTCTGCCGATCTTCAGAGAAGTGTTTGCGAAGGATGAGAACTGGCGGACGTTGGTGCCGCGACTGGTGGCATCGGAGTTGTTACCGAACGATTCGGCGATGATTCAGAAGATTGTGGGACAGTAATGTGACCAGGCTGCGGGCGGTTGTTTTCAGCCGCCTGCAGCGCCGAAGTTTCAGATGTCTGAGTTCACGGCCGGGGTATCACTGTTTTCGATCCGTCAACGTGAACGCGATAAAACATCCCGTCGCGCCACTCCAACGCCTGAAGTCCACCCAGTTCCTTCACCGGCACATCGATAGAGATCATGCGACCATCGTACCAGGTTTGGATGCTGTCCCATTCCGTGTGACCGACAACCATCGCTGTGGCGTTAAACGTGTTGAGTACGCTGGTCAGATCGTTGTCACCGGCCGGCTCATAGTCCTCATCGCCGAAAAAGCCGCGGAACCAGAGCGGACCGGAACTGCGATACAGAAAGTTCGAGGGATGTCCGAACGTCAGTTCGGGCGATGAAACGTCCAGCCCGGCTCGCACCAGCCGGTTGATTGCGCCCATGTCATCGTATTCTGCCAGAACTTCCGGACTGACTCCGGCGTGGACAAACAGTATGTCGTTGATTCGAATCATCGTCGGTTTCGTGCGCAGCCAGCGTCCCAGTTCCATGTCCGGGCCGTACAGGTCCTGATGGTCAATGCGAGTTTTCCTGCAGATGCCTTTCAGGTATTTTTTGTGGATGTAGCGATTATCACCGCGCAGTACCATGAGTTCGTGATTCCCCAGCAGGTAGTGGACCCGACCACCGGCGATCTGCGCCTCCTGCTCCAGGCGATAGATGAGCCAGAGGCACTCAGTAACAAACTCACCGCGATCGAACACGTCACCGTTGATCACCAGATGGCCGCTGCCCCAGTTCCAGTGCCCCTCCTTATCGACAACGCCGCCGGTAGCCAGTATGCTCCGGAAGGCATCGTATTCTCCGTGAAGGTCGCTCACGGCAAGAACCCTCGTCACATTGTCATACGTACTGGGAGGGATTAACGGTGCCTTGGCCGGGACGACGTAACGAGTGATCGAGTCCTCGCAAGCGCCGGCAAAAGTCAACGTGTCGCTGCTGTTGCGGGCAACGGGGTAGCGCTGCTGCACGAATTCGCCATCGCACAGGTAGAACACAATAGCCTGGCCATCTGGCGTCCAGTACACATGAGGGCCATCGTCATACTTAGTAACGGAATCCGCATCTTCGTCTGCGAGCGCTGTTCCGGTACCTGCGAGAAACGACACGAGGACAAGTGGCAGAACGCGGAAGAATGTGAATGGTCTGAACATCCGGCAACACCCCGGGTTGAGAAGTGATGTCAGGGTTGATCACCCGAACGGTTACTCTTCGGGAAGAGCAACCATGCGAGCCAGCTCCCTGGTGGTTTGTGTTTTGTTTAACCGGGCGACCCGAATCACAGCCCGGCCTTCATGCTCGGCGGTTTTCTCTGCTTTGTAGTGGTGGTCGGCCAGGCGGGCAATCTGGTGCAGATGTGTTACCACAACAACCTGACAATCTTCGGATAGCTTGCGGAGCTTTTTGCCTACTTCCACGGCAGTCTGTCCGCCAATACCGGCGTCGACCTCGTCAAACACGAGCAACGAGTGTCTCAGGCTGTTGCTTTTTTTCTCGGCTGCCTTCAACGCCAGCAGAACGCGGGAGATTTCGCCACCCGAGGCTGTTTTTACCAGCGACTTCAGCGGCTCGCCGGGATTGGCTGAAAAGAGAAAACAACCGTTGTCCAGGCCGTGGGGAAAAGGCTTCACCGGTCGGCCATCGAGTTGAACGCCATCGGCCTGTGCCTCGTATTCAAAAGCGAACTCAAACCCGCCGTTATCAATGGCAAGCTCGGCAAGTTCTTTCACAACCAGCTTTTTGAGGTACTTCGCCGCCTTCCGTCGGACCTCGGTGAGCTTCAGCGCGGCGCCGGTGTACTTCTCCCGGCATCCTGCTTCCCCGGTTTCCAGGCGGGCTATTAAGGCATCGGTGTCCGGACGATCATGCAGCTTAGCGTGAATTGATTCGAGTGTATCGAGAATACTCTGTTCGGAGCCGCCGTACTTCTGCTTCAGCTGGTAGATTTCGTCGAGCCGCTCGTTAATCTCTTCAAGGCGGTTGGGATCATCGGGGATCGAATCGCCGTATTGCTCGATAGAACGTCGCACCTCCTCGAGCTGGAAGTCGATATCGGTAACCTGTTCCGCCAGCGGAGTCAGGCCGGCATCCACGCCCGCCATTTTGTCCATCTCTTTGTGGACCAGGCGCAGACGATCAAGCAGGGAACCCTCGTCGCCGTCAAGAATGTCGCCTATCAGCCTGGCCGATTCGGTGAGTGCGCGGGAGCTGTCCAGGATGCGACGTTCCTGATTCAACTCGTTTTCTTCACCTACCCGTATATCCGCCTTTTCGATTTCCTGCTGCTGAAACAGGAGCAGCTCGCGCTCGCGGGCGAGTTCTTCGCGACGGGAGAGCGTTCGCTTCAGGTCCCGGCGGGCCTGTTCCCAATCCTCATACAGCGCGGTGATCTCCACCCGCTGGTCATCCAGCGATGCAAAGTGATCCAGGAAGCGCAGGTGGTTCTCCTCGTTCATCAACATCTGGTTGGCATGTTGGCCGAGAATTTCGCCCAGCGGTTCGGTGAGTTGTTTCAACCGTGAGACGATCGACACATCCCCGTTGATTTTGACCTTGGAGTTACCCTCGCGAAAGACGGCTCGCTCTACCGTAAACTGTCCGTCCGGGAAGTAGTCGGCAAAATCCTCCCGATATTCTCGGGGCATGCTCTCAGTGCGGAAGGTTGCCTCGACAACAGCTTTCGTGGCGCCGTGACGGATATATTCCTTCTCCGCCCGCGCCCCGAGGGCCAGTCCGAGAGCGCTCACAATCACAGATTTGCCTGCCCCGGTCTCGCCGGTCAAAACGGACATGCCTTTGGCGAAGTCGAGTTCGAGGTCATCGACCAGCGCCAGATTTTGTATTTTGATATGCGTCAGCATTACAACCCGTGCCGTTTCAATTCCTGCAGGATGCGATCCGCTTTGTCCTGATCACCATCGGACTCCGCCTGCAGCAGTTCTTTCTTCAGTTGCGTATGGATACGCTTTAGTTTGCGTTCGCGAAACCGTTTAGTCCGTGCCCGTGCCTCTGAAGTGATAGTATCGGGTTCCCAGTCGGTCGAGGCCACCCGGCCAAGTACGGAAATCAGCTCCTCGTCCTGAAAATGTTCAACCAGCCGGCTTGCACTCAGGGCACCGTCCATCTTGTACTGGGTGATCATGGCCGAGTACAATCGAGAAAGCTGCTTGGAATCGAAATCATCGGGCGCGACCGCCTCAAGAATCTCATCGATTGAACCCGGATTGTGGAACAGTAGCGACAGGAAATCGGTTTCCAGCTTGTTGCTGACGGGCGGGGCAGGGGGACGAGCGACCGCTGATGTCCGACCGGCCTCGGCAGCGTTTGTGAACAATGACTGGTCAACTCCGAGCACCTGGGCTGCCTCCTGCACAAAGAGGGAGCGCCGAGTAACATCGTCGACTTTCTGTGACAGTTCCGCCAACTCCTTGATCAGCTTCTCTCGGGCAATGATGCCCGACTTCTTCAGGTCGATATTGCGGACACGGTACTGGATATAGGGGAGAGCGTCATACTGAAGCTCTTCTATCTTGTCCCGTCCGAACTTCTGGGCAATCGAATCGGGGTCTTCGCCCTCGGGTGCCTGCATCACCTTTACTTCCAGACCGGCATCAAAAAGAGCGTCGATAGATCTCAGGGCCGCCTGTTGTCCGGCGGAGTCGGCATCAAAGAACAAATACACTTCGTCGGCAAAACGGGCCAGCAAGTGTGCCTGTTGGGAGGTGAACGCGGTCCCGGACGAGGCTACCACGTTGCGAACATCAACCTGCCACAGCGACAGGACATCAAAATAGCCTTCCACCACAATCACGGAGTTGGCTTTGCGAATGAAGTCGCGGGTGAAGTTCAGTCCGTACAAAACATTACTTTTGTGATACAGCGGCGTTTCGGGGGAATTTACGTACTTGGCAGGTTCGCCTTTGGTCAGCGTACGGCCGCCGAAAGCAATTGGTTTCTGGCTGAGATTGAAGATGGGGATCATCAGCCGCTGACGGAAACGGTCATAGGCATTGCCGGTCTTTTCGGATATCCCGGCCAGGCCGGCCTTGACCAGTTCCTCGGGTTTCAAATCCTTGGTTTCCGCAAAGCGAACAAACTCGTCCCAGCCTTCACCGGCCAGACCGAGCTTGAATTGATTAATCGTTTTGGTCTCGAGTCCGCGGCGCTTTTTTACGTAGTTTTCCAGAACGGACTTATAGCGCGGACCCAACAGGACATCATGGTAGTACTCGACCGCAACGGCATGGGCGTAATTCAGTCGTTCCATGAGTTCGCGTTTGTAGTCACCGCCCGCGTCTTCCTTGATCGATATGTTGGCGCGGGTGGCCAGGAACCGAACGGCATCGGCAAACGACATGGCCTCATGTTCCATGAGAAACGAAAACACATTGCCGCCTTTGCCGCAGCCAAAGCAATAAAACAACTGATTGTCCTGGGATACTTTGAAGGAGGGCGTTTTTTCCTCGTGGAACGGGCAGCATGCCCAGTGGTAGCGACCGCGCTTTTTGAGCGGGGCATACTGGTTGACGATCTGCACAATGTCAGTCGCCTGGCGGACCTGCTCTATGGTTTCCTGATCAATCATTTCTTCAGTTTGACAACCGTCACACCGGCGCCGCCTTCGTTCCAGTTACCCAGTCTGATGGAGGCAACCTCGGGGTGTGATTTGAGATACTCGGAGAGACTGCGCCGCAATGCCCCGGTGCCCTTGCCGTGGATGACATACGCCTGGTGCAACCCGGCCACCACGGCCTGGTCAAGGAAGCGGTCCACCGCATCGCGTGCTTCATCGACCGTCATCCCCCGCAAGTGCAACTCCGGGCTCATCTCACCGACCGATGGCATACTGCCAACCCCGGATGAAACCTGTCGGGGAGCCGCTGCGGATTTGAGTTTCTCAAGATTGCGAAGTTCCACCCAGGTGTTCATGCTGCCCACGCGCACGCGCGCTTTGGATTTGCCTGACAGCTCTTCGAGAATGCCTTCCTGGTTGAGCGAGATAATTCGGACCGTGTCGCCCACCCCGAAGGAATCCGGATCCGCCGCCCGGTTTTTTTTGGGCGCCTGGCGCCGGCGGATGCCATCGGCCTGTTGCGTCTGCTTCTGCAGGAAGTGGTGGATTTCCTTGACACTGTCTTTGTCGGCCTGTGACTTGCGAATCTCGGCCACCAGCCGCTCGGTTTCTCGACGCGATTCATTGAGGAGCGCAGTCGTTTCTTCCAGTGCCTCGGCACGAGCCCTGTCGATTTCCTCTTTGAACTTTTCGGTCTCCTGCCGGTAGCGTTCTTCAAGCTCGCGTGCTTTGGCCAGGCGGTCAGTCAGTTCCATTTTGTCCGTGCGAACCTGCGACAACTCCGCCTCGAGGCTGGCAATCAAATCGGCCAGCGACCGTTCACCCTCACCCAGCAGTTCTGTCGACTGCTTGCAGATCTCCTTGGGCATACCGAGCCGTCCGGCGATTTCAATGGCATACGACGACCCCGGGATACCCAGCTTCAAGCGATAGGTCGGGGCCAGGGTTTCCCGGTCAAACTCCAGCGACGCGTTTTCTACCTGGGGACGGTCGAGCGCCAGGGTTTTGAGCTGTGAGTAGTGCGTGGAGGTCACCAGGATGGCTCCGCGGTCGACCAGGTACGTGACAATTGCTTCGGCCAGCGCCGCGCCCTCTTTGGGGTCGGTGCCGGCGCCGATTTCATCCAGTAATACCAGCGTGCGCGGGGAGACCTTGTCGGTGGCCCGAATGATGTTCCTGATATGCGAGGAAAAGGTCGAGAGCGACAGTTCGATTGACTGCTCATCGCCGATGTCGGCAAACACCTTATCAAACAGTCCCACCGATGACTTGGCATCGGCCGGTATCGGCAGACCCGACAAAGCCATCAGAACAGACAGTCCGACCGTCTTGAGGGCGATTGTTTTGCCGCCGGTATTGGGTCCGGTCATGATGAGTGCCCGACGGTCGTCATCGAGTCGAAGCGTCAGCGGCACGACATTTTTGACCGATCGGGTCTGCAGTATCAACAGCGGGTGCCGCGAGTCGATCAAATCAATGAGTGGTTTATCGCAGATGACCGGGCGGTGGCACTCCAGTTCATTGCCGGCTTTGGCCGAACCGTAGACAGCATCCAGATGGCCGATCAGTCGGGTGTTATTGATCAGACCTTCGACCCGCGCCGAAATCTCGGCGGTTAGAGCCCGAAGGATGCGCACGATTTCGTTGCGTTCCTCCTGCATAAGCAGGTTGACGCGGTTGTTTAGTTCGACCGTCTCCTGGGGTTCAATATAGAACGTCGCCCCGGACTGGCTGCGGTCGTGCAGGATGCCCTGGTCGCTGCGGTACTGACTGGCAACGATAGGTATGACATAGCGGTCGTTGCGCTGCGTGATAACATCGTCCTGCCACCCGGCCGTCTTTTGCTTGGCAGATAGTATATTCTCAAGCCTGGATAGTATTCGACGTTTGGATTCAGCCAGTTCACGCCGGATGCGTCGCAGAGCCTGTGACGCGGAATCTTTGATTTCGCCGGTCTCGTCTATAGCCTGATTGATAGCCGCGGCAAGTTCCGGGAAGGCACGGATCTGGATCAAGTATTCGGTGAGATGTGGGAAATTGTCCCGGCTTTCCCGGTCGTACTGGTACAGGCCGATTGACACCTCCACCAGTTCAAGAACCCGGCGGATTTCGTCAGGGGGCAGGAACACGCCGTCGACCCGGGCGGCATCGAGAATGTCAAGGCAGTCCTCGAGTCGGTAAAGGGGAAAGGCGGTGCCAAACTTGAGGATATCCTGCATTTCGGCTATGTCGTTCAGGCGTGACTCGATAGCCGGTTTGTCGCTCATGGGGGAAAACGCCGCTACCGCCGTTTTGCCGTAGGGAGTGAGGCACTTTCCCGAAATGTGGGCGATTACTTTCGGAAACTCAAGTGTGTCTAAGGTATGCTGATCGATCATGGTAGCCACTATTAGTCAAAAAAAACCGGCCCGCAGGCCGGTTTAATATATGCCAACTGCTCGCAAATGGAAATCAAATTTGGCTGTTGTCCAGGCCCGTGTTGAAGAACCGGTCTATCTGGTGCATCACGCGGTAAATCTCGGCCCGGTCCTCGGTCAACATATCGTTGCCCTCGCTGGTTTTCATGGGGGCCACGATAATCGCGTTCTCGATCTGGCCCACAAAACTCGTTTTTTGCGGATGTACGGCATTGGTTCCCTCGTACATCAGTGGAACCGTCTTGGCGACGGTCGGGCCAAACAACGAGGCCTCAAAATCGACATAAAAGCGTTCCGGCATCGGCAGGAGAAACATCAGGAACGTCAGGAAGCCGATCGCCGCCCATCCGCGCAGGAACCCGATCAGGGCGCCGCCCATCTGGTCCCGCCGGCCGGAGGTTTTGATCGCCGCCACTTTGTAGAAAAGCAAGCCCAGGATTTTGAATCCGGCGTATGTTGCCGCCAGGAGGATCGCAAAGGACAAAAACGCGGCTACCAGGGGAGAGCCGCCGACCTTGTCGTAGACCCACACGGCGAAGTTGTCGATGTAGTTCACCGAGACGATTATCGCGACAAAAAAGACGACAAAAGCCATCAGCTCACGAATAAGACCCTTCTTGGATCCTATGATCACCGACACCAGCAGCAAGACAAGAAGTACACCGTCAATCCAGTTCATACACTACTCCCTGTGACCTTATACCCGATTCTACTGGAAGATAGAAGTTTCTTAAATCACTTCGCAAGCAATTCCGTCACCAGCCGACTGACCAGCTTGCCGTCGGCCAGACCCTTCACCCGGGGCATAAGGACCTTCATAACGAGGCCCATGTCTTTGGGTGATGCGGCTCCGGACTCCGCGACCGCCTGTTGCACGATTGCGCGCAACTCTTCTTCTGATAGCTGTTTAGGGAGGTAGGCCTCGATAACGGCCAGCTCCCGCGACTCCTTGGCTACCAGGTCTTCGCGGCCGCCGTTGCGGAATTGCTCGATAGACTCGCGGCGCTTTTTGGCCGCACTGGTGAGAACCTCAAGCACCTGTTCGTCGGTAAGCTCAGCGCCTTCCTTGATTTGCCGGTACTTGAGATCAGACTTGAGGCCCCTAAGTACGGTGAGTTTCTCTTTCTCACCGGCCTTAAGGGCCCCGATCACATCTTGATCAATAGTCTTGATGAGGGACATCAGCCCTTCAGCTCCTCCAGAAGCCGGGAACGTCGGGCTTTGCGGCGAGCCGCGGCCAACTTGCGTTTTTTGGTTTCTGAGGGTTTCTCGAAATGCTGGTGTTTTTTGTAGTCGGAAAGAATACCCGACTTCTCGCAGAATTTATTGAAACGTCGAAGAGCCTTCTCAAAGGACTCATCGTCTCTTACTCTAACTCCGGTCAAGTAACACACCTCCCTTAGCGGAGACAAAAAGTTCATTCGATATCCGTTCGTGCTGAACAGTACCTACCTATCGGCAAGTTCCGCAAAAACTTGCTAAATGTCAACAGCTAATGCAATTACACCCGATTGACTGCCCCCGGGGACCCCGATTTCGGGCAAATTAAGACCCAAAATAAGGGGATTAGAGGAATCTCAGGCGATCCTGGCCCCGATTGGACAGGAAATGGATATGAATGTGGTCGACTTCCTGACCCAGCCCGTTGTTGATCCGCAGTTGATAGTGCCCCGGGATTCCCAGTTTTTCGGCGACTTCTTTGGCCGTCTCACACATCCGGGACATCACCCCGGCCGGCGTCTGCTGGAAATTTGGATGCTCCTGTTTGGCCACGATCAGAAGATGAACCGGGGCCTGGGGGCGGTGGTCCGCGAAAACGATCATGTCCTCGGTTTCGTGAAATATCCTGGCCGGGATCTCCCGGTTAATGATTCTGGTAAACACTGATGCCATGAAACACAATTTATAGCGCCGGGACCGTGGCGCAAGAATCAAGTGCGAGAGACTTTTCGATTACTTACGCACTTGCGAAGAATCTTGTGCTTCAGTACATTAGGGGGTCAGGTCAGATTACCTGCATTACCTGAAAGTTTACGTTCTTGATATAACGGAGGATGGTTCATGTCCGGTCATTCAAAATGGGCCACTATCAAGCGGAAAAAGGGGAAAGCCGATGCCGAGCGTGGCAAGATTTTCACCCGTTTGATCAAGGAATTGACAATCGCTGCCCGCGACGGCGGCGGTGATCCCGATGGCAACCCGCGTTTGCGCACGGCCGTGGCGGCCGCCAAAGCAGCCAATATGCCCGCCGACAATATCAAGCGCGCCATCCTGAAAGGTACCGGCCAGTTGCCGGGCGTGGTGTATGAATCCATCACCTACGAGGGCTACGGCCCCGGCGGCGCGGCCCTGTATCTTGAGGTGCTGACCGACAACAAAAACCGCACGGTGGCTGATATCCGTCACATCCTCTCCAAGTACGGCGGCAACCTGGGTGCGTCCGGCTGTGTGGCCTGGATGTTTGACAAAAAGGGTGTCATCACGGTCGACACGGAAGCCGCCGATGAAGACACGCTTCTGGAAGTTGCCCTGGAGGCCGGGGCCGAGGACATGACCAGCGATTCGGGATCGTTTGAAATTACGATGGACCCCGAGGTTGTTGACGATGTCCGCATGGCGCTCGAGGCCAAAGAGATCGCGATCGAATCGGCCGAGGTGACCATGGTGCCGCAAAACACCACCAAGATTGAGAAGGAAAACGAGGCCAGCTCGATGTTGAAGATGTACGACCTGCTGGAAGAAAACGACGATGTCCAGAAGGTGTACTCGAACTTTGATATCGATCAGGATTTGCTGGAGAAACTGACCTCGTAGATCGAACGCCGGGCACAGTGCCAATGGCTCAGCTACCTGAGAAGGATATACGGGGTCTGTTGATTGACCTCGACGGAGTTATGTATGTCGGCGACCATCCGGTCGCCGGCGCTGTTTCTGCCATCGAGTATCTGTGGGAGCGAGCCATCCCGTTTCGTTTCACCACCAATACTACCACCAAATCGCTGGAATCACTCCGTCTCAAGTTGAACCGGCTGGGTGTCCCAGCGGAGTCTCACGAGATATTTGGCGTCATCCAGGTGGCACAGTCTTTGTTGCGAAGTAAGGGCGACCCGACCTGTTTGTTCCTGTTGACCGAAGATCCGCTCTCTGATTTCTCGGAGTTTCGCACGGATGACGAGAAGCCGGATGTGATCGTGGTTGGGGATATTGGCAAAGTGTGGGATTACAGACTGATGAACCGTTTGTGCCGGATGGTGATGAACGGTTCTGAGTTGATTGCGCTGCACAAGGGACGGTACTGGCAGACTGAGAACGGTCTGCGGGTGGACATCGGCGCGTTTGTGGCCGGGATCGAATATGTCACCGGAGTAGAGGCACGAGTCGTCGGGAAGCCCTTGGCGGAGTTTTTTGGCCTGGCGGTGGACTCAATGGGACTGGAGCGATCACAGGTTGCCATGATCGGCGATGACATTGAGTCCGATGTCGGCGGCGCCCAGCGGGCCGGGATGTTGGGGGTGCTGGTGAAGACGGGAAAGTACCGCGCGGAGATCGCAGCGTGATCATCGGTGACCCCGGATGCGGTGATTGAGTCGATGGGGAGTGTGGGGACACTGTTGTAGGTTGTCAGGGTACCCCGCGTCTTCAGGGCCTGTTGAGAGAGTC
>Ga0180007_10006688_pt1 | contig 11192 bp, 12 predicted proteins | sample MM_PC_MetaG_FD_121122 | JGI IMG/M metagenome (GOLD analysis project Ga0180007, IMG submission 121122) | Groundwater microbial communities from the Aspo Hard Rock Laboratory (HRL) deep subsurface site, Sweden - MM_PC_MetaG | ecosystem: Environmental > Aquatic > Deep subsurface > Groundwater...
ATACAAAACTATAACTGCCCGATGGACAGGCAGTCATACAATAACATATATAATGATTATTCTTTTTTACCCTATAAACTCTTTTATTTTACTAACTACATACTCTATCTGTTCAGGAACAAGTTCCGGGAAAACTGGAAGAGCTATTGTCTGCTCAGCTGCCATATTTGAATTTGGGAAGTCTGCATCGTTATTATTCAAATAAGCAAAACATTCTTGTCTGTGAAAAGGAACAGGATAATAAACCGCACATCCGATATCATTGCTTCTCAGGAATTCCAACAACTGATCACGTTTTGGAACGCGGACAATGAACTGATTAAATATATGATAGTTAGTTACACCAGACTCTTTATAAATTTCTTTTGGAAAAATTACTTTATTATTCTCATCAAATTCCAGACTCCCCTCTTCGGTAATCAAACCGGCATCAAGGAAATATTTTTTATAAAGGGCCGCGTTACTTCTACGTGCCTCTGACCATTTATCAAGATGAGGAAGTTTTACTCTTAGTACAGCCGCCTGGATTGCATCAATCCTGAAGTTACCACCTATCATCTTATGAAAATATGCCTGCTCAGTACCATGAACACGCAACAGCGTCATCTTCTTTGCTAATTCATCATCATTTGTTGTAACAACACCTGCATCACCAAATGCACCAAGGTTTTTACTAGGGAAGTATGAGAAACATCCAATATCACCAATTCCACCAACTTTTTTACCATCTTTGTATTGAACACCAATTGCCTGAGCTGCATCTTCTACAACAGAAAGATTATGTCTCTTAGCAATTTCAAGAATGGCGTCCATATCGGCACTTTGTCCATACAGATGAACCGGGATAATCGCTTTGGTTTTATCGGTAATCTTAGCTTCAATAAGTTTGGGGTCTATATTATAGGTAACAGGATCAATATCAACAAAAACAGGTTTTGCATTCAGTCTGGCTACAACACCCGCCGTTGCGAAGAATGAATATGTAGGAAGAATTATCTCATCATCCGGTTTAATATCAAGTGCCATTAATGCTAGTAATAAAGCATCTGTTCCCGATGAAACACCGATAGCGTGTTTAACACCCAGATATGCCGCCGTTTCTTCCTCAAATGCCTTCACTTCCGGTCCGAGTATAAAATATTGTGATTCAACAACACTTTTAATTTTTTCGTTGATTTCTGATTTAAGAGCCTGGTATTGAGGCTTAAGATCTAATAAAGGGACTTTCATAATTTCCTTCGGAATCTGTTAATAAAAGAATAATTGCCTTGTAAAAATAGGTAAAAAGTAAGAAGAAAAAAGTGAGAAATGAGAGTAAAAAGCGGAAAGGTGAAAGAAAAACAGATTTCAGATTCCACATGAAGAACTGCAGAACAATCTGCCTCAGAATGAAAGGGCAATCTGTCATCCTGACGCATGTCAGGATCTGCTCTTTTTAATCGCTTCTGAAAAGAAGATTCTGAATACGCTTCGCGTTTCAGAATGACAGTGCCCCATTGTCATCCTGAGCTTGTCTCAGGATCTTCTTTTCAAGGAGTTATCTCGGGCGTCATGACCCATCCGAAGGCTGGCAAGCATGTCGTGACATAAGGACTCGTAGGATTCTACAACTAATCTCATTCTCCCATTTAGCGTCACGTTACGAACATGACGGCTTGGGGTTTTTGTCATGTCTTGGACGTAACGGCCTGGTTCCCATTGAAGTTTCTGCCTGTGGCGGGGAAATACAGTTGCTCCAATGATAGTCATTCTGGTGCTTATTAGTCATCTTTCATCGTCGTAATCTAAAAAATACTTTAGCATACCGACAAATTGCGGTCCATTTATGGAAACTTTGTATGTTTCGATACCCGTATCAAATTTAACTTCCTGATCATAGTTACCCATTAGATACCTGAATTCAGCACCTATGGCAAGATCCTCAATAATTTTATATTCACCACCAACAATTAACTGTGATATAAAATCTTCACCCTTGAGTTCATCGGTAAGAGTTCCAAGACTTGGAATTGTTACAGCGTATGTCATATTAATAAAATTGACTCCGACTCCTATACCTCCGTAAAAGGAATAGAGCTTACTGAACTCTTCAGGAGTTCTGATAAGCAGATCAATTGTTACAGGCAGGAGCTGAATAGTTATCTCGTCACTTCTAAGCTCATTAGCCACAGGTATGTCAGTCTGAGTAAGGGTTTGAGTCCAATAGCCCGCACCAGCTCTCAGGCTAAGTATTTTCATGATGTTTAATTCAATATTGCCCGTGGCAAAGAAACCGGATTCAAATTTACTTCCCCAACTGCTAAGAGCATTTTCGTTCCAGTAATCCATAGAGGGGTTGTAAATACCTGCACCAACACTAATTGATCGAACACCTATTTGGGCGTACAATTGTGGAATTGAAAAGCTGATAAAAAGAATAGAGACAAATAATAATCTGGTAAAATATTTTTTCATTGTTCTTCCACTTTATTTTATAAACGTATGATATCCTTTTTTGATTCCCAAGATACGTCAAATATCAATTATTCGTGAAGTCATAGATTCCGGGTCTAGCCCGGAATGACAGTACATCAGGGCTTGTCATCCTGACTTATGTCAGAATCTCGAATCCACTCTTCCGAAAGATCCTTCCATTCAGGATTTAGTGACTCAATCAGATTTATCTTCCACTCTCTTCGCCAATTCTTCAGCTGCTTTTCTCGATTTAATGCAGTATTGACATCATTCGTCATCTCATAATAAACGAGTTTTGTTATCTTATATTTACTTGTAAATCCTTTTACGAGAGAATTCTTATGTTCGTATACTCTTCTTTCGAGATTGTTAGTCATACCGATGTACAATGTCTTGGAATTATTTGTCATTATGTAGATATAGTAGTTTTTCATAAATACTCTAGATTCCGGCATTCGCCGGAATGACAGTGCTATCAGGATCTTCTTTTCAAAAAACTAGATTCCGGCATGCGCCGGAATGACAGTCGCCCTCTTGTCATCCTGAACCTGCCTTGCCGGCAGGCAGGCTTGTTTAAGGATCTGCTCCTTTTCCTTCTCTTCGAAAAGAAGATTCTGAACACGCTTCGCGTTTCAGAATGACAGTATTCTGCGATTCTTTTTATATTTGTCATCCTGAGCTCGACTCAGGATCTGCTCTTTGAAAAACTAGATTCCGGCATGCGCCGGAATGACAGTGCTATCAGGATCTTCTTTTTACAAAGCGAGATTCCGGATCAGAGTCCGCCTGTGCGCCTGTGGCGTGGAATGACAGTCCCCTGCTTGTCATCCTGACGTATGTCAGGATCTTCTTTTCATAAAACCTTAGATTCCGGGTCCATGCCTTCGGCAGGCAGGCAAACCCGGAATGACAGATACGTTTAAAATAACAAATCAGGAACGGTTGAAATAATTCATCCGATCCTGATTTATACAATAATCATATTCCAATATTAATTATTCGTGGAACAAATACTTAACAGTTCCCATAATTTGCGGACCACTAATATCAACAAGGTTTCCGTAGGTAATATAATTAACATCTGCCTGTTGCAGATATCTGCCATAAATATACCTTCCCTCTATTCCAAGGGCAATTGATTCAAAAATTTCATAATCAAAACCAAGGATTAGATGACCATATAAGTCCCGACCACCATGTTCTTCTTCAAAAGTACCTAAACTGGGAATGCTGGTAGTAAATTTCATATTAATGAAGTTGATACCAACACCAATCCCCGTATAAATTCTGAAGTAATTATCAAAGGTTTCGGGCGTAGTAAAAAGCAGATCGAAACTTACAGGAATGAGTTGGACAGATATCTCGTCAGAGCGTGTCTCGTTTCCGAAAGGTATATTTGCCTGGGTCAGACTCTGACTCCAGTAACCGGCATCGATACGGCAACTGACAAAAGAAGCTATGCTAATTTCAATATTAGCATTTCCATACATACCGTTATTAAATTCTTCAGTCCAGCTATTAAGAGCATTATCATTCCAGTAATCCATATTCGGGTTGTAAATTCCACCCCCTAATCCTATGGATCTTACCGCAATCTGGGCATGCAGAATTGGTGTAAGACCAAGGAGAAAAAGGAAGAAGATAATCATTTTCTTAAAAATCACTTTCATTTATTCCTCCAACTATTTATACCTCAGTTGGGTTTTCAATCTTCACATCCGCAAAATACATACTTAAATGTTGCCATAAACTGAGCACCATCAATTGATACATTATTACCAAAAATATTTCCGTTACTATCGTATTCCTGCTGCTGATATCGGCCAAAGACATATCTGACTTCAGCGCCAATTGCAAAAGTATCCATTATTAAATAATCAGCTCCCAGAATAAGATGTCCGAATAAATCCCTGCCGCTGTGCTCTTCTTCAAAAGTACCTAGACTTGGTATGGAAGTAGAATACTTGAGAGTTACAAAATTAACCGCGGCACCGATTCCACCATACAAACCAAATTTGGGACTAAAGTCTTCGTCGGTTCTGGCAAGGATATCAAAGTTTACGGGAAGCATTTGCAGGGTTATTTCGTCTGATCTTAACTCATTTCCAAAAGTGATATTTCCCTGAGTAAGAGCCTGGCTCCAATATCCAACCCCTAATCTTACATTCATATAGGTAACAACATTTAATTCGATATTCACATTACCGAAGGGGCTGCTTCCAAACTCATCACTCCAACTGCTAAGTGCATTCTCACTCCAGTAATCCATTGAAGGTGAGTACATCCCACCGCTAATACCAATAGATCTTATATAAACCTGAGCATCAACATTAGAAGTAAATGTCAGAATAGAAAGCAATACAATTATAAATGCAGCTTTACTAAAAATTTTATTCATTTGGTACTCCATGTCTATTCATAATTTTGCAATAATTTAACGTTTTTATCCTACTTAATTACTTATTGCGGATTTACATTTAATGCATTTAATCTTGCAATCTCGGTTGAATCAGTAATTCTAATTAAAACTCTTTCATCATTTTCATAAGTTACTCGAAAATAACCCCTGAATGTTTTTACATTGTGAGGAGGGGTGATATCCCATATTCCCACAATATTAAATTCAACATCTATTTCTTCAGGACTGGAGTTAGCAACAGTAGTCTTGGCCACAATTCTTCCACTTGGAGTAACATAAGTATGAATCACCTTATCTGCTAAAGAGTATCCTGCAATAGCTATATTGCTTCCGGAAGGTTTTGATACCGAAACATTTAAGCTATATGGAGCATCTGAATATCCAAAAATGTCTTCCACAAAATTTTCGGCAAATCCTGCATCCTGATCAATAGTTGAACCACCACTAAAGGCAAAGTTTTTACTGGTACCTGGTGCTTCATTAAAACCAATTACACCAAGAACAGTTGCTGTCTTAACAGCTTCCTGATAATGAATCAATTTTGTTGTAACACGTACTATATATTGACCACCTTTTAAAATTTCATAAACAAAATTATTGCCAACTATTGTAATGTTTGAATTTGTCATTACTTCCGGAACTCCAGTTGTAGTATTAATTCTAACTACTTCATAGGCATCAATATCTTCCAACGGTAAGGTTAAAGGGGCCTTCATTATAACAGGTACAGTAAAAACGGCATCAACAGGTTGAACCAATACAGATTGAGCAGGGGCCTGACCTGTTGAAACGTATGTTATTGTTGGAACAGGAGATGTTAAACCAAGAACCGAAGTTAAACTAACTTCCGTAGCAGAACCAACTGCTGCAGGAGGGAATGAAGCTTCAAGCGGTCCCTCAAAAGTAGGTGCTGCAATATCAGCACCAGCCGCAGTAACAGTTACCGGGGCTGATGTTTGAGCAAGAGAAAAAACCTTGTGAGCACTTGGGATAGTTACCGTCCTTGAAATGCTTACATATCCTGTAGCAGAAATTTGCCCCGCATTTGGCCCATCTGTCAACTCATCCGTAAAAGCGAAATAGCCCTCTGCATCAGTAGTCTTTGCAATACCACTAAAAGTTACGGTAGAGTTAACAATTGGAGCGTTAGTTGCACTATTAATAACTTGTCCAGTAAACTCCGGCATGTTACTAACAGGAACATATGTAAATGGATCGATCGGTCCTACTGGCGCTTTTGTACAACTATGGATTAAAAGTGACCCAAATAGTATCACAAAAGTGAAACTAAGTGATATAGAGATGGTCTTTAATTTTTTCATGCCCTACTCCTTTATAAGTATAAGTTTATTTATCAAAATTGTATTTGGAAAATTCTCTTTTAATATAATCCGGTTGAAGTCTTTTAATAAATGATTTAATATTATTCCCTGTATTATAACGTTTCTGGTGAAAATATACAAAGTTATTATAATCATACTCCCAGCTAAAATAATCATCAGTTCTAACCCTTGCAAGTCCCGGTTCAGCATATTCCGAAGGAAAAATAGGAACAGAGAAATTGAATCCGCCCCCCTTTAATTTACCCAATAACTCATTACTTGTTGAGGTGAAAAAGAAACCAATATCAACTTCCCCAAATTGCCTTGAGATATCTATCCTGAAACCTTTATCTTTATATATGTACTGTCCATAACTGGCGGCAATACTCATATTGTATTGGGGAATTCTTGCCTCAGCATCAAGGAACCAGGTAAAATCTTCTAAGATAGAAGTCTCATATTTTTTATTATAAAATCGCGCACCACCTGTAAAACCAAAATTTGAACCTAAGGACATAATACCATTAAACAAATATTTTCTCATTTCCAGATCAATACCAAAACGATTCTGTGTAAAAATACCAAGCGTTGTTGAAAAGAATAAATTATCCGGGAAACGTATAGTCTGGTTAATATTTATCATTCCCGGTCTGAATGGATCTACCGGATCACCAACCTTAAAATCCCTGTGTACAAAAGGAATAATGTACTCACTTTTAATTAACGAACCCTTGCCGAAAGAAGTTTCCAATCTAGGGGCTAAGCCAATCTGTAATTTTACAGGATCGCCATATTCATCAAGTTCAGCGGCAAATTTTGGCGCTATAACATAATCAAACTGGTAGGAGGAATTGTTAACTCTCTTAATACCTTTAAGCAGTCTGCTATATTCATCCGTATCAAATGACACATTTATTTTATCTGAAAATTCTTCTCCCTTTATTTCCTTCTCCAACCAGGCATGCAAATCGCCACACATAACGGAAATTACCGCTATTGGAATTTTTCTGTTCTGAGGTATAAGGACAAGATTGGCAAATGATTTTACAGAGAGATCATTTACAACTGCAAAAATAATTCCAATAGCTTCTATCTCACTCCTGTAAATCCTGTTCTCATAGGTAATAATCACTTCTTTATCATTAGTAGTAACCGCCACATTTTCAAAGTTGCGATCCACAAGCGCTCTGGTAAGAGTACTCTCCAAAAGTCCGTCTCCCCCACCTAAGAGTGAAGAAAAGAGAATGATAAGTGCGATTAATATTTTTTTATAAGTCATCATGAAGGATTTAGAAATGATAATTTAATTTCCATAAAATAAGTTCCTTGACACAATTTCAATGAACGGCTTTTATGAGAATTAGAAGTGGATAACGAATCAATTTATGTACGAATATAAACAATAATTTGATTTAATGAAATGATTAAGAATAAATTTTTGAACATGGAAACGTAGAGGCGAAATTAAAGACTAAGAGACTAAGAGACTAAGAGACTAAGAGATAAAAATAATGAATAATGAATGAAGAGCAATTAAAAATGAACAATTAAGAATGAAAATGGAATAAAGAGCAATTAAGAATGAACAATTAAGAATGAATAATGAAAATGGAACAAAGAGCAATTAAGAATTAATTTCGCCGGATGCGCATGAGGCTTGCGTATAATGACCCGGCAACGCCAAAAGCACAGGCTACGCCGGGCAAGCATAAGACCATTGGGAAAGTCATGGAAAACTGTCATTCTGAGGAACCGCCTTAGGCGGTGAGCTCAGAATCTTAATTTCGCAAAATCCTGAAGTAGTGGCAAGGGTGAATAATGAATAATGAATAATGAATAATGAATAATGAATAATGAATAATGAAATTTAATTCTCAATTAGACTTTTCCAATTTTATAACGCTTTTAGTCTTTTGACCTCTTTTCCTCTTAACCTTTTTTCCTTTTAACCTCTTTTCCTTTTAACCTCTTTTCCTCTTCATCTCTCCGTCTCCTCAAATGTAATCCTCGGGTCAAATCTGAAATCTTCTCTTGATATTATGTGTATTTTGCAAAAGTCAGAGTGATCGGTATTAATAAGATAGTTTTTTTCATTGGGTATTATGGCTGAGGGAACTTCCAAAATTGCACACTCACTTTTCCTGTACCATTCATTACCAATTAATCGGCACTCTGAATACCTTTCAAATTTATACCATTCCTCGGAAAGACTTTGGAGGTCAACTATTCCTTTTTTCAGCTCATCAGGTATATGAATAACTATCACCTTGAAAAGACTATTTAATCCTTCCCCGCTTCTGTGTACAACATTCTCAAGACAGGCAAGTGCTCTTGAGGAAGCCGTATAAATGATGTTTTTCCCCTCGGAATTCCACCTGCCCCCTTTTCCGGATGCGATAAGGTTTGATGACCATTTAATATGAGTTATTCGATAGACTTCCATTAAAGGAGGGATTCCTAGGAAAAATCGCCATATTCGATTGCTGCAAGTTCATTGTAGATTAATTCGATACCGCTAATGGTTGTTAACAGCTCATAGGGTATTCTATCACCCAATCCATAGGCAGGTTTGCGAAGCCACTTATTAAATGTTTCAATACCGCCAAAAACTTCCTCTCCTTTATGGTAAAGGGAAAATATCTTTAAGATTTGTTCACTGTTAATAGAGTTTAATCTTTTCTTCTCTTTTGAATAACGTAGAAGGGTTTTAAGTGATATATTAAGAAACCCGGCTAATTCTTCCCTTTTTATTCCGGATACTTCAGCCAGATCGAAAAAAGAATTTGACAATAAACCTTCATCAGCTCTTGATATTAGAGCAACCTTATCCAGATCTGATACGCCATATTGGTACATTATCTCATTTACTTTACTTACTTTACTTACTGACATTTATTTACCTGAAATTTATACCGTGAATATAAGGACATTTGTCTGTCTTTGCAAGACAATTATCTTATAAAGAAAAAATGTATGGACGTAGAGTTAAAGAACAATTAAGAAAGAACAATTAAGAATGAACAATTAAGAATGAATAATGAAGAAAGAATAAAGAACAATTAAGAATGAATAATGAAGAAAGAATAAAGAACAATTAAGAATGAATAATGAAGAAAGAATAAGGAACAAAGAGCAATTAAGAATTAATTTCGCCGGATGCGCATGAGGCTTGCGTATAATGACCCGGCAACGCCAAAAGCACAGGCTACGGCGGGCAAGCATAAGACCATTGGGAAAGTCATGGAAAACTGTCATTCTGAGCAACCGCCTTAGGCGGTGAGTTCAGAATCTGGGATTTTGTAAAAGAAGATCCTGAGTCAAGCTCAGGATGACAAGTTCCACAGAGGTTTCCTGAAAAGAAGATCCTGAAGCGATTCGCCGTGGCGAACAGGATGACATTTTTGCCCCGGTTTACCGAATGTTACGCCCTCATTGTAATCTCTCGCGTAATGTATCGAGGCGAATGGTAATGCTATGCAATACCATCTTCCCCTGTGTCCTCGATAAAATCCCGTTACCTCTTCAAATACTGACTGGCGGGATCACTCGGACACCGGGATTATTGCAGATGGAATAATTCTATTTCCCGCAAAAGAAGATGCTGAAACGAGTTCAGCATGACAAAATTATATGGATGACAAATTAGACTGTCATTCCGGCGCATGCCGGAATCTATGTTTTGAAAAGAAGATCCTGAGTCAAGCTCAGGATGACAAGTTCCACAGAGGTTTCCTGAAAAGAAGATCCTGAAACCATTCGCCGTGGCGAATAGGATGACAAGTGCCACAGAGCCCGCCTGCCCGGAGCACTTCGACTGAGCTCAGTGTAAAACCTGACGAAGGGTCGTGGAAACGTAGAGAAGTAGAGACGGAAAACGGAGGAATAGTGAATAGTGAATAGAAAAAAATACTCATGAACGGGAAAATATAAAACGAAAAGAAAATCATTTATTAAACTTCTTTTCCTCTGTTAACCTCTTAGTCTCTCACTCCCCCTTTTCTCCCCCTCTCTCCGTCTCTCGTTCCCCTCTTCTCCCCCTCACCAGCTCTTCCTCACTTACGTCGTAATAATTGATAATCCGAGAATAGAGATGATGCAGTATTTTTACTGCAGTCATTTGCGTTTAGAATAACTGAGAAATGTCAGACTTATCATCTTAAAAATTCAATTAATGAGTCTATAATTTTGTCAAATTTCTTTTCTTTTAGCATCCCAATTTCAGAAATAATAATTGAACTATTTGCCGTAAATATCTTTGTGTAGCGCACAAAACTTAACCTCTGTAACGAACCAAATTTAAAATCAGATTCAACTAACTTAACAGATTTTGGGTCACCATAATTTTTACTGGTAATTTGGCATAGTAGAAAATCATCTTTGTCTGTTGAAGCGATTACTAAGGCGGGACGCAATTTTGACTTGGTTAAATCCGAAAATGGAAATCGAATTAAAACTATTGATCCTTTTGAAGGTAAGCCCATGCCAAGTCCTCTTCTTCATTATTCCAGTCCTCTCCAAGCAAATTTTCGCTTAGTAATGCTTCTTCGTTGATAAGTCTCTCTTCTATTGGAGTAATAACTATTTGTACATTCTTATTTAGAAATTTTTCCAATTCTTTTATCCTTAATGTAGAAGAAGAAATATGCCTTTTGATTTTTATCGTTTCCACTGTAATCCAAATATTTATGATAATCTTAGCAAAATAATTCAATAATAACAAGAATGTTCTTGTTTTAATCTATGTGGATTTTTTGAAATATAGTGAATAGTGAATAGAAAAAAATACTCATGAACGGGAAAATATAAAACGAAAAGAAAATCATTTATTAAACTTCTTTTCATCTGTTAATCTTTTCGTCTCTTTTCCTTTTAACCTTTTTGCGTCTTCATCTCATCTGCTTTTACTTTACAAACTTTCAACTTGATAAACTTTATAACTTAATACTTACACACGGTCCTCCACTGTAGAATCGTTCAGATGGAAAACGTACAAATGG
>Ga0180007_10006689_pt1 | contig 11191 bp, 11 predicted proteins | sample MM_PC_MetaG_FD_121122 | JGI IMG/M metagenome (GOLD analysis project Ga0180007, IMG submission 121122) | Groundwater microbial communities from the Aspo Hard Rock Laboratory (HRL) deep subsurface site, Sweden - MM_PC_MetaG | ecosystem: Environmental > Aquatic > Deep subsurface > Groundwater...
CGTCGTTTTCGTGGTTCGTGAGATCAAGCTCTCTTGGCGGCAGTGGTGTGATTTTTTTGGTGCCGCATATATGGTCTACGACTTCTTTTAATGTACTGACTGGAATGATGGATATGCCAGGTACGAGTGAGGCTTCGGAACAATTAACCTTAGGTACGACCAGCTCCTTAATACCGGAATTAGAAGCCAGGATAGCTGAGCATAAAACCCCGGAAACGCTTCGAAGTTTGCCATCAAGAGCTAATTCGCCGAGCATCAGTGATTGCTTGGGATCAAGTGTCGGAATATCACCCTGGGCTGCAAGTATGGACATGGCGATCGGCAAGTCATAGCCCGTCCCGGCTTTTTTCAGATCAGCCGGAGCGAGATTAATGGTTACCTTTGTTCGCGGGAAGCATAGTTCAGAATGTTTCATGGCGCTTTTTACGCGTTCCCGGGCTTCTTGTACGGCCGCATCTGGAAGCCCGACTACAAGAAAAGCGCTAAGTCCCGGAGAAATATCCGCTTCAACTTCTACCGTGTAAGCATCGAGTCCGATTAATGACGAGGTTAGAACTGTGGCTGACATACCTATATCTACAGCTACAGTATTTTACATAAATGTCAATATCATAAAACCCGCCTGCGTTTTGCGGCGGGTCAGGTGCGTATTGTGTTCTATGGCAAGCGGATGTCGCTTCCTCGCAGACGCTTACCATATTTTATCAGCAGATCATTGTGCAGTTTATCAAGTATCGCAAAAGTACGTTTTTGAAGATGTTGCAGTCCTTCGTTTTTCAGCGGAACCACGATGGCCAGCGGCCAATCGGGTTTGAACGCGGACTGTTCTATGCGAAAGGCCTGCGCCATTTCGGTTGAACTTTTTACCTGGATAAAGAGTTCGCCTGCGTCGTTTGTCGCAATAACCAGGTCTATGCCGCCGCGGTCTTCCTTTTCCGTTGCAAAACGGCAGGAGATGAACCAGGCCGGTTTATCTTTTAAGGTAATGATGGCTCGATAGACCAGCATTTCATTACGATGTCCTCTTTCCAGTGAACGTCGTATATACCTGCTTCGGGGGCGCTGTTTTTGTGTATTGCGCCGGTTTTTTTGTTTTTTAGGTGGCCATTTCATGAAGGTTCGCCAACCTTTCGAAGTTGGTATCCGCCATTGCGGTAGATTTGATCTATGTATATTAAAGAACGTTAATAATTAATAACCCGCTATTTAAAAATTAGCAAGTAAAATCAGCCCCGAGTTATAGAAGAGGCTGATTTTTTAGAAGTTTGGTTTCTGTTACGGATAGACGCGTTCCGCTTGCCAGGAGCCCATGGTTTGATTACACATAAGTTCCATTACCTCTCCTTGCATGTGGTCGCGATCTGATAGTTCGCCCAGATAAAGGTAGTCGTCTATCTCAAAACTGATAACGGTACCCTGAATACTTCCGTCTTTGATGCCGTTTTTCTGATCTTTGAATCTGCGCCCGTTTTGTAACAGGATCATCTCGGCGTCGGGTTCGAAGGTTGTTCCGTTCATGCGCCAATTGCCTTCCAGATTAACGATCGAAACATAAACCATCTCGGCGCAGGCTTGATCCTGACAATCTGCCGGCTTTTGCTTGGAGCATGTGTTAGCGGTACAGACTATTATTTTAGTTAGCGGTTCCGTGTCTTCCTGGTTGTCAAAAATATCCCTTGATCCATGGACGCGGCACAGATTACCGTGTGGTCCGTATGGAAAATCAATTGTTACAACCCCCGTTTCTTCTGCCTGCCAATTGAATTGGGCGGCAACTTTGTAGAAAGTATCATCGTCATAGTATGCGGCGATGGCGATCAGATTCGCACACGGATCATCATCCAGCTGCCCATTGACCACAAAGACGGTCGATGGATTGCTTTCGCATCCTGCATATAGAAAGACATCGGTTGCATATGCGGGTCTGTCGGAAGATTTTTGAAGCGATTCGGGCAAGGCCGAATCAAGAAGATTGTTTTTGGCGTTCTTTTTGGTAACTTTCGGAATTAGGTTTTTCCGAATATCGTCATAGCCCAGTCTCGGATCTTCAGATTGCGTGGAGTTTCCCCGGCCGCCGCAGGCGGTCAGGCAAAGAACGGACTGCATCAAACAAAACACGAAGACGAGATTCTTTTTCACGAAGGTTCCATCCCTTTCAAAGGACGCAATATGGATTTGCGCCCGCACCTATATATACCGCTATACCTTTAAGTATCTGACGTCAAGTGTCTTTAGTTTTTTGATTAGAAATATTGCGTTTGATGGAAGTTGCGTATAGAAGCAGGCCAAAAAAAATCATTAAATCCGCCAGATTAATAATTGATGTTCGAAATAAAAGAATCCAGTCGAATACATAACCAAGAATAATTCTGTCATAAAGATTACCCAGAGCACCGCCAATGATCAGTGAAAAAGCTACACTCTGTATAACATTATTTTTTTCGATTGATTGTCGTAATACGAAAAATAAAAGAATAATTACCGCAGAGCTAAAGCAGATAACCGGCCAGTGGGCTACGTCTAAATTAGCAATTAATCCGTAATTTTCATGTTTCGTGAATTCCAGAAAACCAGAAAAAAGAGATTGTGGCACAGGTCTATTGATAAAAATAGTTTTTAAAATCCTGTCAATTGCGAATATTCCGATAATTATAAAAATAGATATAAGCGTAATAAAAAGTTTTTTTTGAATGCCCGCGATATTTTTTAAATAAAACATAAAATATACATGTGGCAATGAACCATCAAAAAACAAAACAGGAGATGTTACATCTCCTGGGTCAATACTTTTTTACAGCTTATACAGCTGGAAGATGCCGGGCGCGCTTCAAGGCGTTTTTCATCAATTGGTTTTTTACAGTATTTGCAGATACCGTACGTGCCGTTGTCCATGGCCTTGAGGGCTGAGTCCACGTCTTTTAATTCAGCTTGAATTCTGGCTTCTATGGTGGCGTCATCCACAAATTCAGCTATTTCCATGGCATTATCGTCCTCGGAATTACTGCCTGATTCCGGATAAACAGCTGAATATTTTCCGGGTTCATTTGGGTTTTCTTTTCCGTAGTCGTTCAGCTCCTGTGTTAATCGCGTCTTTTCTTCGAATAGACGTTGTTTGAAGTGATCTAATTGTTCAGTCATCATATGTGTGAAATATGGCCAAGCATACCATGTTAAAATTCAGAGTCAATGTATCAGAGAGCGAATGAAAGGCAAACAATTTACATGAAAAATTCATTTTAGCTGTCTTATAAAGATTATGTCCTATTTATACAAAAATATCAAAAATATACCAGGTATTTTTTTGTAAAAAGAAAGAAGCCGCGGTGAGCCCTTATGTGCATATGCGCAAATGTGGCGTCGCGGCTTCTAGGCCGAGACGCGGGTTCGTTTCGTCATTTGATCTCAACGCTTACGCGGAGAAAGACGATTTGAACACTGCTTAAGTCCTGGCCTCTAATAAAGAACTGCTGCTTAGACCCGTTCCCTGGTAGTGCCCCATATGGACGTTTTAGCCCACTTTTTTAGGGGTTACCTCGGATTTTCGTTTTGTTTTTTGATTTCTGTTTGCTCCATTTAAGGAGTAGCTGGGGTCGAGTCAAGGCATGGTACGGTCTCCCGATTTTGTGTTTTTGGGAGGCGTTCCTTGATTATGCAGTCATGAAAGGTTCGATCGAATTTGTGGCGTTTGTAGCGCCCTAAATAAAAAGCACCGAAGAATGCGGTTTCCGCGATTCAGGTGGTGAAAAAAGAGCGTCAACTCTAGCTTAGAGCCGTGCATAGCGCTGTCAGCACTGTGCATATCTATAATACAAGGAAAAGAAGAAAGTATCAAAAGTGGTATATTCAGCCAGTAATAGCTTAAAAAAGAGATAAATGAATAAACTGTGGATAACCAGTTAATTGATGTGGAGAATATTTTTATTAAAAGACCATGATTTTAACAGGAGTGCCTCGAATATTTGAATTTAGTTAGAGGTATGCAAAATGTCTTGATTTAAATAAGTGTTATTTGTACTGGATTATTCGATTTTTTTAGCAATCTTCGAAATCGTTTTTAAAAAATCTTTATCCATGCAATAAACCGGAAGCCTATACTTCTCTGCTTCTTTTTCTGTGTATTTGCCGAAGTAAGAAAGCATCTTGGCTATTTTTTGAAATGTTTCCTTATTTTTTGTTTTATTTAACACCCAGTCGCTCTTTGCGCTATTTTTCTTAAATCCCTCGACCAATGCCTGCTCATTCTTTTTGATCAGAAATACTGCGTGAATTTGTTTTGGGAATCCGTTCATCATTTTGGTGGTCAGCTTCGGATGGATCTGATAGCCCTCTATAACAAAATCATGAGACTCGTTGATGCAATCTCCGATAAAAGATTCTATTGCTTTCCAACTCGTTTTTCCTTGTTTTATGTACGCGGCAGTGATTTGTTTGTACGAAAATCTAGCATACATCTCATCATTAGTCCCAGAAGTTTTTCCCCTGAGGTTATTTTTCGGAAATAGTTTCCGATAATTTTTAGCGGGTGTGTATTCGCGGACGATCGATTCTAAAAAATCCGTTGAAACCCATCCGATACGAAGTTGCGAAGCAAGTTTTTTTGCCAGAGTAGTTTTCCCGCTGCGTGGTGGGCCTCCGATAAGATAAATCATATATCGAAGGATACCCTAAGGATCGTTTATTTCAAACAAAAAATAAGATTTCCGTTTTGAGATGCGGCTTCGAATGCTGAAAATTGAATTGATGTTGGTATTTTTAAGCGATCCATGAGTAACTCAAGTGCTTCGCCTTTGATGTTTAATATACTGTCATCCAATTGACAGCCGATGTCAGTGTCGACTTTATCACTAGCGTTATTAAACGATAAAAGTAGAGTGTTGGTGGTAGTGAGAAGGCGGTAATCGCCGGATGACGTCGTATTTGTTGATAAAGAATCGTTTGGCAATTCGAATTCTTCAGCTACATTTCCATCCGGTAAACTAATTATTTTTACAGAATAAATTCCTGCCGCCGCAGACATTTGTTGCAGGGCGGTTTGAGGTATGTTGTTTTCGTATTGAAGTTCCAAGGAACCTATTGTCGTATTGTTGACATGCCAAGCGACCAGGCTCGGAGTATCTGACGGTAAATTTACAAGACCGCTCATTTCCAGGGCATTGCGAATCGGTGGCCACGCCTGGGGCAGTATTTTTGTATTTATGGCCACGTCTCCCTTGGGCAGATCTATCTGCGGAGCCGACAGATCCAAGTCGGTTTTCCATATGCCATCGGAAATTGGACCGGATATGATCGGCCATTTTTCACCGAGGAAGATACCACCGTCAACGACAAGAAATCCCTGGTTATCTCCGGCGAGTTTTAAAACGAGACCCAATATATCTTTAGTTTTTCTTTTTGATTCCAGCGCCAGCGGTTCGTCGCTTAAAATATTGACCGGTCCGACATCGTATTTGTATTCAGCCGCCAGAGCCCCTTTTCTCAAAGTAATTACAAATGGAACAAAACCCTTGTCGGTCCAGGCCATGCCTAAAACTAATGGTCTTATGTTATTTTGCGCGGCCCGTCCCCAAATGTTCGGCGTGCTGTTAAAGGCGCCATTATTTTTTGTAGCCATGAGCAAAACGGTTTGTGATGGGAATGGGAAACTGAAATAGAAAATGAACCAAATCAAAGCCGCACAAAGAAGGGCGCCAAAAATAGCGGTTATGATTTTTATAGCCTTTGTTTTATTGAACCTGCCGGAAGTACCGTACGCTAAAATCGGATTGCCGGTTGGTAGGGTAGAAAAAATTTCCGGCTCCATGGGTCGAGTTTAGTTGATTTGTTTAAGGTTGTCGCGGCTTAAAATCATCGCGTCGGTTCCCACCCATTCCGGATCTGTGCGGCGGGGGTCCGCGTCTTTCGCCGCTACCTCGTGAAAATGGTTTATCCTCCGATGATTCCTGGTAATCCGGCGCGGCGCGTTTGATGGATAAGTTAACGCGTCCCATGGAATCAATTTCTATTACTTTTACTGTAACGATATCGCCGACCTTGAGTACGTCGGTTACTTTATCTATGCGGCGCGGTGCGATTTCGCTGATATGGACCAGGCCTTCCTGTTTTGGGCTGATTTCAACGAAAGCTCCGAAATCAAGTATTCTGGTTACCGGGCCAGTAAACACTTCGCCGGCCGTGATTTCTCTGGTCAATTGTTTAACCCAATCAGTCGCCTTTTTCATTCCGACCGGATCAGTGGATGTGATCATGACGGTTCCATCGTCATCGATATCGATTTGCACATTGCAAACAGCGATTATTTCGTTGATGATTTTTCCGCCCGGTCCGATTACGTCCCTAATTCTGTCAGGATTTATTTTTATTGTTTCAATTCTCGGAGCCCATTTTGAGAGTTCGCTTCGCGGTGCCGGGATAGCGGCTTCGATAACATCTAAAATTTTCACCCGGGCGGTCAAAGCCTGATTTAAAGTCTGTACTATTACTTCGAACGGAATACCGCTGGTTTTAGTGTCCATTTGGATAGCGGTGATACCTTTTCTGGTACCGGCTACTTTAAAATCCATACCGCCGACGCCATCTTCTAGATCCTGTAAATCAGTGATGACACGGTAGCGATTTGAATCTTCATCGCTCGCAAGTCCCATGGCAATACCGGCTACCGGAGCTTCTATTGGTACGCCAGCATCCATGAGCGCCAAAGTTGAACCACAGGTTGAGCCCATGGAGCTAGAGCCGTTTGAGCTTAGAACTTCGCTCACTGCGCGTATGGTATACGGAAAAACTTCCTTAGTTGGGAGAACCGGTAATAGCGCGCGTTCGGCTAAGGCGCCATGTCCGATCTCGCGTCTTCCCGGACCCCTGTTGGCCTTGGTTTCACCTACCGAATATCCCGGAAAATTATAATGATGGAAATATCGCTTGGTCATTTGGAACTCCATAGTATCAAGCGTCTGTTCCATGCCAGGCGAGCCCAGTGTTACGCTTGAGAGTACCTGCGTTTCCCCACGGTTAAAAAGACCGGAGCCGTGGGTGCGTGGCAGAATGCCGATAAAACTAGAAAGCTCGCGGATTTCTTGGTCGCCCCGACCGTCTACGCGCTTTCCTTCTTCAAGAATCCTGCGCGAGATTTCCAATTCCAAAAATTCATCAATCAAAGTTTCAGCCAGCGCGCGTTTTTCTTTTGACATCTGTTCCTTAATCAGGATCTCATCCAAAGCTTCTTTTAATTCCGCTTTTGCTTTCTTGCGTTCTGTTTTGGATTTAAGCGGTGTTGAATAAAAATATTTTTGAATCAATGGTTTCAAGGTTGCGGCAACGAAAGTTTTAAAAACTTCAAGATTCTGACTTTCTTCTTTTTCCTCGTCGGTTTTAGGATCAAAGAGATTTACCTTTTCTTTTCCCACGGCTTTTTTTACATCCTGAATAAGGGCTAAAACCGGTTTAAGAGCTTCTTGTGCAAAAGCTATAGCTTCGGCCGCTTCTTGTTCCGTGATTTGGTTGGCTCCGGCTTCGAGCATCACGACTTTTGTATCTGTCCCAGCGACAATGATTTCGATCTGTCCTTCGTTGGTTTGTTTATAAGTTGGATTTAAAACCCATTGCCCGTCTATGCGTCCGATACGCACGGCGGCCAAAGGACCTTTCCACGGGATATCAGAAATCTCGAGTGCGCAAGCCGCACCGATAAGGCCCGGGATGTCCGCGTCGTTTTCCTGGTCATGTGAAAAAACAGTAGCCACTACCGCCACTTCGTTTAGTATGCGGTCATCAAACAAAGGTCTGACAGCACGGTCAATCAGCCGGCCGGAAAGGATAGCTTCATCGGTCGGTCGGCCTTCGCGCTTGATAAAGCGAGAACCTTTGATGCGCCCCGCTGCATACATACGTTCTTCGAAGTCGACTTGTAGCGGGAAAAAATCCAAACCCGGACGAATACCGCCCAGGGTTGCTGTGCTCAAAACATAAGTATCGCCGTACTGCACCGTACATGAGCCATTGGCCTGTCCGGCTAAAGCGCCTACGCCGATCGTGAGGGTGCGACCACCCCACTCGGTGGAGAATTTTCGTTCTTGTTCCATATAAAGAAGCTTTTTTTGCGCTTCTTCAGGAGACTTAATCCGCTCGGCGGATCTGTGTCTCATGACGAAGCGAAAGTAATTTTAAATTTAATATGCGCTTATAATTGCACAATTTTTGTGATTTTGCAAGGGTCAACGTTCAGTAGCTTACCCGTACGCGGCGCGTTGGCCCGCGTTTGCCTCCCTTGGGCTTATTTTCGTCTTGTTCAGCTTCGGTATTAACAGGAGGTTTACTTGTTTCTGATCGGGGAGATTTTGATCCCATCAAACACTCCCGCCCTTCCGTTGATATGTCTATAAACCGGTCAGCTACGGCTTTGAGTTGAGCATTGGTGGATTCGGCGAAAGCCGCAACTTCCACGATCACGCCGTGGCCGTGGAGATATTCTACGAGCGGTACAAAATCTCCGTCACCGGTTATGAGCACGATGACGTCGACTTTTTCACCTAGTTTAATTGCATCAACTGCCATACCTACATCCCAATCCGCCTTTTTTTGGCCGCCTGCGAATTCCTGGACGTCTTTTATTTTTAATTCAATGCCAGCACCATGAAGCGCTTCAAAGAATGATTGCTCCTCGCCGGTTTTTGATTTTGCGACATAAGCGATGGCGCGGATAATGGGTCTGTCAGCTGCTATTAAATCTACAAGTTTTGAAAAAGCCAACCGCGTATTGTGTATGTGTTTGGCGGAGTGATACATGTTTTGCGTATCAATAAGTAAAGCGACGCGTTGCGCTAATCTGGTAACCATAAAAAATAGAAAAAATTATTAAAAATTGAAATGATTTATTTAAAACTGTTAATACGAATATAGGTGAAAGTGGACGAAGTGTCAATTTAATCTTAAGTATCTTACGAGCGAAATGATTTCACCCGACGCACGTGTATCTTGCATGCAGATGCGTCGGGTGTGAGTGTTAGGAGGTTTCGCACAAGAGAAAGCGGACGATGCCGATCACTTGGGCGATCTTTCCATCTATTCCTCGCCGACCGTCGATGATTACACGGTGAGGATGATGTTGCCAAACGTGCTTGGTGGACTGTTCGAGCTCCACGGCTCTTTCGAGCGGCTCGAACCTTGTTTTGTTGCCCGTTTTTCCGTACTTACTCGGATCACAGACGGCTAATGATTCGAGGTGGATGATGGCCTGGTAGCGCGTGAGAGCGGCAGTTACATCCACGTTGTACAGACGGGCAAACTCGGCCACACCGCCGGGCGTATATGCGGCGCCATCCAGAATTCCGCGGTCACTGATAAGGAGCTTGTTATCTCCATCTCCGCACTTGAGAGCGAAGGCGTCCTCGAAGGATTTTTGCAGCGGCAGAACCGCTGCCTGAAATGCGGACTGCCAAAGCTCCGACCAGGTTACGTCTTTGCCTGGAACCGGAAATCCTCCTTCCAAAAGCATTGTCGCTACTTCTGGCACGATTAGAATCTGTTCTCCGAATTCCTCCTGCAAAGCAGAGAGCGTGGTGGTTTTACCGCTACACGGGCCGCCTGTCAGAACCACTCTTTTCATGCTTCCTCCTACGTACGGTTGATTGAGCGTTTCTTAATTTAAGAAACATCCAAATATAATCGAAAAATCGGTTTCTGTCAAACCTCACACGCTTTCAAGAATAGTAGAAAAACAAAACGCCTCAATATATTTCGAGGCGTTTCAATTTTTTATACTTTCAGCTTGCTCATGAGTTCGTCGTACGCTTTGGCGTCATCGCGCTTCAGGTACTTCATGAGACGGCGGCGTTCACCGACTTTTTTAATGAGACCGCGTCGCGAGGAATAATCCTTTTTGTGCGTGCGCAAGTGCTCAGTCAAGTCTTTGATCTCTTCAGTCAAAATCGCGATCTGAACCTGGGGCGAGCCCGTATCGGTCGGATGCGTCTTGAATTTTTCTATGACCCGCTTTTTTTTATTCGGATCCATCATATTGTTTGTCGGAGACGAACGCCCACGAAGGATCCGCTTTCACGAATCATTGCATAGGCGGCCGTGTCCGGGTACGCGCTCCATTCCGTTTAACCGATAAATGTCGGATTAACCGAATAGGCGTATTGATTAATGTGCGCAGAAATTAACATGAGTTAGATTAAATAGCAAGCAACACAGAGACAGAGCAAGTAGCACGGAATACAATTTGTTTATTTTACGACGCCATGGGATAATTTTTGTTATGTCCAAAAAACTTTCATCATATTTGCGCCAGTTTCTGGAATATCTGGAAATAGAAAAAGGCCGTTCGCCACTTACGGTGCGTAATTATGATTTTTATCTCCAGCGTTTTATCGAATGGGCCAAAGATCCATTTCTGGAAGATGTTGATGCGGAGTTGGTGCGCCAGTTTCGTTTATATTTAAATCGTCTAGAAGATCCGCAGCGCGGGACTTTAAAAAAAAGTACGCAGAATTATCATCTGATTGCTCTTCGTTCTTTTCTAAAATACCTGGCGCGTCATGATGTGACGACACTCACGCCAGAAAAAATTGAATTAGCCAAACAAGGCGCACGTGAACCCTCGTTTTTGGATGCGCTTGATCTGGAACGTCTTTTAAACGCACCCATGCAGGATGATGCGCCCGAGATTTTGAAAAATCGCGATCGCGCGATTTTAGAATTGTTTTTTTCCACGGGCATGCGCGTCTCCGAACTAGCAAATATAAAACGCGACCAGATTAATTTGGGGCGCGATGAATTTTCTGTGCGCGGCAAAGGAGATAGAGTTCGCGTGGTGTTTTTATCGCATCAGGCGCGTCACTGGCTCAAGGAATATTTGAAACTACGCAAAGACGAATCACCGTACATGTTCATTCGCCATGACCGGGCCGCAAAAACCGGTAATGCGGAATCGGCGAGTTCGATCACGCCGCGCTCCATTGAACGTCTTGTCCATCATTATTCAGCCGTAGCCGGTATACCAAAAAAAGTTTCGCCGCACACTCTGCGTCACTCCTTCGCCACGGACCTGCTCATGAACGGCGCAGACTTGCGCAGCGTCCAAGCCATGCTCGGCCACTCATCCATCACCACCACCCAGATCTACACCCATGTCACCAACCAACAGCTGCGCGACATACATCAGGCGTTTCATGCGAAGAGGAGAGAGGAGTAGGGA
>Ga0180007_10006690_pt1 | contig 11190 bp, 11 predicted proteins | sample MM_PC_MetaG_FD_121122 | JGI IMG/M metagenome (GOLD analysis project Ga0180007, IMG submission 121122) | Groundwater microbial communities from the Aspo Hard Rock Laboratory (HRL) deep subsurface site, Sweden - MM_PC_MetaG | ecosystem: Environmental > Aquatic > Deep subsurface > Groundwater...
TATTGGGCGTGGAAGGCATGGGAAGAACGAGCATCTAAAGAATAACCTTTCCTCCTTACTTCACCCCCGCCGGAGGGTAGCCTTTGCGAATATCCGGCTTTTTTAAATTCCACCAGTGCCAAACCGCATCAAGCCGAATAATGCACTGAAGTAATATCAAAACCAAGTCCTTCTTGTATTTATATCAGCAATTGTTCCATCTGCCACACTAAATATTTCAGCAATATCTTTTTGTAAGAGATTTGATTCTTTCAATAATTTCTTGATAACTTGCACTTTTAAAGGGTTCAACTTATTACTCCGAGTATTGTGTGCTTGTTCTTGTCTTGTTGCCCATTTACAATTTTTAGGATAATACCCTGAGTCATTTTTAATTCTCTCTAATGTTAATCCTTCAGGCTTTATACCCATATCGGCAAGGAAGTTCTCAAACTTGTTCCATCTCTCACAAACTGTAATCCCTCGGCCCCCGTAATATTTATATGCTTGATCTTTAGAACTATTACAGCGTCTGCGAAGCGATTGCCATATACGATATGTTTTTGTTTTAGATTTATTCCTTGTATGACCATGTCCCATAATATCCTCCGTAGATAGTCCGATTGTTAAATTTGGGGAAGCCCGTTCGGAATACGGGTTTTCGGTAGCTAACCTATCCCCAAATCATCTCATTTCTCCCAATACTTATTCTTCAAACCTTCCCATCCAATAGCTATTGCTTCTCTTTCTTTTCTTTGATTTCCTTCTCCCTGACTTCCAGGCATTCCTTTTCAGTCTTGACCGTATCATAAATAAAATCGTAATGCTCTTCCTCTAACCACTCATAAACCCTACTTACAGGTATAAAGAGTCCCATATGGGTTATAGGCGTTCCCCATCCGGCAACAACAAGCATTGAGGGAATACCGATAAAGTTTCCCTGCCCATCAAACATTGCACCACCAGAATTGCCATAAATAATCTGTGCACTTGACATATGGAAAGGTAGACTATCTATTTGGAAGTTTTTACGGGTCAAAATACCTGTTGTTGGCAGGGGAGGAAATGCAAGAGAACAACCAACTGCCACAGTTTCGTCAAGGCATTTGATATCATTTACCTGCTCTTTTGTTAAAAGTTGAGCAATCGTTTTTATCTCTTCCTCTGAACGTAATTTCAAGAGTGCCATATCTTGCTCTCGCGAGTGGATTACAATATCGGCTTCAACTTTTAATGTCCCTATTGGAGTGGATAGATCACGATATTTAAAAATTTCAACATGGCAAATAGATAGCTTTTCTTCTTTCACGTCTTTACCCAGATCCTTGTCAAATTTTTCTATAACCCGTATCGCACCGTCAACCACATGATAATTTGTGAGGACATAAGTCGAACATCCTTCTGCTGTGTCTGAAGTATATTTACTATAAAGAATAGTTCCCGAACCAGTCCCGCCTGCACCTGTGACACGCACAACAGGGTAAATATACTTGTCATGTCCCTGTTCCCCTGATAATGCACCGAAGACTACTGGTACGAATACCGTCATTGCCAAAAAACATACTGCGATTAATAATGTGATTCTTTTCATTTTACTACCTCCGGTTAAAAGTTTATTTTGTTCATGGGAATAATGCCAGAAACTTTTCAGCTTCCTTTCTATCACTATCTTGTTCATCTTTTGATAACTCAGCATAAGGTGTTTCCATTTGTTTCATCCATCTTTTAATAGCCCAAGCATCCATCGTCCAAGTGCCATCGCGCACATTGAATGTGCCTTTTGAGAATAGATATTCCATCCAACCAGACCATTGCTTATGACATAGTTCTGCTAATTCTTCTTTAATATCATATTTCAAAATGACATCCATCCTTAAATGACCAGTTACCACCCCAAGTATGACCCATCTTTTCCCATGTTTTTCCAAGCCATTCATAATCTGCATCAATTATCCAGATAGCTTTACCGTATTTGATTATGACAAAATCTATAGCCAACCAATCTTGATGTTTAGAGTGTTTGACCATACTTTTACCATCTTCATATAAAATATCTTGTTGTGTTTGTAGACGATGAAAACAATGAGGTAGCAGGTCAATCCCGTGTTCATGAGCTGCTATCGTAAGGCGGGATATGTCGTAAAAGAATTTTACTCTGTCTGACGTTTTGCCCATTAGGTCATTTTAATCTCTCATGGTTCCCTTATATACCATATGTTGTGTTTTGTCAAGTTCTAATTGTTATTCTCTATGTATTGCTGTATTTTTTCGATTTACATTAAATTGTAAATTCAGGCTTTTGGTTAATTCTTTAATATCAGTGCTCACAGTCTGAAGGTCTGCCCGTATATTGTCACGGATTTCCGACATATTTTGTTTAATATCCTTCATATCCGCAACGTACCGTTCAAGCCTTACATACTTTTCTGGGAGAGCATCGAACTTTTCATTTTGAGATTTAATTTGTTTGTTTTGCTCAGTAATAACAGTCATTTGCCATGCACTTACTATTGCAAGACATGTTAGAAGTATCCCCATAACTATTGAAATTGTATTCTTTGCTTTAACGTCTGTCAAATCTCAACCTCCGTGTGATTCCTTATGGGTAAACCCCTAAAAGTAGACCTCTCCTTCTATAAACAGTAGGGCCATATAGTGGCCCTACACCGTATAAATAAGCAGTCACATCTACATCCGTATCGGCAGCATTGGGGCTTTTAGCCTTTAAAATAACCTCGGTATTAGCTGGCACAGGGAAAGGAACAGTCCACACGCTTGACCGTACTGCCGTGCTGAATTGTATTTGTTGCGGATCACCCTGGACAGTCTGCCCGGCAATTGTTATGGTAAACTCGAATAACCCACCAGAACCGTCTAAGTTCTTCGCCCCATCCCCAAAGGCAACCATCCCTTGAACCATAGAAGGCGAGGCGGCATTAGGAGTGTGGGTTAATACCGTTACCTGGGAGGTTAAATTCCTGTCTGCATTCTCTGTATCAAGCTGGTCAGTTGCCATAAGTTAGCTTATATCAAATAGATAAGCAGTAACATCCACATCGGTATCTGCCCCGTTAGGTGACTTGGCCTTGATTATGACTTCTTTATTAGCAGGCACGGGAAAAATGTATGTAAAGACCGCTGCCCTGACTGCTGCACTAAAGTGTATGCCTTGCGGGTCAGGCTCTACCGTCTGGCCACCTACCGTGATAGTCAGTTCAAATGCCCCACCTGTGCCGTCCAGGTTCTTGGTTCCGTCCCCGAAGAAAACAAGGCCCTGACATAGAATATTGTTTGTGGCATGGGGTGTGTCTGTTAAAACTGTGACCTGTGCTGTTAGGTTTCGATCTGCATTTTCAGTGTCTAATAAATCAATTGCCATGTTTCATCTCCATACTTTAGGCCATGCTCCGTGGGCTGGTAACATTTCCAAATGCCATACAATCGGCCCGTCTACTGTTACGTTGTCAAGAACAAGGGTCTCGTATCCTGCTTTTGATAGGGTGAACTTGTGGGGGGTGAGTGTAGCCAAAGTCTCTGATGTGCCTGTCCATGTTTTATAAGCTATTGTCTGCTCTACTATATCGCCATTGGCATCCGTTACGATTGTCCCTGCTGCCCAGACTGCATCTGTATTGATATCCTCACAATCAACTGTCACCCCAGCAAGGTTGACTCCATCCTTGTCAGCTATATGGATATTACAGGTTTTCTTTGCAGTGACAACATCATCGGCTTGAACAATTGTTATTGAAGGCGTTGTTTCGTCAAAGGTTGAATCAATTAGTGTTATGTCTTCGGCTTGCGAATTAACCTGAGCTGTTCCTCCGCTTGCAGATATTTTCAGATTTGATACCGTTATAGGTTGGCCACCCCCTTGCAAACATGCTTTTCCAGCCCCATTGTACATAATTATATCATTAAGTGTATTTGTTGTAGCAGCTGGTGTTAAAATAGAGCCTGCACCAGTTGAAAGAACACAGTTGGTCATAGCTATGGCTGTTCCAACCGCAACTATCCTTGCGTCTAAGACGCAGTTTATTATTTCTATGGTACTACCAGCTCCACCAGAAAATAGACTTGTCGTAACGTGACGAGTATTTACAATAGTGCTACCATAGAGCAAAAGTGTTCCAGTAATATCGCAAATACCGTCATAATTAATATAAAGACCTCCACCATATTTAGTATTTTCAGAATCTACTTTGGCCCCAAACCTAAATGTCGCATTTGCAGTTACGTTAAAGTCAGCATTAAATTTTATTAGAGGCATATTTGCAGTATATGATGCACTCCATGCCCAAGTTGATTGTTGACAGGCAAAATAAGTTGCCGTCCCTCCATTTCCAATATTGAAATTAGCATCAATAACATGATGATTAGTTCCATAATCCCAAATCACGCCCCACTGTGGCTGAGTAACTGCAACAGTACCATCGGCCCACTGAGTACCACCCCCAGCAGCATTATCAGAACAGTCAATATTGGTTATCGTCCTAAAATACTTAGTAGAGACATATGCTCCATTTCCAGCAGTTACGTCTATACTCTCGGTCTGAGCAGCCCCGCGCCAGTCCGTGCCTGTGATAAAGATAAAGTCAGCCTGGGCTGTCTTGGAAGCAACAGTAAATGTGATAAGAAGAGCAATCACATCAACCGGCCTTATCTGATATGTCAAAGCCAGGGTAGGGGATAAACCCGCCGTAGCTACCAACAGAGTAGCTGTGCCCGCCCTGTCAAATGTGACAAAATTGACAGGGGTGGCAGGAGTCCCAACTGTGCCCTCTGTCACGACAACCGTGTTTGTCGCTTCCGTATAGGTAAATGAAATTGCCATTTATGGCCTCCAATTAATGAACTCAATATAGCTTGCTTCCATTTGGTTTTTAAATGTAACCATCTTAGCCACAATAGGCTGAACATACGCATCAAAGGTCGCATCCCCTGTGGGATATAATGCACTTCCCCTTGAAATCGCCTCTGACAGGTTATTGTAAAAATCCTGAATAATCGCCCTGACTGCGAACATATTTTCATTAACCTGCTTCTCTGCCCATTTTGCATTTAACTTGCCTGATATTACTCCCATTTTAAAATACCTCCATTAATTTAATCATCTGGTCTGTGAGGGGCAAACCCGCCTTTTAATCCCATACCCATAGACATTGAACGACCACCACTTACAAATAATTCGTATGGCCCTATATCGACAACACCACCAGGAACAATTATATTGCCACTACCGTCTGTGATTGCCCTGCCCGCTAAATCCGTGACATCTGCTGTGCCGTCATGAGGGGTATTATCCCCGGCATTCTTTAACGCCGAGCCTGCCGTTAATATAAAATTATCACTGGCGTAATTCCTGAAGCCAGTCGTGCCTATCGAGAACTGGCAGTCTGCATCAAACATAGCTGTGCCACTCGCTCCTAATGTAGCCACTATGGTTGCCTGTGACTGGATAAAACCAGAATTATAGAACCTAACTATTTCACCAGCTCCGATACCGGCAAGATCAACGGTAGTGGCCCAGGTGTTATAAATCCCATCAAGGGAAGTGACTTCTTTTGCTGTTGAAACATCGACCGTGCCTGCAAAAGCGGCATCTGCTTGAAACTTCAAATTCCCTGTAGTAGAGGCTGCAATATAATCGGTATAAGTATTAGAAGCTGAAATAGCAGCACCATCCACTGCACCGATTTGTGGTGTTAAAGTTCCAGCGGTTCGTGTAGCTGTGTAGGTGTTTTTATATAGCTTTAAGGCTTCTGCACTTATGTCTTGTTCAAGATCACTTGCTGTTCCTGCAACCTTCCCCATCTTTCCGGTTAAAGCAAACGAAACGACTTGAGGAGCCCAACCTGTTCCAGCCGTCCAGTTGGTGGCAGTAGTATTATCTACAACAACATTCTTTATATAAAAAATATCATCTCCGCCCGCATCTTGAAATACAACAGATCCGCCGTCTGTCGCAAAAACATAGATTTGCGTAGAGGCTGGCTTTATGTGACATGTATACGCTGTCCAAGCACCCAGTGTGCCCTGCGCAGGAGTACCCGCGACCGCACCATCTCCTATAGAAATACCGTCTATATTTGATTGCCCGGAAGGGATATAATATTCAAGTGAGACTTTATAGGTGAGTCCAATAGTCCAGGTAGTTCCTTTTCCGGCCCAATGAGTATTGTTTGTAACATCAGTACAAACAATTCTTAATACATCGTCATATCCTGCGGCATCTGGGATGTCGTCTACATTTGCCGTGATTGTTACTCTTGCTCCTCCCCAGCCGTCCACTGTCGCACTAAAATCACTCGTATAAACGTTGGTTTCTGTCACAGCGTCAAAAGCACCATCCGTGACCTTCTCAGCACCCAGCGTATCATCACCAATAGCCTCATCCAGATCAAGCGTGCCACGGATACCCACATTCCAGATATTACAGCCTGTGGCTCCTTCAGGCACTTGCAGGGTTTCACCAGAGGCTACTACGCTATACTTGACAGTATCGCCTAATCCCAGCACAACGGCATAACCTTTTACTGGTAGACAGAGGATAAAACAGGTTACGACTAACAGTAATATTTTATTCAAGAATACAGTTTTTAATGACATAATAATCTCCGAAAGTGTGTGTGCCAGCATGTGCAAACCCCCCGCCGTCTATCGTTATCACATTACCAGCGGTTCCGTCACTGGCCGACATATCCGCAGTGCCTATGGAATTGGCTTCGGTGCATTCGATGAAATCGTTAGCTACGAAATACCCACCTGCTGCCAGATAAGTGGCCATGGTGTTCGTGGCGTCGAATTCTTTGGGTGAAGTGGAGGGATAAGGCACAGATATAATAATATTCCCGCCTGCCAGATCAGCCTGCGGTAATGTATAAGTAATCTCATTAGAACCACCGTCAATAAGTTTTGTAGCACCATGTATTAAACCCGTACCCCCTGCTGTACCCTCAGCCTGTAAGTCTAAATCCCTGTCCCCGATCTGTATTACCCGTGCGAATTGTAATATTGTAGTGCCTATCCCAGCGTAATATTCAAATTCTTCCTTATCAGGATAAGCCATATCAGTTCCGATTTTCACATTAGACAAAGGTCCATCGTTAAAGAATATTGTATCCCCGTCACTCTGAACACATAGATAACAGGTTTCTCCGGCGACATAGGTAGTTTCAGCATCAATCTGAACTTTGGAACTATTACAGTGAAAGAAAGCTGAGATAGATGGGGCTGTAGTGTCAATCACGATAGCTGAATTAGCCGCCAGACTACCACCTGTGAGATATGTTGACAGGTCTTCTGAGCCGGTCATTGTCATACCGTTGAGAGTAATATTCCCTGAAATAGCCAGGTCAGCGGATACCATAGCAGCTATTATCTTGTATCCTGCCGATGCCGTAGTACCCCATTGAAGAACAGTTGTATTATCTCCGCTCAGGTATTCTAACTTTAAATCATTAGCACCTGTTTCAACTGTCAGATAACCTAAGCCCCCGACGGTATTCACGTCATTAGGCCGGTCAAATTCTGTAGCTATAACCAGGGCATCGTCAATTCCGTAAGTTCCATTGGCTGTAACAGCATAGATTTTTGTACAGACTGGGGTGGCAGGGTAATGGTCTTTATCAGCAATTAAGTTAAGCTCTCTTGTGGAATCATTACTAACCATAGGATCATCAACATACATTGCAGCATTATATGCCAGTGAAATCCCAACACGAAATTGCCCAGATGCAACAGATATTGCAGTTAAATCAGTGGTATCCGTATCACTGTCAACCAACTCAAGAGCTGAATTATAAACCTTTAACCCATGAACATCTGTGGTAGGATTGAAATAACCATATACATAAAACCAGGCATTTGTAGTCATTGCTGATCCGGTAGTCTGGCAAAATGTAGTTGCGACTGTATTTAACTTATGTTGAAATCGAACATCGTTACTGTCAGTCAATGTTATTCTCACATAATCATAATCACCTGCGAGTTCTGTCATATCGAGAATTGGAGCTGCATCAACCCAGGTAGAGATATAAACCCAAGCACCCATTGAAATCTGCCCACCGTCATAGATGCTGGCAATATCAAACACTGCATCATCATCGCCATTAGCACAATATAGACTATATGTACCATGCTTTGCCTGGGTAGAACTATATACAGCCGCAGCTCCAGATCTCTCTGCCGTTGTATCCCCCGCACTGTAATCCAGTTTGGCATCTAACGTATCTGAATTTTCAGCCCTCCACCAGAATGTAATATCGGCATGACTGTCAACTGATGTCTCATTATGGGTTACGGTAAATGAATAGGTATTATACAGACCATGTTCATCTGTAACTTTCAAGCTGCAACTATGTGAGCAAGGATAAGCACCACAGGTAAAAGTCACTGTTCCTGGGTCTTCAAGGGTCGATGCGTCTTTATCACTATTTGGCAAAGTCCATAAGTAAGTTATCGTGTCACTCTCATCATCAACCGCCGTACAACTTGCCGTGATCGTATCAGCCACATCGTGGTAAATAGTAATATTACCACCCGGTGAATAAACCGTGACATAAGGTGCCGTGTTGGTAGGAGGTGAAGCAAACTCTTCTACCCCTATATCTGGATGGGTGCCTACAAATCGTAGTGAAATCTGAGTGTTAGTGGTATTATTTGTCTGGCTTGCAGCATTGTAGATATAGTCGATCGAGCTACTAAGGGTCAGTGTTTTAGTACCATAATTTATGGAAGTTATTTCTCTGTTTTGTAATCCATTTGTGGCATCATAGAAGGAAACAAGCATACCTTCCACAGCGGCTCCAGCCGAATCGGTAACGCCCATATGCCCATGAAACCAATAAGGATCATCCACCACAATAGTTGCACTGCTGCCCGAACCACTACTAACATAATCCACAAAACTCAAGTACCCGCCAGCATCCCTTGCTGTTGATGTGGATTGTAGGGTATAGTCTTGATTTACAGGATCAGTCATTAAAGGGTTAGCAGGGTTAGGACTGTTTGTATCATTCCCTCTTGATGATTTCCAGGTAGACCAAGGATAGAAGACACCATTATGATCCCCCCAAATAGAATACGCCGACGGATCGCCAATCGTTGTCCAGTATAGATTGTAGTCAATGAAATGATTAGCGCCTGTATCTGCACTATTCTCGAAGTATATTAGATAGTCCTCACCAGCAACTGTCCTGCCATCAATCCAGACGATATTATTCTTAAAATAACAATAATCTACGGCTCGCCTGAATTTAATTCCCATCTGGTCGCCATCATAGACGGTATTGTTAAACATCCTGTTTCCGGCGACACCAGGCTTCATCTGATTAATATATAACGAACTTCGAGCTGTTGCATAGTCCGTCTGAATACTGGCATTATCTGAAATATTCCTGTAAGCCAGGTTTCCGTAACAAGCACCTCCAGCTACATATCCTGACGCAAACGTAACTGTTGACATCAGGTTATTTCTACCGGTGTTATTCCGAAAAACATTATGAAGCGTAAGATCATCAACAACATTACGATGATAAATAATATAGGGGGCTCTACCTCCTACATCTATGTTGTTTTCAATTATGCTATAACTTGTACCCTGTAGACCTACCAAATGACCATCAGCGGGAATCTGTGTTCCGCCCTTTGTATATCCTGTAATGCCGCTGCCTGTATTGTTTGCGATATAATGGTAATTGCCACCCTGATCTGCTTCATCAATAAAATAAATACCATTAGCACAACCTGTAAATGTGTTATCTGTTACAACTACATGATCTCCACTACATACTAATGTAGCCGCATAATGACCAAAGCCATTGAAATCACAATTAGTAATATGGATATAACCTTTGTTGTTCAGATTGGCTGTGCTACCTCCATCATCATCGCCTGAGCTTATACCAATACTTTTGGAATCCGAACTTCCAGTATCAGTTATGTTTAGGTTGTCGAGGGTAATATATCCAGCGTTTCGCCACCTAATAGCGTAATTCCCGACATTAATTGCTGTGCTGATAGTAAATAATGGTTTATTTCCCGTATCTACAGGGTCTACAGTTATATATAAACGATAGCCGTTTTCAGCCGGAACATATGTTCCATTACCAAGAATAGACATCTGCCCAAACGTATCGCCACGCTTGAAATAGATATAGACATTATCAGTGGATAATTTGGTATTGACTGCTGACCAGTCTATATCAGCTATCGCCCAGGCATTTGCGAAGCTGGAACCATTCCCTGCACCTGCTGCTGTGGTGCGAACGTAGTAGTGCGCGTCTGTCGCCCCCGCCCATGATACAGGCAGGAGAAGGATCAGGAGGGTTGTGAGTAGTAGTTTTTTCATTGGTTTTACCTGAAATATATTTTTACCTTTGCGTTAGCGGCTGTCCCTAATGTGCAATCTGATATGTCTATAACTGGTTTTATTTTCATACCCGGAGGTAAATATAAGATAGTTTTATCATACTTATCAGCGCTTTCCCCCGACTCAAAAGGAACCCATGTGTCAAGCCCATCATCATGGATAACCATAATGTCACCCGTAGCGCTTGGGTAGAACACAACACACCAAATATCAAGATCAGATGGATATCCTTCTGTTGTAGCGTACCAATCAGCATCAAGGCCAGTAATCGTGATACATTTTTTCCCCTTTACAGTTACGTTCGCTCCAAACGCCGGAAGGCATAACATGACTGTAAAAATCAGGCTTACAAGTAACGTGGTTAGCTTTTTCATTTTGTGGCTCCTCTAATCTAAGTTATATTTAATCGCTTTTTTTCTTTCCTTATAAATTGTTCTGGCTCTTTCTTTTTGGTTGAGGTGGTTTTATTTTTTATTATAAAACGACTATTGAACTTCTTAGCTCTCTCTGTCATTTGTGTATTCCAGTAGTCAATTTTTTCTCTTTTCTCTTTTGGACTCATTCCTTTTGATTCCATTATTATTGATATCTTTTTTCTAATATTGGATAATCCTTTCGCTACTCGTCTTGCACCAGGGGCATAATCCCCAATATTTTTTGTGTTAATTTTAAATTGTTTTGCGTCTTCTTTGTTCCCACTTTGACGCAGAACCTTATACCCTCGGTTAGCTTGAATTATCTTTTCCGTATTTTCATAAAACTTATTCACATCTTTACCCATTGATCCTATAGGCTCTCTTGAAATAAATCCTTTTATACCGGGAGCAACTTCATACCAA
>Ga0180007_10006691_pt1 | contig 11190 bp, 14 predicted proteins | sample MM_PC_MetaG_FD_121122 | JGI IMG/M metagenome (GOLD analysis project Ga0180007, IMG submission 121122) | Groundwater microbial communities from the Aspo Hard Rock Laboratory (HRL) deep subsurface site, Sweden - MM_PC_MetaG | ecosystem: Environmental > Aquatic > Deep subsurface > Groundwater...
CGGGCATGATTATAAATACCTTTTATTCCATTAATTGCCGAGAACTTATCCTGTTCAGGAACCCCTACTGTCACTGCATCCATATTTGTATTGAATACGCGTTCAATGTTCGTTAAACCAAATCCATTGTTGCGACCCATCCCGATATTGAACTCTGTATTCGTGAAGTCCGTATCCGGTTTAGTTTCCTTCCAGACAATATAGAATACGAAATAATCTATTTTATGGGCTATCATCCTCTGTCCTCGCATTGTGTGTATGATTTCAAACGGTATTGGACTGAAATCGTATAATGGGTTGGTGAGAATGTTCTCAATGCTCCTGAGTACTGTGAATCCTTCATACCCTTTTTTGATGTTATCCAGCACGGTTTTTGGTTGGATTTTATTTACTGGTTTCCCCTCCCTCATAACTGGTATTTTCGGTTCTTCCATTGTATTCTGGTGATATTTATTAAATCCTTTGAATGTTACAGGATCATTTTGGGGAATACCGAAACTCACCTTATCTATATTGTCTGCTTTGATATCAGACCAGCGCAACATCGCATTATAGAGAGCGTGCCCGTTGATTACATTCTTATCCCCGATCAGGGGGCTGTACATTAATCCCAGAAAAAAAGAAATGTCCGGGTTTATTTGGTTTGCCACCATTTCTTATCAATCCCGAACCGTTCTTTCTGAACTTTAAGTTCTTTCTCTAGTATTGCTGCATACTTCGCTTTTTCAGCATCCCACCGCTCGATTTTTTCTTTTGTTTCTTTTGAGAGATCATCTGAATCGTCAGCTTTATCTTCCAGTTTGATAAGCCTTCCGTGATATTTGACAATTTCCTGTCTTGTCATTTCGGTCGGTAACGCTGTCACTTCGACGAACCCACTACCGAATGTCCGGCCGCCACCAAGCTGATGCTTGAAGTCGTTCTGGTGATCATTCAGGTAGTTAATCCCCATGAGCAGTACTGCCACATGTACGTCCATTCGGGGATTCGGCTCATACATCTTCACATACAGGATGGCATCAAGGTTTTCGATCACATTGACTGTATGAGTTGCATAAGGTGTCCCATCAACTGCACTGCGAGGACTGATCGCCAGTTTCAGGTAGTTGCCTTTACCTGTGACGTTCTTGACCCCCCGTGTATATTCGCTGTCAATTGGGCTGACCTTTACGGGCATGAGACTGAATACCCGATGGGCGCCTGTGAAGGTGCCGAACATTTCAGCAACTATACACATTTTACCCATCACCGCTTCACATTCTGGTTTGCCTTTATATTCTCCATCTTTCATTGCTTTCCGGTGATATCCCTGGGCCAGGTCTTGCTCCACGAATGTTCGATAGTCTTTCCCAGGAAGATTAAGATCATAGCTGTGACATACGCTTACTCCTTTTTCTATGAGGGCCTGAGTAACCCCATATCTCAGGTATCCAAGTATTGACCATGGGGAGATGGTGCAATCTATTGTATTTGCCGGATACCCGACACCGTACTCAACGGTTTCGTCATTCTCTCCCGGTGCAAAGCGAGAATGCGTTTCCGGTATCAATCCGTTTTTAATACTTATTTGTGGGCTTTTCAGCCGAATTTTGAGTTCTTTCATACAATATTACCTCATCCTTATATTGTCAGTTATGATATATAACCTTGTTGGATATGAAACAAACATTTATATGTAAAGATGATGTTATGTTATTGCTAAAACAAACAGAATAATAAACAGTAAGGTTAATATACAATCGAGATTAAATTAAGAATCCGCTAGAAACCTTCAACGATAAAGTGATGAACTTGAAAAATGAAAGCAATAAAGCGATGATCTTGAGAATAATAACCCGAACTTTTTCAACCTTGTTGGGTAATATTATATAATTACTTAACAATAATAATAAAGTGATGAACTTGAGAAATGAGATATCAAGCCGTGTGGAACGGCGCTTCTTGGAGATAGAGGGAAGGCTGCGCAAGGCCGGGATGGGTAAAGAGGCTGCGCAACCAGATAAGTTCATCACGCCTGTGCCAAAGATCACAAGCTACGCTGAGGATCAGATTGACAGGTACGAACATCACCTCAATGAAATCATGCGAAATGTGCGTGAGGCAAGGGTCGTTTCACCTTGCGCTGGTTGCAAAAAAACCGTTCAGTCTATAAAGATTATGACACTTGGAGCGTTAACCGCGCTGGCAGTTTACAAGGCAATGTCGTCAGAGGGCAGGGACCGCGCTGATTTTGACGATGATGAGATTGCAAGAATAAAAAAAGAGGTTGAATTGAAATATTCAAACTATTGATCTTCTTTTTTGTAGGAGGCAAAACTATTAACTTTTGAAGCGCTATATTATATTTCAGGTGATACTATGACAGACCTATCAGAATTAACAAATAAAATCTCAGCATTAAAGATATTCAAAGACCAAATCCTTGTAGCGATCAGGGATGAACAGGAGGCGCAGCAGATATACAAAATGATGGCTCAGGCAGATAAGGCAGACGCCAGAGTTTCAGGTATTATTATTTACCGCAAGGAGTCGTATTCCAGCGAGATTCGTGGAATAAGAGACCAAGAACACACACATGAGGGCAGGTTCCGGAGCATGCTTAAAAATACAGAGGACAGCATCAGCGAAATTGAAAAAATGCTGAAAGATGAGCGGCGCCAGAAAGAGGTGCAGCAAGAGATAGAGCGCCGCAAGAAAGAACAGGATGATCGCAGGAAGCGTGAGGATGCGCAGCGCAAGCGCGCGGCGCCCTTGAGCGAAGGATACCACAGTCCATACAGGCCGAGAAGGAGTTAGGAAAATATGCTACATCGCTGGGATGTGATTATGGATTTCGCTTTAACAGGTGCCAGGAAACCGGAAGAAATATACAGGTTGCTCAAACAGGAATCTGAAGGAGCAGTTCGAGACGAACAGGAAGCCATAGATAAATACGCCAAGATCATTACTGACGCGGAACGGGGTGGATGCAGGGATATTGTGAATGAAGTACGTGGAATCCAATCCCAGGAAAAGACACACAAAGGCCAATTCCAGAGGACCATTACCGATATAGACCGAAAGATAACGGATCTAAAGAGACAGATAGAGGACGAGCAGCGCAAGCTGGCAGATGAACAGCGCAGAGAAGAGCAAGACAAGAAGGATAGACTCAACCACGCGCGCATAACTGAAATCAGGCGCAGGGGGTGGGTATTGAATGGTTCAAGTTGAAGTCGATGTGGTATCTGTAACTGCATACAAATGTGTGCATTGCGAAGGATTGTTTCAAGACATGAGCTCAGCTTTAGAACATCTTGATAAATGCCCTGCGCGGCCAGCGGAGAGCTACTTAGATAATTCGTCGTTTGGCAACATGATCTTGAAAGAGGCGGTTGTCTGAATGCCAACCTGGGCGCAGAGGGAAGCTGCAAGGAAAGAAAAATATCCTGAATCGTCAGGCGTGGGCGATATGCTGCTTAAGAGAGATCAAGAATTCGTAAAACCCATAGATTGCCAGCGGGTTATGATCCAACGCACGCGTGATTGCCCCAAAGCAAAAATAACGTTTCCTGAAGATGTAGTTACGTTACTGCGGGAAATGGGCGACTACGAACGCGAAAGGGCAATGATCCTTTCTTTAGACACAAAGAATAATGTTATCAGTATTGAAAATATCAGCACAGGATCGTTGAACGCATCTATTGTTCACCCCAGAGAAGCCGTAAAGGGAAGTTTGCTGGCGAATGCAGCACATATAATTTTTGCCCACAACCACCCCTCTGGAGACCCGAGTCCTTCAGTAGAAGATCGGGCAATTAACAAAAAGCTACAAGAAGCTTTTAATATTGTAGGGATAGATATGCTTGACAGTATAATTATAGGGCGAGAAACATATTATAGCTTCAAGGAACACGGCGAAATGTTTCCAGAATCAAAACATAAAGAATCAAAACCAGGAGGAATTATGGAACGGAAAGATTTAGAGATAGAATCAGATGAAGATGACGCGTGCTCGATAGCAACCATGGCTGCTTTAGAAGTTATGTCGGAGCGCTGCGGTGGGGAGGGCGGCACCGTGAATGATGCGCTGACCGCCGCAAAAACAGCGCTTGATCATCTTTCTTCAGAAGGAAAAGTAGTTTTTTCCAGGGAAATTCAGAAAATCCACAAAACAGGTGAAGGCTGGGAAGTGGAAATCGAAAGTCCAAAATTCACAGGAACCCTTGAGATATCGCCAACAGGCGACTGCCAGACAAAGTGAACAGATTGCGTTGTCCATGAAACAGGTTGAAGGCTAATCTATTTTTTCTTTTTAAGAAATCGCTCCTGCGCTTTTGGTACATTGATTATAATATCAGGATAATTATAATCAACGAGCACCTCATCATTTTCCCTTAAATCATACACATTTTTGAGCGTATTCCTATCCAGGATCACGCAAATTGAATTTCCCGCTCTTTTGATACGCCTCGTTTCCATCCTCTAAATCTCCAGTACCTTATAAGGTATATAAGTATATTATATTTGGCATTCTATATGTATTACATATTGTTATATTATTTGGTATCCTTGTATGACAGAAGGTATATATAACAGGTACACTATATGTAAGACAGAAGGTGATACTAAATGATGGGCAATTTATCGATAGGTCGGAGGATGGTGATAGGAATATGCTTAATCAGTATGTTCGTTCTACCTACTTTCGTTCTACCCGCTATGGCAGCAGCAGGAACTGCAACAAGTCCAAAAGATATAATTGGCGATCCTATCAAGACATTCAATAACCTCCCAGAGAGCACACGGTCTGGTATATTGTTGGTCACGGGTCTTGTATTTCTGGGCGCGTTGCTCTGTGTGATCTACGGGATCATGATAGCGACTGGGAAATCCACCATTGGCGCGACCTCATCAGATGCAAAGATGCGATCGGAAGGCATTAGTGGTTTACTCACAATTGCAGGAATTGTCCTGATCGCTATCATGGTATTGGGCTTCGTGTTTTGGTACTTTACACCTGGCAATATATGAATATGGTATATATTGCTTTAATTCTTTTTTCATTCATACCCGTTGTTAGTGGATACACTGGCATTTTTTCAATACTTGATGAGAAATACGCAGATAATGTCAACGATCTTCCGACCCCAGAAGGAAATCCTGCTATATTCTGGCAGGATTGTCCGTGCAATATCGATTATAAATGGGGAAAGGCATGGATAGACATCATTGGCTTTACAGGAATGACAAAGGTAAATGGTTCATTTTATGTTAATGACAGTCCTGTTGATCGCGCAATAGTTCTGTATGGTTATCAGGGATTAAGAGGGATCACATTCTCTTGGACACCTACTATGCGAAAGTATCAATCCGGGGATAATGTCATTGCAGAACTGACTCTTAAGCGGAGATGGACTGAGATATTTTGCGGTGTAAGTAGTTGTTACCCTGTATTTTTTTCAGCATCCATGACTATCTCTGACTCTGAGCCAGCGCCGTTCATCTATCCATCCATTCAGAGTGCATCCGCAAACATCATGGAATATAATAATTCATTTAATCCAAAAACAGTAATATCCCTTAATTTCCCTGGTAATGTTTCAAAGATAACATACAGGTATGGCAATGAGAGTCTAACAAATCATGTCATGTCAGGTCATGTTGAACAGACAGCGAAAGGGATTTACTTTCTTAACTTCACAAAAACGAATATATGGTCTTCAAACACTGAATCACTGCAGAGGTTTAATACTTGGGTAGTTATCCCTAATTCATCCAGTCCTGCTTATTCTAATCTTAGTATTGAGATATCCAATCCATATAATACGATTACAGTGAATGACTTTTCATATACACGAATCACTTATAATCCTGATTCCACCTTTTCAAATCCTCTATTAATGTTCGTGAGTATGCTTGCAACCTTTTTCATATCATCAATAATCATCATCAGGAGATTCTAATATGAATAAATATATGATCATAACAATAGTAATCTTAATCCTGACATTGTCGGGGTGTGTACAGACCGAAGGAAAGACAGTGTATCACTCAGAGAAATATAATAACAATATCACGCTCTATAATGATTTCACAGCCACATACATTTCTCCGAAAGGAAGTTGGGCTGGAACATATAAAATAGACGATGATAAGATAATATTAATACTGGCTCCATTTGGCTCAGTATCAGAATACACTAAGCAGGGTGACAGACTTGTCATGAGTGACGGGGATTTTTGGGTGAAAATATGACTGAAGATGGCGCGGTAGGAGTTGGCGCAAAAATGGTATCAGACGGGATTGATGCTGCCCTGGTCAGTCAAGGAAACTCTATAATTTCAGTTGCAGATGCGTCAGTCAATCAGACAAGTACACCCGGATCAATGGCAGTGTTCCATGCCATCACGGCATCTTATGACCCGTTCATGAATCCGGGCGTTCTTGAAGTTATTAGGAACACATCTATTATATTCATATTCCTGTTCTCATTATTCGTATTCGGTGGACTTGGGTACGTCATGGTTCATCAGAAGTTTCCTAATATGGGGAAAACTATTGATTATACTTTCTTCGAGGACAAACCGTTTGACATGATGGAATATGTGAAATCATTAGGCGCGGTCATTGTGTTTATTGTTTTTGGATTTACTGCGGTATGGACGATAATGCTAATATCCCAGGTAATCAGTGAAATGATGACAGTATCGGCACTCGATGCAATGATGACAACCCCAAATTCAGGAATGGTCTTCCTGATAATGGCAATCGCATACCTGATTTTAAGTGTATTCATAGCGATCAGGTTTCTGGTCATTACAATTATTACATCACTGCTTCTTATTTTGTTCGTGTTGTGGGCATTCCATATTATCCGGGACGTTATCAATGTGATCTTTATATATTTCTTGACAATGATATTCTTGCAGCCAATCTTGATATCGATAGCTGCAATCGGGATTATGTGTATTAAATGGGTTATGATTTTCACTAATGGAACAAACGCTGGATTTATTTATTATTTGGGTCTTCTCATTATTCTTGTTATAACAGCAATCACTTTTACTTTAGGTCCTGCTACAGTTGGAAAACTAATCAGGATCGGCACACGGAGGCGCTTATGACTGGAAATGAGGGAATGGTTATTCCAAAATCATATAAAAACATCAATGAAAAGAAGTTCGGTATGAGTTATGCGTGGCTTACTATGGTGTGTGTCATAGCGATCATGTCAGCGTTCATGGGGATCTTAATTATGTTCTCTCAGGGCCTGCTCAAGTTCTTCTTTGTGGCGTGTCTTATTGCATTGTGGGCATTTTTCTGGAAGAAATTGAGAAATGATGATATGATGGAACATGCGAAATTGTCATATCTTTACTGGCTCAGGCTCACCAGAGGAGATACTGTAATATCAAAATACAATGATGCAGCTATCCCAATCCTTAAACAGTTCCTCCCAATCGAAGCGATACACCCCAACGGCCTGATTCAGTACACTAACAATCTCTATTTCCTGCTATTGAAGTACACACCAGTTCGGTTATCAGATGATATGCGAGATGCATTTCTGGCAAATACAGTCAATATCCTCAACTCTTTACAGGATGGTGTCACGTTCAAGTTCTATGTAGTATCCCAAAATAAACAGGATGACAGGTATGAACAGCAGATCCTTGCTGCAGTGAACAGACCTGACATATCATCATCCACAAAAGAACATTTATACAGCCTTCAAAAAACTGTAAGTTCACATACTGAAAACAATATCCAATGGTCATTTTATATGAGTTTTGGGATCGGTAAGTATGATTCCCCCCACGCTGCAGAGATATCGCGCCAGACGCTTTTAACGGGGCTTCGTGATCTACTTGAGACAGCCGAAACCGATATCCACGTTATAGAATCACCCTATGAAATCACATACGAATTATACAATTGTATTACCTCTGAGGTATAATAATGAAACTATTCAAGAAATTCAGAGCCAACAAACAGTTAGCAGAACACATAGCCACTGAGGACATCAAATATACAAAGTTCATTCGGTCAATGCTCCCAACTTCGATAGAAGAGAGACCTGATAAGCTTATCGTGAACGATAACAGACTTGTAAAAAGCATAATTGTTGGTGTGCCCAGGGGAACGAAACCGGGATATCCTGCGAGGATCTCCGGCAATTTCCTTGATGATATCATGGCATTATCGTCCAAGAACTGTGTGATTTCGTACAGTTTTGGTATTGTTCCAATATCAGCACATGAATCTATCCGAATGGCAGAGGAAGCGATCTATAGTGTTAATGTGAGCTTGCAAAGAACATCAGAGAGAGATAAGAACCTCAAAGATATATCAAGCGAGCTGGATAGGAAAGACTTTTTCCAGATCGGGGAAATGCTTCATTATGGGAAAGGGAAACAGTTCTCCACAACTCTTATCATAACGATATGGGCGAAGGACGAGGACAGCATGAGAGCGACAGAATCCAGGATAACCCTTGTACTCAAGAAGCATGTTATCGAGTTTGATATCCCTAAATATAAGATGTTAGAGGCATACAGGGCAGCTCTCCCTGTTCCTACAGTATCAAAGGATTTCCAGGTTGAACTATTCAGCGATTACGCTGCGCAACTCGCAGCCCTGCAGAATCCAAACAGCAGGACAGCGGAAACAGGATATCTTGTAGGTGTGGATAGGGCGACAGGTAAACAGATAGTTGTTGACCCTTCGGTAACCTTACACGCAACATATACAGGCGCGACAGGTGCGGGCAAGTCCGTTGCTATGCTTACACATCTAAGAAGAGCTTATTCATTGTTAGGACTCAGGGCAATTTACATTACGCCAAAAGCAGATTCAGGAACAGATTATCGAAACATGGCACATGAGATCGGGGAGAATGCAGCTATCCTGGATATTGGGAGGTATGGGAAATACAATATCAATCCTCTGCAGATCCTACACGGTCAGGATCCTGACAAGTATGTATTCAGTGATCATATCGAATTATTGCTTCAATTCTTCGCGGTCCTGTTCAGAGATACGGATTCAGTCAACCAGGATAATACAATCGTTTCCACATTGAAAGACCTGTATGCGTCCAGAGGGATTCACAAAGAAGATCCTAAGACCTGGATAAATGCATCATGGCCTAACCTTCTGGACCTTCATAATCACTGGGTGGATCTTCTTAAGAGCAGTCCAAAAGATGTGACTCTCAATGCCCTGGTCAACAAAACTGCCATGTGTGAGGATCAATGGGACTTTCTCTGCAGACCGACAACAATAAATTTTACAAAAGACTTTTTAGTTTTCGATTTATCGGGGTGTCCGCCATCTATCCAGAACGCTATGAATGTGTTTGTGACAGGTCTGCTTGGACAATTATACGCGAAATCAGATAAGGCAACGATCCTTTGTATTGATGAGGCAAGCGTGTTTTTAGAGGATGAAAGGCTGGCAGAATTTATCTTAAGGATCCTCAGGATGGGACGCAGTGCAGGGTTGACAGGCTGGTTCGGCACACAATCGATAAAAGACTTTGAACTTAACCCGAAGGCTGCAGCACAGTTTCAGGCTAATATTTTCCAGTCGTTTATCCTGGGTAAAAATATGAGAAAGGAAAATTTACCTGCAGTTCAATCTTATTTCAAACTATCAGAGAACGAAGTTAAGAATTTGATAGGGTGTGCAGCTGGAGAAGGAATTGCTAAAATTGGGAATGAGTGTATTCCTTTAAAAGTTGAATTATCAGAATATGAACTGAATATCCTGAAAGGAATATCCACAAAAAGAGAAGTTCAGGACATGTCAACCGCGCTTCTATTTGAGTTGTATTATCCTTCATTAAATGACCTGTTCGATAAGGAAGGATTCTGTTTTGAATCGTGGATAAATGGTGATGGTTCTATCTTGGCTCAGAGAGGATTCTCAGCGAGTCGTACAACTAACCCTATCACAGGAAAACAGGAACGCGCATGGCTTCGTAAAATCCCTGACAACATGACGCTTGATCATTTCGGGACATGTCAGGGAATTGCCGCGGAGTTGATAATCTCAGGTGCTCAGAATGTTGTACTGAATCATGCCGATAATGTGGACATTTCAGCAGAAATTAATGGTATGAAAATTGCCTTTGAATATGAAAGACCCGGAATACATACACAGGCGGAACTATTTGAGAAGAAAAAGCGGGCAGAACTTGACCATGACCGAGTTATTTTTATCGGCCAATACTCGAATATAAAGTTCTTACAAAAGGCATGTGGTGATGGAAATGTTGTACAGCGCGGAATAGAGTTACAAGAATTTCTCAAGGAGTTAGTTTTCAAAAAAGAAATAGATCAAGACATCCCAATCGGAGATGTCTTACCGATCTATCAGGACGATTCAAGGCCTTTAAATGCTTTGGCTTAAACGGTACTTACCCGTATCTGATATAGTTTAGAATTATGGCACAAATTTTTGCGTATCCACGGAGAGCAAGCAATTACCTATTGCGTTTTTTTAGAGGCAAAACCACGATCAGCGAAACGAATATCGAACGCCCATCCTTTTCGACCAATATTTTTGATGAGCACGAGGGGCGCGAGGAAATTGAACATAATTGGTTTTGGTTATGCACAGCGGTGGCAATATTCTGTTTAGGCGTCGCCGCCAGTTATTTTTTAATACATTATCGTTAATTGACTTCATGCGTCAATAGTAATGAACTCATCTAAAGACCTATTGTTTCTTTTCTTTTTACCATTAAGTGTATGCATCTCCTTATGGCAATCATAACACAAAGTCATACAGTTATCCGGATTAAATTCTTCACCACCTTCGCAGATTGGCTTTATGTGGTGAACTTCGAATGATATCCATATATCGACAATCTTATCATTTTTTACCATATAACTATCTCTTTTTGCTCCAACCAGAATACCACATTTAACACATTTACCATCACGTTTCAAAACTCTCTCCCTAAGTTCTGACCAACTATTTATCCCAATAGAATAATACCATTTTGAGAAGCATTCTTCTGAGCAATATGACCGCCTATTATCTATTTTATCAAATTCTATTCCGCAAATAATACAATGAACTCCATCAGCTTTACGTAATCTTGCCTTTTCTTCGTAATATTTGCTTGAATCATAAACGACTCTACTCATTCATTCCATCCCCAAAAAAGCTTTCGCATATGCTCTGATAGCTTTATTTACA
>Ga0180007_10006692_pt1 | contig 11189 bp, 12 predicted proteins | sample MM_PC_MetaG_FD_121122 | JGI IMG/M metagenome (GOLD analysis project Ga0180007, IMG submission 121122) | Groundwater microbial communities from the Aspo Hard Rock Laboratory (HRL) deep subsurface site, Sweden - MM_PC_MetaG | ecosystem: Environmental > Aquatic > Deep subsurface > Groundwater...
ACCCGGTCATTTTAAGGAATCTTTACTCTGATACATTCCAAAAGTGGTCAGAGATAGAATAATAGCTGTCAGTCTTCAGCTATCAGACTTTTCTGATTAGTCTGATGACTATTTCCCAAAATTACGCTTCTGCTCCTGATACCAAGTAATAGCTTTTTTGAGTTCTTTTTCATCAAAATCCGGCCATAGTGTTTTGGTAAAGTAGAATTCTGAATATGCTGTCTGCCAAAGCAGGAAATTTGATAATCTTGACCTTCCTCCTGTCCGGATAACAAGCTCAGGATCAGGCTGGCCATTGGTATAAAGATGTCTTCCGATAATCTGCTCGTTTATTTTATCAACATCAATCCCCTCTTTAACAATATCTTTGATTGCTTTTACCAATTCTGTTTTACTTCCATAATTTAAGGCAATATTTAATTTTATGGATTCATTTTTAATATAAGTTTTTTTAATTGCTTCAATAATCCGTTTGATAAACGAAGGCAAACCTTTAAGCTCTCCCAGGATGTCTATCCTAACCCCATTTTCCATCATTCGTTTAAATTTACTGTGATAACTACTTCTCATCAGCTGAAAAAGGCTTGCCACTTCCCTTTTCGCCCTCTTTTTAATATTTTCCGTAGAAAGAGCATAAACTGTGACTGTTCTAACGCCTATTTTATCCGCAACTTCTACTGCCTTTTCCAACATCTCAGTTCCTTTTTCATGTCCTTTAATATCAGGCAGATTTCTAGCTCTAGCCCATCTTCTATTGCCATCCATAATGATTGCGATATGTGAAGGTATGTTTTGTTTTGTCATTATTTATTTCTTTCAATCAAATATTCAGCCATTTGCTGCAGTAATTTACTCATTTTTTGTTCTTTAGTTATTCTTGGCAGTACTTTCATTGCTCGATTTTTATATTCTTCCGCTTCTTTTTCAGCTTTTTCTATAGATCCTACATCAGATCCTACATCTGAATCTAGAATATCGTCCTTAATTTGAAAAGCAATACCTAAATTTTCTCCAAATTTTCCCAGTTCCTTAATCAATTCTTGATCTGCTCCTGCTAAAACTGCCCCAATCTGCAGCGGCCCTGCAATAGTATAGTACGCTGTTTTGAGCTTCATCACAATTAACGGATCTGTTTCTTCCGAATCCAGCATTTGACCCCAGGTTGTATTTATCATTACTTTGGAAAACAGATTCAAAGCTTCAATCTTGCAATCATCTGGAAAATCTGTTTCACAAATTATTTTATAGCTTAGAAAAAAACCATAATCAGCCAAACATATTGTCTGAGAAATACCATAATGGTCACCACCAAGAGCAGCATGTAAAGAGGGTTGTCCGCGTCTTATCAAGCTTTCATCAATAATATCATCATGAGCCAAAATAGCGCTATGACATATTTCATAAGCCACACCTACCTTTATTATTTCACCTATTATTTTACCTCCAAGGCGGGTTTTTCCATCAATACCCCCTCGGATGGTTGCCCTAAGCGCAATCAAAGGAACTCCTCCAGAATGATCTTTACCCCTAGCTATCTCATAACCCAGCTTAACTAATGTTCCTCTAATCTTTTTCCCGCCCCTACAAGATCTGGTAAAAGCTTTTACCAGAGAAATTAATTTCCTATCCGTTTTTTCTGCCTTTTTTAACTGTTCTTTTAATATTTTCTCTAACTCCCTGTCCACTTCTACTGCAGCTTTGTTAAGATATCTCTTAAAATTCATTGCCTAAATTTAACATATAATCCAAACCTTTGCACAAATACTTACGTCAAACATCTTAAGATGCTCTTCCAGCGAAGAAGCAACTATAGTTCATATTAACAAGATACTCTTTGTTTGTTAAGTGAAATTTGAATTTTGAGATCAATAACTAGTAGAATTGGGTTTCGATGAAAAGTAAGCCTTCCTTTCGTGACTGTAAAAATGCCCGAATGGGCAATATTACAAACTGGACATTCACAAAAGAACAAGAGGATTTTTTACTTCAATTTCTTTAAATTTTAGATAACTCTTCATCAAAACTAACTAAAATTGTATTTTTTGGTAATTGAGAAGCGATTAAACAGTCAGTAAATTTGATTTTATATTTTTTATAAAATTGTAAGGCAATTTTTGTATTAGTTTTATCAACGATAGTGATTCCCCGGATAGTTAGTGTTGAATCCAGAACTTCAGTTATATCTGAAAAAGGAAGCTCATAAACACTTTTTAAAACATAACTTATCTCTGAGAATACAATGCTGGATGTATATGTCCCAAACCTACCTTCTTCAATTTGTAAGATTAATTCTTTTGCAGTCTTTGAATTGTTGTTGATTATCTTTCAGGTAATATTTAAGCAAGAAATTAGTATCTAAGAATATCTTCATGCTTTGGAGTAGTCAATGTAGTCTCTGATTCTATCTAAATTTATTTTCTTACCTCTGGTGTATTTTTCATACTTTCCCGCAAGTTGTAAAACTCTACTTTTCACTGGAATCAACACCAATTTATTTCCATCAGATTTAATCTCAACTTGACTTGGTTTTGTCAATTTCAAAGCTTTTCTGGCAGCTTTTGGAATATGAATTTGCCATCTACTTGTAATTGATACTGTCGCTTGCATAACAATATCAATTGCACAACAATACAAATAAATTATCAACAAGTAAATTATTCTGGTTGTTAAACTGCAATTCTGGTAGAATTAACTTTCGATGAAAGATAGAATAACTCTTCGTGATTTAAAAAATAACCAAAAAAGGCGTGAATTTTTGGAAAAAGAGTTGAATATAAACCTGGATAAAATCAGCCAGATTAACTTTGAAGAAAGTAAGGTTGTTGGCAGGAATATTGAAAATTTAATCGGTTCTACTCAAATCCCCCTTGGCATTGCCGGACCTTTACTGGTAAAGTCCGGGGATCAAAAAACAAAAGAATATTTTATACCTCTTGCCACAACAGAAGGAGCATTAGTAGCCTCAGTTTCCAGAGGCTGTAAAGCTATAACAGAATACGGAAACACCATGGTCTGTGTAGAAAATATCGGGATTACCCGCGGACCGGTTTTCAAAAATGAAAACTTAAAAGAAGCTATGAAAACTCAAACCTGGATTAAAAAAAACTATAAAGAACTTGCTAAAATAGCCGAGTCAACATCTTCTCATTTAAAACTGTTAAAAGCTGATTTTCAGATTGTTGGCAGAAATTTATTCATCAGGTTTTATTTTGATACGGAAGATGCTATGGGTATGAATATGGCCACTTTCGCCACAGAAAAAGTGGTTGAACTGATTGAGCGAAAAACCAAGGCCAAATGTATATCTTTGGCCGGCAATTTTGATGTAGATAAAAAACCTTCATGGCTGAATTTTATTTCAGGCCGGGGCAAAAAAGTCTGGGCAGAAGCTATTTTATCAAAAAAAATCATCAAGGATATTCTCAAAACTACCCCTTCAGCAATTACTGAAGTTGTAGCAAGGAAGTGCTATTTAGGCTCTATCATGAGTGGTTCTTTGGGTTTTAACGCTCATTATGCCAATATAGTCGCAGCTGTATTTGCAGCCACAGGTCAAGATTTAGCCCATGTTGCAGAAGGCAGTTTAGGTATCACTACAGCAGAAGTCCTGGAAAAAGATTCCCTTTATTTTTCCGTATATCTTCCCTCTTTGATAGTCGGTACCGTAGGCGGAGGAACACATTTACCTACCCAGCAGGAAGCTTTGAAAATAATGCAGGTATCTAATGCGCTAGAATATTCGCAAGTTTTAGGAGGAGCAGTTTTGGCTGGTGAACTTTCATTAATCGCAAGCCTGGCAGAAGGAACACTGGCAAAGGCACATAAAAAACTAGGAAGGAAAAGCAAATGATGACAGGAATTGTTTCTTACGGAGTATATATACCTAAATACAGAATTAAACCTTCTCAAATCGCTCGTGCTTGGGGTAAAGAGGCAAACGGAATAGAAATGTCTCTTGGGGTTTTCGAAAAAGCAGTTGCAGCTGTTGATGAAGATGCGGTAACTTTAGCAGTTGAGGCCTCTTTCAAAGCTTTGCAAAACGGACAAATCAAACCAGATAGCATTGGCGCCATTGCTGTTGGTTCGGAATCCCACCCTTACGCTGTCAAACCCACCTCCACTACGGTCGCCGGCATCTTAGGTCTGCCGGAAGAGCTTTTGGCAATTGATTTGGAATTTGCCTGTAAAGCCGGTACTTCCGGTATTCAGCTTTTATCAGGATTTATCAGCACAGGAAAGACAAAATACGTTCTAGCTATAGGCTCTGATGTAGCTCAATCTAAACCTTCAGATGTTTTAGAATATACGGCCGGCTCCGGCGCAGCCAGCTTTATTTTAGGTAATAAAAATACAATTGCCAATATTTTAGATTTCACCTCTTACTGTTCAGATACGCCTGATTTTTGGAGGAGAGACACTGAAAAATTCCCCTCCCATGGCGGAAGATTCACAGGAGAACCAGCTTATTTTACCCATGTTCATAAAGCATCTATTTTGCTGCTTGAAAAAATCAAACTTAAACCAGCTGATTTTGACTGGGCTGTTTTTCATATGCCTAATGGTAAATTCCCTAAGAAAGCCGCTAAAAAATTAGGGTTTAGCGATGCGCAAATTAAACCAGGTTTTATAGTGTCTCAAATAGGTAATCCTTACTCTGCCTCATCCATGATAGGACTGGCAGCTGTCTTGGATATTGCCAAACCAGGACAAAAAATCTTCATGTGTTCTTACGGATCAGGTGCCGGGTCAGATGCCTTTGTCTTTGAAACCACCCCTATTCTTAAAAAATTTCAAAGAAGAAATGGAGCAAGCTCTTTGCTCCGCAATAAAAACAGTGTCCAAAGCCAAATTCAAGATAAACAAATGATAGATTATTCACTGGTAGCCAGAAATATTATTAATAAATACAGAATATAATGAAAATCAAAGTAGCTGGTATTGGCTTAACAAAATTTGGAGAACTTTGGAATAAATCACTTTTAGATTTGGCTCTGGAAGCATCAATTAATGCCATCAAAGATTCGAGGATTGACAAAAGAGAAATTGATGCAGTCTTTGTTGGCAATATGTTAATCGGCAAAATAGCCGGGCAAGATCATCTTGGACCAGTAGTTGCTTCTTCTTTAGGGCTAAGCGCTGCTTCTTTTCGAGTCGAAGGGGCTTGCGCTTCCGGTGGCCTAGCAGTGCATCTAGCTATCCAAGGCATTTTAGCCAACACCTATAAAAATGTCTTGGTGGTGGGAGCGGAAAAAATGACTGATGCTTCTTCTAATCAAATTACCTGGGCTTTAATGGGAGCCAGTTCTTCGAAAGAACGGAAAGCTGGCCTTACTTTTCCAGCTCTGTATGCCCTAATGACTCAGGCGCATATGCAAAAATATGGTACGACCCGTAAACAATTAGCTGAAGTTTCTGTTAAAAACCATTACCACGCTTCCTTAAATAAAAAAGCCCAGTATTCCTGCGAAGTAACTACTGAAAAAGTTTTAAACAGCGCTCTAATATCTTCGCCTATCACTTTATTTGATTCTTCACCGATTACTGACGGAGCTGGTGCAGTCGTGCTCTCTGCCCCAACTCAATCAGGATCAATAAATAACTCTTCCAAAGGAATTTTCATCACAGGCAGTGCCGTAGCCTCAGACACGATTGATCTGGCAGAAAGAGACAGCTTAACAGAACTTAAAGCAACTCAGATGGCTTCTAAAAAAGCTTTGGAACAGGCAGGAGTTGAAACTAAAGATATTAAAGTTTGTGAAGTACACGATTGTTTTACCATTGCTGAAATTATGGCCATGGAAGATTTGGGTTTTTGCCCCAAAGGCATGGGTGGAAAATTCATTGAAAAAGGATCATCAAGACTCGGGAGCAAATGCCCTGTTAATACATCAGGAGGCTTAAAAGCTTGCGGTCATCCTGTTGGAGCAACAGGAGTTAAACAAATCGTTGAAATTACCGAGCAGCTTAGGAAAACTGCTGGCGCAAGACAGGTTAAAGACGCCAACTGTGGCTTAACCCAGAACGTTGGAGGCACTGGAGCAACTGTAGTAGTTCACGTCTTGCAGACATAATTTTTAGTTTAAAATTATTTAATATGAGTAGCCCTGTAACAGTTTGGAGACATCATAAAAGTATCAAAAATTACCTGGGTAAAAAAGGTAAAATCATTGTGTGGACAAAAGTGTTTGTTGCCCCTGCAGGCTTTGAACATGAAGCTCCTTATCCAGTAGTAATTGCAGAATTTACTGATGGCAAAAGAATACCTCTACAGCTGGTTGAATACGAAGAAAAACATTTAAAACCAAACCAAAAAATCATTACTGTTGTCAGAAGATTAGGCAAGGTTAAGCTTGACAGGGTGATAGAATACGGCATCAAAGCCAAACCAGTATGATCAAAATTTCAGTTCCCGGCAAAATCCATCTACTTGGGGAACACACTGTAGTCTATGGCAAACCTGCCCTGCTTGCTGCAATAGATTTAAAAGCAACTGTTAGTATTTCTTCTGCAAAGAATTTCACAGGAAACAGTGTTTTAAAAAAAGCAATTGAACCAATCATCAAAGAAAAATTCAATCTAAAGAAGATTCCATCTTATAAACTAAAGATTGATTCGCAGATTCCGGTTGGCTGTGGTCTTGGCTCTTCTGCTGCTGTGTCTGCTGCCTATATCGCAGTGCTGCTTTCTTTTCTAAAAATAAAATGGGACCCAGGTCTTGTTAATAAACTCACTTACGAAGCGGAAAAAGTATTCCATGGCAATCCTTCAGGCGGAGATAATTCCACAGTAATTTTTGGCGGACTGGTTTGGTTTAGAAAAGAAAGCCCTGATTTGACAACAATTCAACCACTAACGTTTACTATACCTAAAAAGATTGCTAAAAACTTTGTTCTCATTAACACTGGCAAGCCCAAAGAAACTACTAAAGAAATGGTAGAAATGGTGGCTAAACAATGCGTAAAGTTTAAAAAGATATTTAATATGCAGGAAGAACTGGTTAAAGAGCTCCTGCCAGCCATACGGGAAGGAAACGAAAATCAGTTAATTCAAATCATTAAGGCCGGCGAAAAGAACTTGGAAGTTATTGGTGTAGTATCTCCTTCAGTTAAATCCATTATCAGAAAAATAGAAAATGCCGGCGGTGCTGCCAAAATCTGCGGCGGAGGAGGCAAAACCAAAGCTATAGGAGTTTTACTTACCTATCATAAAGACAGAAAAACACTTGAAAAAATAGCCAAATCTTTAAAGTTTCCCTTTTTTAGGGTAACCTTAGGAATAAAAGGACTAAGGAATGAAAACTAAAGTTACTGCTTCAGCTCCGGGAAAATTAATGCTTTTAGGGGAACACGCTGTTTTGTACGGCAGGCCTTGTATTGTTACTGCTGTTAATCAGCGGATGAAAGCAACTGTGGAGCTTCTGGATAAACCGATCTTCCGTCTTGAGGCTCCTGATGTAGGAATTACAGATTATAAAAAGCCTATGTCTAAACTTGGAACTGGTGATATTCCAAGAGGTGCTAAATTTGTAGAGATTGCTGTTAAAAACTTTACACACTCCAAGATAGACCTTAAGAAGTTAAAAGGCATCAAAGTTACTACCCAATCTGAATTTTCCTCTCAGTTTGGCTTTGGCTCCTCCTCTGCCTCTACTGTTTGTGCTATTAAAGCTTTATCAAAGATAACAAACACAGACTTAAACAGCAAAGCCATCTTTAACCTATCTTACAAAACAGTTTTAGATATCCAAGGTAAAGGTTCGGGTTTTGATGTGGCAGCTGCGGTTTACGGCGGGACTTTGTATTTTATTACCGGAGGGAAAACCGTAACACCATTAAAAATTGATTCCATTCCTCTGATAATAGGTTATAGCGGGATTAAAACAGATACAGTTGCTTTGGTGAATCAGGTTTTGGAAAAAGCAAAGAAGCATCCGGAAGTTATAGAAAATATTTATGATAGTATTGGCAAGCTGATGGAGCAAGCCAAAACTGCTGTTTTGAGTAAAGATTGGTCTACTCTTGGCGAGCTCATGAATTTTAATGAAGGATATCTGTCCGCTCTGGGAGTGGAAGGTAAAAAATTAGCCGGTATGATATACTCTGCCCGCAAGGCTGGAGCATACGGAGCAAAATTATCCGGAGCGGGTATTGGAGACTGCATGATTGCTCTTGCATCTCCGAACAAGACCAACGCTGTCAAAAAAGCTATTATAAAAGCCGGCGGCACAACAGTAAATATAACAGTCAACGCGCCCGGGGCGAGAATTGAAAAATGACAAAAAACATATGGGTAAAAAAGACGAATTATTCGCAGTAGTGAATCAAAGAGACAGGATAGTCGGCTATCACACCCGCTTTGACTGCCACCACAACAAAGAACTTATTCACAGACTAATTGGCGTGGTTATTTTTAATGACAAAGGTAAAGTTTTACTCCAAAAAAGAGGCAAAAAGAAAGACCTGTATCCAGGACTTTACACCGTCTCTGCTTCAGGCCATGTAGGCAAGGGAGAAACATACTTACAAGCTGCAAAAAGAGAACTGCTTGAAGAATTAGGCATAACTTCTCACCTCAAAAAAGAAGCTAAGTTTTTAACAAAGCTGGAGCAGGAAACAGAAATGGTTTGTCTTTTCTCCGCAAAATATAATGGGCCGTTTTATCCTAACAAAAAAGAACTGGATGAAATTGAATTTGTCGCTCCGGTTCAACTTAAACAAATGCAGTCACAGCTTACCCCGTTTGCCATTACTGATTTCAAACAACTTGGATTACTATGAAAGCCACTGCTATTGCACCATCAAATATAGCTTTTACCAAATACTGGGGTAAAAAAGACGAGGTCTTAAGGTTACCCGAAAACGCTAACATTTCCATGTGCTTGAGCAATCTGTTAACCACTACCACTGTAGAGTTTTCAAAAAACTATTCTAAAGATGAAATCACAGTCAACAACAAAGCTTTGAAACAAAATGAAGAAAAAAGAGCAATTAAACACTTAGACAGAGTCAGGAAAATGGCAAACATAAACTTAAAAGCCAAAGTGATGTCCAATAATAATTTCCCATCAGGAACCGGTCTTTCCTCCTCTGCTTCCGGTTTTGCCGCACTTAGCTTAGCTGCCTCTTGTGCTGCTGACTTAAACTTATCTGAAAAGGATTTGTCTATTTTGGCCCGCCAAGGCTCTGGTTCTGCTTGCAGATCTATTCCGTCCGGCTTCGTAGAATGGCTGGATGGAAATACATCTAAATCATCGTATGCCATCCAAGTTTTCCCTCCTGACCACTGGGCTATTGCTGATGTAGTAGCAATTGTATCTGAAGGCAAAAAAGAAGTTCCTACCTCTGTCGGCCAGCAAACCGCCCGATCCTCCCCTTTTATGCAAATCAGATTAGCTCATATGAGAGAGAAAAATGAAAAAGTCAAAAAGTATATTGCAGAAAAAAACTTTAAAGAGTTCGGGGAACTGGTTGAGCAGGAAGCTTTGGAACTTCATACCATTATGTTAACTCAAACTCCCCCTCTTATTTATTGGACCCCAGGGACTCTTAAAATTATGAAACTCACCCGTCACTGGAGACTGGAAGGCATTTGTGTCTATTTCACTATCAACACTGGGCAGGATATTCACCTGATTTGTGAAGCAGAAAACATTAAAAAAGTAAAATCAAAACTGTCAAAGTTGGATTTTGTTAAAAATATTATTATAAATACTCCTGGAGAAGGTGCTCGGTTTACCAAAAACCATCTATTCTAAGAAATTATTCCCAGCTCTTTGCCAATTTTAGCAAATGCCTGAGTCCCAAAATCCAAATCTTTCCTGCTATGAGCTGCAGATGGAATAACGCGGACGCGTGCTTTGCCTTTAGGCACCATTGGGAAAACAATCGGTGTTGCAAAAACACCCAGCTCAAAAAGTTTAGCACTAAATTGTTTTGCTAAATCTTCATCCGGAAGCATCACCGGAGTAATCGGTGACTGTGACTGTCCTGTATCAAACCCAAGCTTCTTAAATTCTCTCCTTAGATAATGAGTATTTTCCCATAGAATTTTAACTAATTTATCTGATTCCTCAAGGATCTTAACTCCTTCCAAAACAGCAGCTGTATCCGGGATTGTCAAAGCGTTGGAAAACAAAAACTGCCTGGCCTTTTGTTTATAAAAATCAATCAATGATTTTTTCCCGGTAATAAACCCGCCCATCACACTAAATGCTTTGGAAAGTGTCCCTACTTCAATATCAATCTGTCCATGAAGGCCGAAATGATCAACAATACCTCTGCCCTTTTTGCCTAAAACCCCTTCCCCATGAGCATCATCAACCATAGTTAAAGCTCCGTATTTTTTAGCCAGTTTCACAATCTCCGGCAATGGCGCCAAATCACCATCCATGGAAAACACCCCATCTGTCACAATAAGAATTAATCGCTGCTCACCATTTTTTTTAGGGGTTTTCTGCATCTTCACTGACTTTTTTAATCTTTCTTCCAATTCAGCAGTATCTTTGTGTTTGTAAATAAATTTATTTTGAACCTGAGAAAGTCTGATTGCATCAATAATAGATGCATGATTGAGTTCATCTGAAATAACAATATCTTCTTTTGAAATAATTGTTTGGATTGCTGCACAGTTAGTCATGTAGCCACCTGTTAAAACAATTGCTCCTTCTGCTTTCTTAAACCGGGCCAAAGCTTCTTCCAACTGCACATGAAGAATATGAGTCCCTGCCAAGGTCCGGTAACCAGTCCCAACACCATAAATATCAACTGCTTTTTTAATTGCTTTTTTCAATCGGTCATCTACTGCCAATCCTAAATAATGACTGGAACAAAAATTCAGCCTTTTTTTACCTTTAATAGTCAAATATGCACCCTGACCTGAAGTAATGATATGAGGCGTCTTACCAGTTTTTACTATCTTCTCAAGATTTTTATAAAATTTATTTATTTGACTCATAAATATTTTAGTAACAAATTTTTACAAGCATAACACCAAGAAGTTCTTTGTGCAATAGTTGGAAAACAAGAAGGTTATAAAGGTTGATTTAAGATGAATTTCGATATTCAGGAAAACCATTCTGATGTTCTGTTGTCATAAGTCGATCCTGGTCGTCATTTAAATGACTCTCCGGACAACTAAAAATAAAAATAACTGGTTCTTCTCCTATAACCTCAAACGAATGGACTTGACCG
>Ga0180007_10006693_pt1 | contig 11188 bp, 23 predicted proteins | sample MM_PC_MetaG_FD_121122 | JGI IMG/M metagenome (GOLD analysis project Ga0180007, IMG submission 121122) | Groundwater microbial communities from the Aspo Hard Rock Laboratory (HRL) deep subsurface site, Sweden - MM_PC_MetaG | ecosystem: Environmental > Aquatic > Deep subsurface > Groundwater...
CATCGGCCACTCCAACATTGCTCATCTGCACCGACCCCAGCGGGATCTGCACCCAAGTCATCCAGGACTCTATATTCTTTTGTTTGGCCAAGTCTTCAGACAGGCTTTTAGCGTCCCAGTTCATTGTTCTAGATTTCCTCCTCTGCGTGTAACCGTTATATGCTTGGGTTAGGTGGCCGTGCTAGTGTAAATACCTTCCCCCTAAACGCTTTCCACTTCAGCCTATTGCCCATCATGAAGACTACGGTAATAGGTAAGCTGGCTATCCAGACGATAAAGTAAGGTACAAACCATCCACAGAAAAGCCATGAGAAGAAGTAGAATGTGATAAATGGCGATCTCTTCCAAGATGCGCCAAATTGCCATAGCTGGCGGAGACTCGTTATCCAAGAACCGAGATTACCCTGAGGCATTAGGTCGCCGATCGAATGCCTTACTAGCTCAATCCCTGGATGCCCAATCCCGCAGTAGAGCATATCAAGATGATGAAGCTCAAATAGTTCCCTCCTAATATGTTGACACATGGCACTAGCCTCGGCTCCTTCGGTCTGGGCAAAGTGTCTACACTTTGCTGCACTGAGACAAATGGGCCCATCCTTGGTGAGCGCGGCCCTGAAGATTGGATTTTTACCGATGAAGCGCAGGTCCTCAAAAAATTCCTCGACCTTACCCGGGTCTATCACGTAGTCCTTCCAACGCTCAGGACTACGCAGGCATTCCATTCCAACCACAGTAATAACCTCCTTGGTTACCTTCCGGGTTCTGTGCGCTTCCTTCCCCTTTCTTCTGTAAGTCACCTCTTCTTCGACCGGCCAGTTCTCGAAGACGATTTTAATATGTTGTTTCCCTTGCTGTTTCTCATCACAGAAGCTGCATACGTGGTTATCCCCCATGATTTACCCCCTTTCATTCTAATGTAGCTTATACGCTAAGTTATGGTCTCCAACTCACTCTCCAGGACGATTTCCCCGCGGCCGTCGCCGACGATATGACCATACCACGCCGGTTTGACCGGAAGGTCCTCAGCATAGGCTCTCCCCAAGAAGAGGAAGCTTGGAGGATTCCAGCCCTCTTTCTCTACGTCGACAGCTTTCTCAATCAGGATTGTTGGGTTGGGAGTCTGATACTTTCTGATGAAATACTTTGACTCACCCTTGATGCGGTAAGCCTTGCCTGCTTCAATTCCCTCTGTCATCTTGACCTCCTCTGCGTGTAATGCAGCTTATACACTTAGCTTTTGAATAAGAACGATTCCTTCCTGTAGAGCCTCCCAGGGCTGACCACTGTCCGAGGGAAAGAAGTTATCATCACGCTGGATTACCTCAGCAAACAATCTGTCTAGGGCCTGGTGCTGTGATTTCAAGACATCCAGTATTCCTTCCTCGATCTGTTTAGTAGCCTTTTCCACCAGCTCCGGGTGGTACTGGGCTATGTCACTGGCCAGCTCGTTCATAAAGTCCTGCCGGTCCCTCTCACTCGGAAATGGCTCTTGTTCTTCGGAAAGTTGGATTAGGTTACATAGTACACATCCCATAGTCTTTTACCTCCTCTGCGTGTAATACCCGTTATATGCTTACCTTAGCCCCACTTGAACCGCAGGGTGAAATGCGAGTAGCTTCCCATCCTTGTCAGCTCGAAACGTCGCTTGGTTTATGACAGGGCACCCAAAGCCATTTATTTCATAGCGCACCTCGCCTTGAATCTCGCTACCCAAATCCTTAAAGGCAACTATCGACACTGAGGGAGTAAGCCCCTCTCGTATTTGTTGGATTACTTCTGTCTTAACCACTTCTTACCTCCTCTGCGTGTAATGTAGCTTATACGCTAACCTTTTCTTTCATCAGAGCAACGAATCTCGCCCAGCCCTCTTCCCAAGCCTCGCGCCATTTCTCCGGCTGTTTTCTTGAGTCTATGTATGCCAGTTCGGGTTTATTCCAGTGAAACCATTCATCACGGTGCCGGTAACAGAGGAAATGCTGGGGGGGGGGACCATCGGTAGCCCACTCACCCTGTTTCCCGCAGACCTCGCAAGTGTCGAGAAGCCATTGCTCCCCAAGGAATTTATACTGAACCGAACACTTCGGGCACACAGGCTTGCCATTGAGTGTCCAACTGGTGTCAACGCCGCAGAATAGACACTTCTGCGGTCTGCCCACCGACTGAGTTGGTTTAAGGACCTGCTTGATTTTCTTAGCTATCTCCGGCTCAGCTTTGTCGCTGACCACTATTTCCCATGGTTTCTTCATTCTCCTATCTCCTCTGCGTGTGGTTACATTCCTGGCAGGCGTGACTTCTGTGACGTTTGACGCCTTCTGTTACTATCGGGATTGTATTTCATCATCAACTGGATAACGCGGTGGATCTCTTCCCGGTCGGGAGTCGTCATCAGCTGCCAAACTCCGCGGGCCTTACGGACGTCGCCGAGGCTATAGTCAAAGATGGCGCTGCCTATAATGACGGCGATATCCTCCGGGCACTGCTCTACCCGACTGAGGAAGCCGCGGCAAACATCAATGAATTCCTCCCGGGTATAGGTGGGGAAAAGAACGTGCAGGGCGAAACGAGATAGAAACTCCCTGGGCATCTTCGCCGTGCTATTACACGCCGCTATCAACATGGTATCCAGCTTTATCCCTCTTGTACGTCTGCTCTTGGTTTCCAGGATCTCTCCGCTCTCCATGAGCCCCAGAAGAACCGAATATACATCATTGTGCATTTTGTCAGCCTCGTCCAGCAGTAGCACCGACGGCTGATGTTCAAACAGGGCCTCGGACAACCCGGAGGCGGACGTACGGGAGCCGAAAGCCATATATGCGTCGGGTACCGCCGAGCGCACCCCCTCGAGCATTAACGATTTTGCGCAGGCCGGCGGCCCCTCCAGGAGAAAATTAATCCGCTGCCGGGATTCCACCGCCTTGGCTATGGCGTCTTTGATATCGTCAAAACCGACAACCAGGTCCATCGCCTCCAGGACGGAGGAAGCCGGTATTTTGGTAAACTCCCGCTCCATGGTCATCGCCCAGACGAGGTCATGCCCCTTTTGGCTTAGTTTGTACTTCGTCAATACAGACGTCTTTACGGCAACGATGAGCAGCCCTTCATCCAAGAGGCGGCTAATGTCTTTACGTGAAGCTCCTACGGTGTAGTACTCCCAGCTGCGGATCGCCGGCGGACGCCGGTCCCTGGTGTCGTGCTCACGGTCATAGGCACGCCGCAGAATTTCCATGTCATTCGACAACGTTTTGCCTCCTCATATCGTAAAGGTAACCGAGGAGCCTTTTATCTTCATCCGGCACCAGTCATTACCCCCTATATGAGCCTCCGAGATATTCTCATGCTCAATGGCCTGGCCGACGACAACAACAATCTGGCCAGCATGCCTGGCAGTCAAAACAACCGGGTCATGGTCTCCTTGGGGAGAAATAGCTGAAATGTGATATTGTTCCGGGAGTTTTTCTATTTCTTGTTCCAGCTGAAGCTCAATGAAGTTACCATCCACTTCGATACTACCTATCTCTGGTAGTTCGCTAAGATACTGCATTTTTAACCTCCTTAACAATCCTTCCTTCCTCACGGCGCTTGGCGTATTTCGCTTCAAGGTAGCATGCCTTACACGTTGCGAACCCTGGATAATAAAATTCTTCGTCCGCGGGCCACCACTCTAAACATTTAATACATTGCTGCTCCAGATGGCCATCTTCATCTATTCTTTGCCTATTCTTCACCTTCTACGATCACCTTTCCCTGCTTGACGCCCTGGTAACCGAGGTCCCAAGCCTTGCGGAAATGCCGTCGCTGGTAAGGGTTTCCCTCTGGTTTATTGTCGTGTGCGGCCAGGGCACCCTTGACGAACGCCGGCTGCAGGTCCTTCCGCTCCGCTATCAACTCATTCTCAAACCCGATGCGGAACTTCATACTTCACTCCAATCCCAGCCTGGGTAAAGCTGTCAGCTTCCCTTACTATCTTCAATCTCCATCTCCTTCTTCAAGCGTATTAGCTCGGCTTCGTACTCGACTCCCCGGCCGCAGGCCTCCCAGAGTTTCTTCCCGGCCAGGAAAGAGAAGCCGCGTTCGTTCCCTGACTTCTCATCCTCGTATATAGTGCCCATAACATCATCTGGACCAGTGACTCGTTTTCTCGGAATCATGGCGGTGATATCCACCTTTAATATCACATCAAATACCACTCGGATTTTCAAGGCGGCCTCTTCCTGAGTCCAATTCCCTAGCACTGTTATGAAGAAGGCGCCCTTGTTAGTCTTAACAAGCCACAGCCAGTCCATCATTCCGTCCATTTAACCTCTCTTATACGCTAAGTTACCAGTCCTTTTCCCACAAGGCTCCTGATATGGCTGCCGTTATGAGCCAAGTGCAGATATTATGTTACTTTGACTGCTCCGCTACTGTTCGCTCTAGCATTTCTGCTAGCGCAGTAGTAACGCCGTATTCACGGAGCAGTTTATCTGCATCAAGCCCTAGTTTTTTACTTGCTTCCTCAATTCTTGTGCGTAATTCTTCTATTGACATAATTCTTGCACTTCCCTCGTTATGGCAAATACTGGCACCAATATAAATATCGCTTTTATCCACACATTAAGAGGATCGGGCATAGGACCGCAGATCAGGCCGAGCAAAAACCCAGTCAGAAAACAGGTGGCGCATAAGGAATAAAACCAAACTATTCGCTTCATTTCCAGTCTCCCTCACGTATAACGCCAATTACACGCTCTCCTTTCCCTTTATTGCCATCTCTATTTCGGCAGCCTGTATCTCTACATCACAAGCAAGACATTTCCCTCTCAACTTCCAAATAGGTAAATAAAACAGTCCCTTCAAATTAAGCTTCCAGATTGCTCCGCAGGACGGACATTGCCACTTCATTGATGCTCCTCCTTTGCGTATAACACCCATTACGCGCTCTCTGTGGCATCCTCAATCTGTGCCTCTACGAGCTTCTTCCCAAGCTTCTTCTCCTCTCTATGAAGCCGGTCCCTTTGCTTAATGAAGGACTGCCGGAAAGAATCCGTATCTTGAAAGTCACGGTGAGCCAGAAGCTCCTCAATTACCCCCAAATGGGCTTGGTTGAGGGCCAGTGCTGACCGCACATGAAACTCCCTAGACTCATACTTGGTTGCTACGTCCCACACCAGGGCAAGCCAAAATCGCTCATCTCGACTGATGATGAGCGTAGTACCCCCTGCCATTACCTCTACTGGGTCTTCCCAACTATAGTCGCCATGCCAGAGAGTACCCTTCTTTTGCTCGGAGTCATACTGAAACACTAATTGCTCCCCATAATCGTTCTCGAAATAGGCGGTATATGCCCCATCCGCTTTTAGGTCAGGTGGTTTCCCACAGCCCTTTATATGGCGGTTAGCGACAGTAAGAACCGTCCCTCCCCAAATATCAACTTTGTTTCTCTCGTCAGTCATCTATCTATCTCCTTGCCCATAAATTTCCACGCCGGGCTTTCATTCTCCTCTGCGCTTAACCCTCTTATACGCTAAGTTAATCTGATTCTGAACACTTCTGCGTTCCCGTCTGGTTGCCGATTCCTTTCAAAAACGATGATTTTAGTGCCCTTTTTGAGTTGTTCAATGGGTGGACTATCATCAGTACAGGTTCCACATGATAACCAGCCTTTACCAGGTAGTCTAAAGTGCATGTATTTACAGTTAGGATTTAGATAGCAGGCGTCCTCATTCATATAACCAACACGTCGGTACACTTTTTCTCCTTTCACCTCGCTCATAGATTACCTCTCTTATACGCACTAGCTACCTGGGGCTGGTATGACCGTCCTTATCTCCTCGACGGTCTTCGGCCCGACAAATTTCCGCGCCAATAGCTCTTTATCCGTTAGCTCGTCCAGAGGCTTCTCCAGACCAAACCAAATATATTCCCTAGTTATCAATAAGACCACACGCCTACTTGCTCTCCCATCAAGCAGAGCATGTACTTTCTTCGCTCGTTCTTGCCTTATCTCCCACTCTTTATCATCCATCTTCTACCCCTCCTTTGCTAGCGCGCTTTCCAAGATTGTTTTCAGACCTTCAGGGACCGGGCCAAAGGATGTCATCCCTTTGTAGAAAGCTGCGAGCCACCCAGCAATGGCTTCTTGGTACTCTGCATCATTCTTAATAAAATGAAGGAACACCCCCTTCAGGTCCTCTTCTGTGATCTCTCTAATATCATCCCAGGTTAAACTTCCTCCTTGCTCTAACCGCTTCCGTACATCTTCAGCATTCAATGTTTTCCCCCCTTTCTATGCGCTGACTTCCGGTAGCTTTACAGTCCTCTATAAACTCCCGGAAAACCTCAACCCAGTTTGCCTTTACGGTCCTGCCCCGTGGCGCCAGGTGGGCTCTCCTCTCCGGGTGCTCATCTAGCCATTTGCCCCAGGCGGCGCCATGCTCTTCGCAGATACTAACGATATCTTGGCCGTAGTGTGTGATTTTGGTACTCGAGCAGAGGACACAGTGACTCAGCGGATCATACGGACAATCATTGACCGCCCTGAGAATGCCACGCCCGGGCCTAAGCAGGCCAGGCATGGCGCAGACATAGGGAAAGCGGTGGCAGTTATAGGCTACCAGCCCGCCAAGAGTCATTTCCACCCGGAGCAAACTGAAGCAACCGATACACTTTATTGTGGCCATATTAACCTCCTTCTTCTGAAAGGCATTTGAACTTCACCTGGCGGCCGACAATACTAGTTAAAACCCCTTCGATCATGCTGCGCATAGTCTTATTGAGATGGTCGGCGATGTACTCACTTTTAACGCTGACCAGAAATAGCGTACCATCAAAGGACGTTGGCTCCGTCGACGCAAGCCACGTGCTGAAGTTTGTAGGGCTAACCTTGTCTTTTAATTGATCTAACACTTCGCGCCATATATATGAAATATCTTCTGCTATATTCTTATGTGTAGTCTTCTGTGTAGTCTGTTCGAAATTTAGCTTCAAAGACTGTGAAGATCGTGCACTATGACTGTTACTTTCTTCACAGTCACTGTTACTTTTTTCACAGTCATCGTTACTTTCTTGAGCCTGACTGCTACTTTCTTTAAATAGACTGTTACTTTTTTCACAGTCTATTTGTCGCTGAAGTTCCGCATTGAGTCTGTCGTAATCAATTCGATACCACTTCGTGTTATTCTTGGTCTTGTATTTGAACTGCCTGGAAATCAGGTACCCCGACTTCTCCAGTAGTAAAATGTGTTTCTGGATGGACCGTGCCTTCAGCCACTTGAATTGCGTCGTCCACTTGTTATACGAATTATAAATCCAGACATAGCCTTCAATTTGGTGTTCGGATGCCTGAAGCCAATAGTGCATCTGTTGAAGGATAATCGCGCCGTTAATCCCGACAACGCAAGCCAACGAAGGCAATGCCTGAAGTGGCGATTCGTTGATCAATAACAAAGACCCGCGTCTCGTCACGGCGTTAACTCCCGCTTTTCAAAGTAGAAGGTGAAACAGCCTTCGCCGTTATTGACACCCTCTCGTTGGAGAAGATACGAACGCAATTGTTCTATCCCTGGAATGATATGGTCAATACAGAAATCTATCCAGGGGTTCGTTTGCTTCCCACAATACCAGCAAGACCCATCCGTTTTTGCCCATACTACCGCCCTCACCTTTGCTATTGAGATGAAGGGCTGTTTATATTCAGCCATGCTATCTTCGGCCGCCCTTTCGTCTGTAACGGAAATGTAACAGTTACACTCTATATCTTTATAGTAATACCGTTAGTTTATATCGTAACGTATATAAGAAGGAGAAGGAGAGGGTAACAGTTACAAAACAGTTACATATTAGCCTCATTTCGGCTCCTCTGGCGCTTCCTGTGTAACGCGTGTAACGCCGCTGTAACAAATGTAACTGTTACAAGACCGATTTAATGTTCCGCAATAAATGATATTAAGTCCCTGCAGACTCAAGCTTCTCCCATTCTGGGTCAGTTGGTTCCTTCGGCGCTTCCTGGGTTGCGAATGTGCCCTTCAAATTCTGGAAGGCTTCCCAGGGAGTGATGGTTATGTCGTTTCTGGACGCGACTCCGAGCTCCCGGTACATATCACGGGGTTGTTTTCGAGTGAGCTTGTTGAACAATATCTCAAGTTCATGGAAAGAAGCCACGTCCTCAGGAGTGACCGCGTCCCAGGCCTGCGCCGAGGATAGGCGTAGCGAAATGACCCGGATTGCCTCCTCCAGACTCTTACCACTCGATAACCAGTCCTTCATCGACTTGACGCCGAGCATCCGGTGGGCTTTCTGCTCGTAATCGTCGCCGAGTAGACCCATAATGGCGTTCCAGAACGTGGTCCACCTGGGGCTGTCATCATTGAGGGGTTCCTTGGCTCTCTCGGCCGCCGGGGCTGTCCTTCTGCCCGGTACCGATCTTGGTGGGTCAAACAGCTTCCGGAGGGCCGAAGAAACACCGGGTAATGTTTTAGCGGCATCCGTCTCAGATCGCTTGGCGGCCATCTGGAAGATGGTGTTTACCTGCTCGCCGTACTCCGGGTTCTCGACTCGATATGTCATTTTGCCGTCCTTCGTCCTCGTCTTGAGGTTGTCGATTTCGGGCCTGGTATATCCATAGTTCTCCGGGTCGGGTACCCATCGATACTTGTATTTCGTCTCCCTGGTGGAGCAAGCCCCGACACCAGCACCCATAATCTGCTGTGTCCCCCGGTGGATAATGGTTGCCTCGAGTGCCCAAGCGATCACCTTCTCGGTTTCTTCACGGTGGAGGACAATATGTCTGGGGTAGCACTCAAAGGCGTTCATAATCTTAGAGGCGCCGGGGTCCCACAGCCCCTTGCCCTGGACGCCCGGGGTCTGGCCGTAATCGATACCTTCCTCGAGCACTGTTGAAACCAACTGCTCGGCCATTTTGAGGTCATAGGTGATAGCCTGAATAGCGGCCGGGCTCAACATCGGCCGGTGTGAGATTATCTCGACAACTTCACTAGGTTGTTCCCCGAGAACGGTAACATCCCGTCTGTTTGTCATGGTGACCTCCGTTCCTATTCCTCCGTCTCTCCTGGCAAGATTTCGTCGGCAGTCGTACATGGTGAGATTCGCATATCCTGAACTCGCTTCAGGGCTTCAATTCCTATCTGAACAGCGTCAGGCGCTCCCGGTGGGTCAGCAGGATGGACATAGGTCAACATGTACTCCAACTTCGATAGCTTTGTCTAAGGTTATGGGCATGTCCCACCTCCATTTTATTTGCGGTGAAGTTAATTCCAGGGTGGCTCTCTGTAATTCTCGCCAAAGTACTCAGCAGCTCTTTGGCAGAGTGCCATCCCCATAAGCTGGTTAGATGAAGGATACCATAGTTGCCACGCCTCCCACTCCTTACTCAGCACCCTCCCAAATGCGGCTCTGGCAACACCTCTCCAGCTGTAATGCCACTTGGTTCTCAAGACTCGAATATTTATTGCCTGGCGCTCAGTCATCTTTGAATTAACATACGTGTCAAAGAGGTCCTTCTTTTCATTACCTCGCCCAGCCAATTCAACTATTTCGTCCATGGTTAAAGCTCTGCCGGCCTGATTTTCCTGTTGCTTGTGAAAATCTCTGAATTTCTCCGGCTCCTCTTTCTCCATAGCCTCCAGCGCTTCCGCCATTGACATCAGAATCAGCTCGCCGTGCTGGGCCATCTCCTCCATAATTTGTTCATCGGCCGGGTCTAGATTGCGTTTCTCGCGTACAAATCTATCATTGGTAACAAAGGCAATTGTTTGCTTTTTACCGTCGTTCATCATGCTCCTTTCCCAATGGCCCTTTAAGGTGATAGCCTGAAGTAATAAAGCTGCCCTCAGCCTCTTTGCTTCTTCGTGGTCATCTTTTTGCATTGGCATACCTCGTTATACGTGATAACATGCTGTGACGTGGTCAATCTCACCGTCACAGACCGGGCAATAAGGATAATTGATCTTCTCAACGTCGCCAGGGCCTGCGCAAGTGCTACGAAATATCTCCCAGTGAATTGAGACAAAACAGGTGGCCTGCATGATAATGCTATCGCAACCCGGGCAGTAATATCTTCCTTCTTTCGGCTCATACCGGTACTGCCAGTTATTGATTATCTCGTCTGTTATTTGGCCCAGGTGCTTAATTGGTCCCAATCTCTCAACGACTATGTTGACCTCCCACCTAATAAAGATTGTGTTTTAATGAGGGGATGGCCCTGCGCCCACTACCTCTGCGAATTTACGCCGATATTCGAGAGCGTCTAAACTCCACCACTCCGGATGCTCATGGGCTACTGATATCTGAAAATTGCGGTGATGTGTTTGACAGGCGCCCGTATCGCATGGTCTACAGCAACGCCCAAAGGCAAACTGCCTGGCGCAGATCTCTTTTCCGCAGCACATACACCTGAAGGGCGGATGATACCGGTATCCCTCAAAGTCAACATAGCTATCTTCGGGGTCAGGTTCGTGGTAGCCACCGCATGCCGTACAGAAGGGCTTGTCTCGTTCCTGCGTGTCCAGGTACTCCACTTCCTCGGGGGTAAACCCCCACTCTGCGAATTTCTCCCGGCACCACCAGCGGATCTGCGCGATAAACTCCTTCCTTGCCCCCCCAGTCTCTCTGGAGTCGGGGTAGCCGGCAGCTGTGACAATCAGGCCGTGCAGTATCGGCATCTGCCACGCCGCGATCGAAATGTCATAAACCTCGTGCTTGTGCTCATCGAGCACCTGGGCGTACTGTTCAATGGTTACCTCTTTCTTTTCCATGACTCTCCTTCTTTTTAGGCATGGCTTTCTCCTACTCTAGGTATGTTTTCAGTTTGCGGCTCCGGGAGGGGGACCGCAATCTGCGGAGTGCATCGTCTTCTATTTGCCAAACGCGGGACCTGGAGAGGTTGAGCACTTGCCCTACTTCTGCTAGTGAACGGCTACGCCCGTCCTCGAGGCCGAATCTTAAATTCAGAACCTTTTGAGGCATGGGTTTTAATGTCTCAAGAACCACCTTTAACTCTTCAGCGATCATCGTTCTGCTTATGTCCTCAATCATTACTGTCTCGCCATCATAGGCAAGCCTGCCCTGGTGCGCCTTGGTAAGGGAGATAACCCCCGGAGCATCTATCTCAACCTTTCTCCGGGAGAATACCCCAGCCTTAACAGCAGAAAGGACTTCCTCGGGGAAGAGGTAATCAATCGGCTTCTCAAGG
>Ga0180007_10006694_pt1 | contig 11186 bp, 10 predicted proteins | sample MM_PC_MetaG_FD_121122 | JGI IMG/M metagenome (GOLD analysis project Ga0180007, IMG submission 121122) | Groundwater microbial communities from the Aspo Hard Rock Laboratory (HRL) deep subsurface site, Sweden - MM_PC_MetaG | ecosystem: Environmental > Aquatic > Deep subsurface > Groundwater...
CTCTCAGAGGCTAATTTTGTGTTTTCGCCATGTCAGGGTACTCTGCGTCCAAAAGAACTTGTTGAGTGGATTCAACAATATAAATTAAAGGATGTTATTGTGAATCTCCAGATTCACAAGATCATATGGCCAGATTGTGGCGGGAAAGGAGGTGAAAGATAGAGAGTAATTTTTTTTATTTTTTCGGCGTTGTTTATGTTATAATTTAAAATGAAAATTGAAAGGAGAGAAAAATTATGCAGGTAGAAAAGATTACGAAAGCAACAGGTTTTGATTTCAAAGTGTTGAAAGGCACTATTGACGAATTGAATGAAGAGAAAGTGGCGAAGCGAGTTGTTCATAAGAAGGTTGCAAAAGGCAAGGTGGTTCAATCGTTTATTGAGGCGATTGAAAGCATTGAGCCAGGCAGTGAAGAGCAGGTAAGAATTCCTGATTCCGCTGTCAGGCTGTATAATGCTTATGCCGCTGTTCTTGATGACAAGGCTGTTGACATTGTCATCGATGTAGTTGAGAAGAAAGAAGATGAACAGCCTTCTAAGACTGAGAAAAAGAAGAAAGGCAAAGCTGGTGGCGAGAAGAAGGAGCCTAAAGAGAAGAAAGAGAAAAAAGAGAAAAAAGAGAAGAAAGAAAGCAACATCGATCTTATGAAAAGACTTCTCTCTGAAAAAGCCTCTGATGAGAAAATCAAAGAAGTTTTTTCAGAGAGGTATAAAGAAAAAGGAGTGAATAAGGAATTTGTAGAGAAAAGGATTGAGATTTATAAAAATATTGCCGTAGGTAGTCTTGCTTGAAAGAAGCAATTAAGAAGATTATTTCTGATATAGGCGACGACCCTGCTCGAGAAGGTTTGTTGGAGACCCCGAGCAGGGTCGTCAATTCTTTTAGAGAATTATATTCAGGGTACAATACTGATCCGAGAGAGATTATAAAAATATTCTCTTCTAAGGATTCTTGTGACTATGACCAAATGGTTTTGTTGAAGAATATAGAGATGTATTCGATGTGTGAACATCATTTGTTACCTTTTTTTGGTAAGGCTCATATTGCGTATATACCCGATAGTAGTGTCATAGGCATATCTAAGTTAGCCAGGATATTAGAAATGTATTCAAGAAGGTTACAGATACAAGAGAGGTTGACTTGTCAAATAGTCGATTGTCTCATGGAGAATCTAAGGCCTAAGGGCGCTGCTTGTGTCATTGAGGCTTGCCATTTTTGTATGATGGCAAGGGGAATTAGTAAGCAGAATTCAATAATGGTCACGTCTTCTTTAAAAGGCGTATTCTTAGACGATGAAAAAACAAGATTTGAATTTTTAGAAACGATTAAAAGGTGAGATAATGCGATGGCAAAAACAAAACAAAGAGATGTGAGAATAGTAGTTGTTATTCAAGAGCAATTTTCTGCGCTACATTGTTGGCCTTCTTGCCCTTTTGAAGATGTTGCATATTTAAAGAATTCACATAGGCATCTTTTTAAGGCGGTATTAAAATTTAAGGTATCAGAAAATATAGATAGAGAAATAGAATTCATTAGGTTGAAAAACAAAATACATAGATATTTTGAAGAGAGGTTTGAGAATAAAAATATAGGAAGTATGTCTTGTGAGCAGATAGCGACAATTCTTTTGAAAGAGTTTGATGCTTGTTTTGTATCTGTTTTTGAAGACGGAGAGAACGGAGCGGAGGTTCGAATTGATTGATGTTGTAATAATAGACCCGTCCTCTACAGAATTTAATAGAGGAAGTTTTTGTTATCTTCCTTATCTTTTATATTCTGCTCTAAAAGAGGAAAAATTAAAAGTTGAATTTTTTGAGGACTTTAATGTCTCTCAGATAGATTTTCTCCCCGAAGCACAAAACTATCTTGTCTCCTTATGGTCTTGCCCCCAAATCGATTCTTGCGTTGTCTTGAATCGGTTCCTACCTTTTGGTAAAAAATACTTCTTTGGTTACTATCCTTTAATAGAATATTTTAAGTTTCCTTGTCTTGTAGTTCCAGATAATTTAATTTTAGAAGGTATGAAGAGTTATTATAAGATGTATTCTTCTTTTAGGACTATATTGTTGAGCGATTGCGATATGCATTTGAAGGAATATAATGGGCAAGTTTATCCTCTGTTCACATCCTATGGTTGTAATAGGAGTTGTTCTTTCTGTCCTACTTCCATAAATTGTAGTAGAAAAATTCTATCTCTTGATAGAGAAGAGATAAAGAAAATATTGAATTTTTGTAACGATGTAGGCGTGAGGAATATTCATTTTACAGACGAAGATTTCTTTTATAATATAGATAGGACCTACGATATTTTGAAGTCTGTGGAGTTCAAAGAGATGAATTTTATTGCTTTGGGTAATGCAGATAAGGTTCTAAGATTCATAGGCAAGTATGGTCAGGAAATATTTTTAAATTCAGGGTTACGACTAATAGAAGTAGGATTCGAGACTGGAAGTAGTGAATTAGCTAAGTCCATGAATAAACCAAACTTTTCTAAATGTAAAGAATTAGCAGAAAAAATAGATAAGAGTTTAGTGAAGTTGTTTTGGTTGACAATGACTTTCTTTCCGGGAGAGACATTACAAACTATTAAAGAGACAAGTGATTTTCTAAGGAAATACGGATATGAAATTGAAGAATTATATGGGAGAATAGCCACTAATTCAACTATTGGCGGTTTAGGGCAATTTTTTCAGCCTTATCATGGTACGAAAGATTATGAGATATTGAGAGATAAAGGAATATTTATATCTGATAGGCCTATTAGATTAGTGCCGAGCTTTCTGCCTAATACTTTTCTCGACGATTTTGTTGAACAAAAAAGAAAAATAACTACAGACGATATCAAGTGGTTTGATTTGTATAATTTTAGAACAGATATTGAATTATTAAATAATACTGTTAGAGAAAATATTGACAATATAGTTAAAAACAGAAAAGATATAAATATTGGACAAGCAGCTACTTATCTGGCCATTTGTAGTAGATTAGGTATAATATGATATTCAATATTCCAATAGAAGACTTAGAAGAAAGGTATTCTTCGCAATGGAATAATTGGTTTCCAAGAGAGTTTGAGAAGTTTGATATAGATTATTTGACTTTATATGGAGAGTGTCTCACCAATAGGATAGAGAAAGGCTCTTTTCTCGATGTATGTGGTACTAACTATTTTAAAGCAGATCAGTTAAAACAAATAGTATCTTTTGTATATAGTGGACAAGTAAAAGATAAAGATATATTCTTCTTTCATGATTTATGGTTTCCCGGTATTGAGATGCTTTCTTATATGAGAGACGGATTAGGAATAGATTTTAAAATATATGGTTGCCTACATGCTGGAACCTATGATCCATATGATTTTCTATCACAAAAAGGTATGCGCAAATGGGCTGAATTTTTGGAAAAGAGTTGGTTTGAAATTATAGATGGTATTTTTGTGGCTACTGAATTTCATAAGAGAATTTTAGTTGAGCGTCGTTGTGTAGACGATAGAAAAATATTTGTGACTGGGTTTCCAATATATGATGAAAATAGTAATAAAAGTATTGAGAAAGAAAACATCGTAGTTTTTCCTCATAGATTGGATTCTGAGAAAAACCCTCATCTATTCGATTTATTGAGAAGAAAATTGTGTCATAAGTATAAGAAGTGGTGGTTTTTAAAGACAAAAGAAGTATGTGATACAAAATCTCAATACTACAGGCTTTTAGATAAATCCAAGATTGCAGTATCTTTTGCAGACCAAGAGACGTGGGGAATAGCGATGCAAGAGACTATGTTCGCAGGTTGTATTCCTGTTGTTCCTGATAAACTCAGTTATGTAGAATTATACGACGAGAAATTCAGGTTTGACTCTTTTAAATCTGCTATCTTGAGGATAGAGAGTATTATAAATAACGTTGATAGTGAGTTGAGAAGCGAGATATTATCAGATAATTTGAGAAGATTGACGATTAAAGGTTCTGAGGCAATTTATAATATGTTAAATATCATGTTGAATAGAAAGGAATAAGAATGAATAGTAAAAAGAAAAACGGCGAAGTTTTTTTGATGTTGGACAGCGGTGCTCCTTCGTTCTATAACAAATTAGTAAGGCAAGGTAAAGGAACACATACGGGATCTTATTTTGGAGACAGGATGCATGACGACTTTAGTTTTGTAGGAACAGATTCGTATGATAAGTATTTTAGAGATTATATCGATTTCATTAAGAAGTATTTATCATATTTAGATGTATGTGTAAATTTCGATGTGATAAATAATCCCGAAGAGACCTATAGGAATCAGAAAATAATGGAGAAAGAAGGTTTAAAACCTATTCCTGTCTTCCACTGTGGGAGTGATACGAGATGGTTGAAAAAATATTTGGAAGAAGGATATGAATATATTTCAATAGGAGGTATTTTTCCTAATCCAAAGTCGGTCACTATCCCTTTACTCGATTATATTTGGTCTGAATTTTTGACCGACAAAAATGGATTGCCAGCGGTTAAAGTTCACGGATTAGCAATGACTTCTTTTGATATGATGAAAAGATATCCTTGGTATTCTGTGGATAGTACGAGTTGGGTGATAACTGGCAGATACGGCTGTGTATATGTCCCGAAAAGAAAAGGAGGGAAATATGTATATAACGACAATAGCCGGAAAGTTTTTGTATCTACACAGTCGCCAAGCAAAGAATCTGATGGGAAACATATCGATACTTTTTCTAATATGGAAAGAAAAGAGATATTAGAATATTTTGATTCTAAAGGTTTTAAGATGGGAAAAACTGAAAAAAGACTAAATAGTCCTGTAAGCGAGGGTTATAAGTTGAGTAGCGAGGAGGAGTGGTTAGATAAAAAAAAGAGGGTAGTAGGTGTAAAGACAGAAATAGGATTATGTAATGACTACAGGCTTAGAGACGAGTTGAATATCCTTTATTTTTTAGATCTTGAGAAGAGTATTCCTAAATATCCTTGGCCTTTTAATATGAAAAAGAAGAGAAAGAAAGGTTTTGTGTAAATATGAAAATATATTTTAAAAGTCAAGATAGTGGATTCGGGAAAGGTATTGAAAGCGCGAGAGGATTTGGTTGTCATAGATTAGTATATGATTTAGTTAATGATAATAGGGTTTCTGAGTATTGTGATGCGACAGCTAATCTCTCTTTTGATTTTTTTTATGATGCGACCTGTTGGCAGAGACAATCGGCAAATCCTATTCAGATGAAAGGAATAGATAATATAGCGAGGACTCTTAGTAATGTTGGAATAATGAGTGTTGAAGAGGTATTAGAGAGATCTATTGGCGATAAGAGAGATAAGGAAGATAGCGATGGTTTTGTATATTTCAGAGCAGAACAAGAACCAAAGACAAAAAAGTTTACTGGTAGATTTAAAATAGGTTTTACAAGAAATTTGAAGGAATTAGATAGAACAAGAAAAACAGATAATTCGAATGAATTAGTGATAGTTGGTGCTGTTTCTTGTAAGAGATCCACAGAAAGTTGGCTTCATTGGTATTTTAGGAGATATAGAGTACCAAATGGCGATAATAGAGAATGGTTTTATTGGAGCAAAGAATTTAATAATTTTTTTCAGAAGCGTGTGAGGGATAATAGAGGAGTAGAGATTGAAGATTTATTTCGCAGGGAATTTTCCACAGATGAAAGAAAGAGGTAGAGAAGAGAAAGCGTTTAATCTTCTATGTGATAAGGGTTATGGGGATTATAGGAGGTTAGTGTCCTTTTATTATATCGAAGATAGTATGGTAGTAGTAGATTTAAAGAAGAAAAATAGCAGATGAAAATATATTTTGCAGATACAGTACAGCGAGAAGCATTAAGATATAATGAAAAACTACCTATAAGACATCGTCTTGAAAGCTATTTTAAATTGAGATATAATGTTGATATTTCTAAATGGAGTATTTTCAAAGAAAGAAAGGAGAGTATAAAAGATGAAATTGAATAGACAAGAATTTATAGATATTCTATCAACACTCAAACCAGCACTTGCTAAAAAAGATATAATAGAACAAGCTACTCATTTTGTATTTACTGGAAAAGAGATAGTGACATATAACGATAAGATTTGTATTAGATATCCTCTTGAGACAACCTTCAAATTGTCTGTTAAAGCAGAGGAATTTTATAAAGTTATTTCTAATATAAAAGAAGAAGAAATAGAACTTGATTTTAATAGTAAGGAATTATTAGTATCTTCTAATTCTGTGAAGTCTGGTTTTGTAATATCTGAGGACGAGAAGATAGAAGAGCTTGTTGGCACAATAGGCGAACCTTCTAAGTGGCATAAATTACCAGAGGATTTTCTCGAAGGCGTCTCTATGTGTATGTTCTCTGCTTCTAAGAATCAGACTCAAGGAATATTTTGTTGTATTAATATCAAAGACGACGTGATTATAGCATGTGATAATGATAACGGGATTGCGAGTCAATATTTTCTCGATGATAAGATGAAAGAGTCGTTTTTAATACCTGCGATATCTGTAGCAGAGTTGATTAAGCTCAATGTTGTGGAGTATGGAATGAAAGAATCGTGGATATCGTTCAGAACTGAAAATAAAGTAGTTTTTAGTTCTCGAATTGAGAAAGGAGATTATGCAGATATTTCCAAATTCTTTGAATTTGAATTTATAAGATTTAGATTGCCAGATAAATTTAAAGAATTGGTGGATACATCTTGTATTCTTGCAGACGGAGATTTTGATGTCGATAAAGAAATAGATGTTGTTATAGATGAAGGAAAGATAAGTTGTAAGGGACAAAGAGACGAGGTTGGTTGGATAGAAGCAGAATGTGATATAAAAGCAAAATCTAAAAAAGTAGAATTTGTTATTAATCCATTGCTATTGTCGAAGATACTATATTTTTCAAATGTAATATGTTGTGGAGAGAATAGAGGAATGTTCACATCGAAGAAGTTCAAACACCTTATTTATTTTGTGGCTACCGAATAATGAAAATATATTTTGCAGGTGTACCCGGTGGAAATCAAGAGAGTAGAGAGAGATGGTTAGATTGGTAGAACATCGTTTAGTATCTTTTTATTATCATAAACAGATGATGACGACAATTAGGATTTTTAAATTAAGTAAAAAAAGATGAAAATATATTTTGCAGGTAGCGGAGGTACACAAAGAAATGAATTATTATATAGGTTGATAGGTTTAAAGAGTTGATAGATAAATTGAGACAAGAAAGGAACGAGTAATACATGGATTTTTGTCATCTTCATGTGCATAATGAATATAGTCAATTAGATGGTGTTGGAACTGCAGATGAGTATGCAAAAAGAGCAAAAGAATTAGGACATAAATATATTGCTCTTACTAATCACGGAAATGTTGATGGTCTTATAAAATGGCAAAAACAAAACAAAGAACACAATGTAATTCCAATATCTGGGTGTGAAATATATTTAGTTCCAGATGCTACTGTTAGAAAGAAAGGAGAAAAAAGATATCATTCTACTATATTAGTTAAGAATCAAATTGGTTGGAAAAATCTTCTCAAAATTCTCACCTATGCGAATCTTCAAGGCTTTTACTACAGACCAAGAGTTGATTATAATTTTCTATTGGATCATATTGAAGGTTTAGTAGTTTTATCTGGTTGTGTTGATTCTTTTCTAACGAGCGAAGAAGGAGAAAAATTCTTTTGGAAACTTGACGAAGCAATCAGAGAAGATCTATACCTTGAGGTGATGCCCCACCATATTAAATCTCAGTATGAAATAAATCGTATATGTAAGAAACTACATGAAGAATATAATATACCGCTTGTAGCGACAAATGATTGTCATTATGTAGATAGAAATCAGTGGAAATTACAAGAAGTGTTATTGGCAATACAGAAGAAACAAAAATGGACGGATAAAGATAGATGGCGGTTTGGAATTAAAGGATTGTATTTAAGATCTGCAAACGAGATGCAAAGGATGTTTGAGAAGCAACAAATATTTGATGATAAACAAATACAATCTGCTATTGATATGACTATTGAGATTGCAGAGAAATGCAGTTCTTTTGAGATAAGAAAAATACCAGTACATCTGCCTTTTCCAAGGAATATTGATTTAAAAGAATTAAAGTCAGAGGACGAGAATGAACTACTTTGGAATTTGTGTCAAACAAATTACAGAGATAATTGGAATAGTGTTTATGAAAATAGGCTGAGAGAAGAATTCTCTTTAATAAAAGAAAAAAACTTTACAAGATATTTTATAATAGTATATGAACTTGTGAAGTGGTGTGATGAGAATAATATAATGATTGGTCCTAATAGAGGAAGTGTAGGTGGTTCTCTTATTGCATATCTATTAGGGATAACTACCATAGATCCTATTGAAAATAATTTGTTGTTCTCAAGGTTTATTTCAGAAGATCGTATTGATTATCCAGATATAGATATAGACTTCGAGAAAGACAAAAGACATTTGGTTATTGAACATCTTGAAGAACTGTATGGTAAAAATAATGTAGCAGGTGTATCTAATTTTCTTACCATGAAAGGACGTAGTGCAATAAGAGATGTTGCAAGAGTATTTGACATACCTTTAAAAGAGGTAGATGGTTTTGCAAAAGTTATTGAAGAAGGAAAAGAAAAAGGATTGATTGAAAGAGCAATAGAGGCTACAGATGAAGGAAAAAAATTTCAAAAGAAATATCCAGATGTAGTTAGCTATGCGAAACAACTTGAAGGACAAGTAAGGGGTTATGGAAGACATGCGGCGGCAATAGTTCTATCAAGTGATAGTCTTACAGAAGGTGGACAATGTAATCTGAGATATGGAAGGGATACAGTAGTCACGAATTGGGAGAAAGATGATGCAGAGTATGTAGGTCTTTTAAAACTTGATATATTAGGGCTCGATATGTTGTCGATTCTTAATATGACAAAAGATTTGACAAAAGATAAAATACAGTTTGAAAAAATATCTCTTGATATAAAAGATGTGTTGAATGAATTTTCAATTGGCAATACTGTAGGTGTGTTTCAATTTAATTCACGTGGAATAACAGAATTATGTAGAAAGATGAAAATAGATTCTTTTGAGGATCTTGTGGCTATTAATGCGTTATATAGACCAGGAACTCTACGCAGCGGAATGGTAGATATATTTGTTGATAGAAAAAATGGAAAGAAAAAATGGCATACTGTTCATTCTAAAATGGATGAAATAACAAAGAATACATATGGTATAATATTGTATCAAGAACAAGTAATGAGCCTTGTGAGAGAACTCGCAGGATTTACTTGGACAGAAAGTGATAAGTTAAGAAAAGTAATCTCAAAATCAAAAGGTAGTGAGATTAAAAAATTCAAAGAACAGTTTATAAATGGTTGTATTGAACAAGAGACTATAAATGAAAAACAAGCAGAAAAATTATGGGACGATTTAGAATCATTTGGAGGATATGGATTTAATAGATCTCATGCTTTTGGATATACTATGATTGCGTATTGGTGCCAATGGTTAAAGTTGTATTATCCAAATGAGTTTATATGTGCGTCGCTACAGTATTGTAGTGATGATAAAAAGAACGGCTTTATAAAAGAGGCACAAAGACTTGGTTTAAATATAGTGTTGCCTAAATGTGGAATATCAGATCCTTTTGTATGGACTACAAAAGATAATAAGTTATATGTTCCTTTTGTAGAGATAAAAGGAATTGGAGAGAAAACTGCAAAAGATGCAAGTGAATATTTGCATAAGAAAATATCTAAAAAAAGAAAGGGTTTTTTTACTGATGAAGAGATTAAGACAATAAAAGAAACTCCGGGAAAAATACCGAAATTACAAAAGACACTTGAAGAAACAGGGGCCTTCGATACTGTTTCAAATAAAGTTCCTGAGACTGCAAGTCAATATTTTTATTTTAATGTCTCTACTGATTTTAAAATAGTATATCCAAAACTTTGTAGTCTAACAAACAGACTAAGATCCGCTGATTTTGACAAGTTGTTGAATGGTGAATTTTATATTCCAGATATTTTCAAGAAAAAGAAATTTCATATTAATGAGGTAGTTGAGTGTCAAGAATGTGATCTGACAGAAGAATGTCAAAAGCCAGTAGTGACATCATATGGATTGTATAATGTGATGATAGTAGGTGAAGCACCAGGAAAAGATGAAGATAGAGTAGGCAAGGGCTTTGTAGGTTCGGCAGGCAGCGATATATTATGGCCGGAATTAGAAAAGTACAATTTGAAAAGAAGATCGTTTCATGTGTCCAATGTATGTAGATGTTATCCATCAAAGACAAAAACTCCGAAGAAAAGACATATAAAATCTTGTCTGCATTTTTTGTTAGAAGAGATAGAAAAATTGGAATGTAGATTAATTCTTGCTTTTGGCAATACTTGTGTAAAAGTCTTTCTTGACGAAAATGGCGGTATAATACAGAAGAGCGGAACTACAGAATGGATTGAAAAGTATGGATTGTGGATTTGTTGGTGTGTACATCCTGCAAGTGTATTGCATAATAGGAATGAGAATGAAGAATATTTTCAGAAAGGAATAGAGAATTTTGTTAATACTCTAAGAAGAATAGGTTTTGAAGAAAAGTAAGGAGATATATATGGAAAATTCTATTGATAAAGAATTAAGACTCAAGTATAGACCGACTACTTTCGATGAATTTGTTGGAAATGAGAGTATGGTAAATACACTGATATCGAAATTAGAGAGTGATAGTTTTCCACATACTTCTTTATTTATCGGTCCTTCTGGTTGTGGAAAAACTACTCTTGCAAGAATAATAGCTAAAAAACTTGGTTGTTCTGAATTTGATTTTAAAGAGTATCTTATCAGTGATATGAGAGGTATTGATACGGCGAGAGAGATAATTTCAAGAGCACGTCTTGCACCAATGGATGGCAAGGTAAAAGTGTATGTATTAGATGAATTTCATAAGGCTACAAATGAGTTTCAAAATGCAATGCTTGGTGTATTTGAAGATCCGCCAAAGCATGTGTATTTTATAATGTGCACTACAGACCCGGAAAAAATTATACATACAATAAAAGGTCAAAGAGCGACAATATTTAAAGTAGAGAGATTGAAAAAGAAAGTTATAATATCTTTATTGCAAGATATTTGCGACAAAGAAGGTGTTGAGTTTTCAGAAAAACATCTTAGAGAAATAGCAGAGAATAGTCAAGGATCTCCAAGAGCAGC